>UEXL01000291.1_pt1 | contig 14953 bp, 20 predicted proteins | sample 1796671 | NCBI WGS metagenome assembly UEXL01 (sample SAMEA4772471, study PRJEB27181) | metagenome
CCTGAAGATTTTGACTGGACCATGCTTAACGGCAATATTGTCCTGTCCCATAACGCATCATTTGATGAAACACTTTACCTCTACGGCATCAACTATGGTTGGTGGCCAAAAGTAGAACCCGCTGAATGGCACTGCACCGCAGACATGGCTGCTGCTGTAGGTCTGCCAAGATCGTTGAAGAACTCAACTGCTGAAGCCTTTGACTTAGAGATCTCCAAATCCACTCGCGATAACATGTCAGGTAAGACGTGGACGGGCATGACTAAGGAGTTCCAGAAGGAAGTAGAAGAGTATGCCATCAAGGACTCTGTTCTCTGCCTCCGTCTATGGAAGGCTTACGAGTCTAAGTGGTCCCAGTTTGAGCGAGACATCAGCGTCACAAACAGACGTATCGTTCAGAGGGGAATCCCTATTGACATAGACGCTCTCCGCAAAGCGAAAGAGACAATCAATGAACTCATCTTTGAAACTGAGAAGGCGATTCCTTGGGCTGATGAAAAGCCCTTACTTAGCCGAAAAGCATTCGACGAACACTGCATCAATCTCGGCATCGAGCCGCCCGCCTCTCTAGCTAAGACTGATGTCGATGCCCAGAGGTGGATACTGGCACACGGCCACAAATATAAATGGATCGAGGCTGTGACGAACTGGCGGCGTATCAACACGATCAAGAAGAAGCTCGATAGCTTTGACTACGCGACAATGCCAGACAACCGATACTACGGTGGCATCATGTATTTCGGAGGACACACCGGAAGGTTCAGTGGCAGCGGCGGGAACCTCAACCTCCAGAACTTGCCGAGAGAAGGTATGTTCGGAGTCAACATGCGTAACTTGATTACTGCTCCTGAAGGTAAGAAGCTAGTCGTTGTTGACCTCTCACAAATCGAAGTCCGCACGCTGTGCTGGTTATCCGGCGACCGAGAGACAATGGACGCAATCGAAGCGTCGGATGATATCTACGAAGCCTTCGCTATCCAGTTCGGCCTGTGGTCTGGAGATAGAGGAGTGCTGAAGAAGGAAGACGCAAAGCTGAGGCACAAAGTTAAGGCTCTCGTATTAGGCTGCGGCTACGGTGCGGGTGCTAAACGGTTTGCTGAGATGTATGATATGCCCCTCAAGGAAGCTGAAGATGCTGTTACTCTTTACCGGAGGAAGATCGCGAAGGTTCCTCGTTATTGGAAGAAACTGGACAAGCAAGTCGATAAAGCGTATAATGCTGGTCGCCTGTCCCTGACGCTCCCGTCAGGAAGGTCTCTTAACTACGGCAATCTTCGGAAGACTCTAGCCCAAGGACGAATCCAGTTTGTCTCCAGTATCAACCGGAATGGCCAAAACGCATCATGAATTTGTGGGGCGGAGTCCTCGCTGAGAATCTCTCACAGGCTCTGGCCAGAGATATTTTTAGTTTCATGATGTTAGAGATCGACAAGGCTGACATAAATATTATCTTCCACGTTCATGATGAAGTAATCTGCGAGTGTGATGAAGATAAAGCCGAAGAGACCCTGCAAAAAATTACCCAAATTATGTCCACTCCTCCTGAGTGGATTAGTGATATTCCTCTGGATGCGGAGGGAGAAATTCTAACCCAATACCAAAAATAATGACCTACAGATATTTGCGTAACCTACGCGACACAAAAACATCCAAGACAGATGACCTTAGTAAGTTCCCAACTACAAAACCAAAATTTAAGTCTAAAGCGGACTACCGTGAGTGGTGTAGTGACCCTAAAACAAACCACGTATTTTATTCGACGATGGAAGGCCGTGCGCCTAGTAAAAGGATTAGCGGGGACAATCCAGTCCATAAAATTCACGGCATTGTTGCCGATTATGATTCACCCATTGATTGGAGTTCGTTTGATGCAAAGTTAAATACAAGTTGTGCCGGAACGATAAAACCAACTTGGTCCTCTAAAACATACAGCGGATACCTCCGTTTGGTGTGGGAGTTTGAAGAGTCGATTCCTATAGACCCTTCGATGTTCGATTCTTTTATATCGGCGATGAACCTCACGTTAAAGATTAGCAAATTGTTTGCTGGTTTTGATACCACGTCTTTTCGAGCCAACCAATATTTTGAGTTAGGTGAAGATTGGCAGAGAACAAATGATCCAGTCACAATGGATATTGTTCATGCCGCTCTTTCAAAAGCTGTAAACTCTAAACCACCTGAGTCTTCAGATACCACCATCCCTATTCCGGTTATTGCAGAGGAAGTCGAATCCCGATTCCCGAATCGGTGGTTCGGTGATTTTGAAGTCGGAGCCAGAGGTCCGTTGTTCTGGATTGATGACGGCATCAACCGCGATGGCTGTCAGGTCGTAGAGGACGGCATCGTGTGTTATTCAGACAGAGCGGGTAAAGGGTTCATGAGCTGGTCAGACATCTTCGGCAGTTCATTCGTAAAGGACTACGAGACCAAGAAGCTATCTAACCTACTCGACGAATACTGGTTCAACGGAAAGACCTTCTTCAAGCTGCTATACGGAAACGCTGTATCAATCCCTAAAGATCAACTCCTTCTTGAGTTACGTCAGGCGGGCTTCTCGACTAGAGTTAAAAAAGGTCAGGGAGTCAGTGAAGTAGAGAGAGCGTGGTTGAGTGTTAGTAATAACAACCGGATTGATGAGATCGCTCCTGTTGTATTCTCAAACGAACGTATTGTATCTTACAACGCCAGCCGGATTCTCAACTGCTCTAACCTAGTTCCGGTTGACCCTGACGCTGACGGTGACCCATCAAAGTGGCCGTTCCTACATCAATGGTTCAATCAGCTATTTGTAGATAGCTCAAAGAACCCAGCTCTAGATTACTTTTACTCTTGGATGCAGCGTTTCTACACTGCGGTCTTGGATAGGGTTCCCTTACAGGGACAAGCTTTGCTGCTGGTCGGGCCGACAGGTCGCGGCAAGTCGCTATTGTCGAACAAAATTATCAGCGGACTCGTTGGGGGTTTCTCTGATGCGTCTGATTATCTGTCGGGTCAGACGAAGTTCAACAAAGACTTAGGTCGTGTCGCTTCATGGGTGATTGACGATACGACCTCAGCAGCTAGCTTTCAAGACCAGAGACGTGCAACTGAACTACTCAAACGTGCGGTAGCCAATCCGAGAGTCGAGTATATGGCCAAGTATGCAGACGCTATGTCGATTCCTTGGACAGGGCGAGTTATCTTGTCTCTGAACATGGACGCTAACTCGCTGTCAGTGATTCCTTCTCTGGATACCAGTAACCGTGATAAGCTCATGGCCTTGTTGATCAGCGATAAGTCTACAATAGTTTTCCGGCTAACGCCCAGCTAGAGGCTACCATCGAGCAAGAACTACCGCACTTCGGTAAGTTCCTACTCGACTGGAAGATTCCTCAAGCAGTCGAAGACGTTGGGCGGTTCGGTGTTAAGTCATACATCGATCCTACCATCGCAGACGCCGCTTATGATAACAGCAGCCGTAGCTCGATTGCAGAGTTGGTCGAGTTCTTCGCCAAGCGTTGCCGTGAAGTCTATCCTGAAATGGATCGTTGGAGCGGTACTCTGACTGAGTTCCAAGTGATGATCCATGACTTGAACAACGGTCGTGATGTTGGCTCTTCTCGTAATCTGGAGTTCTGCCGTAGAGGTATGATAACTCTAGAAGAAGCGAGTCGGGTCAATAAAAGATCCGTCCGGTCATATCTCAAGGACAAGGCGGCGGAAAATTGTGGAGCATTGACCTCAGCGAGAATTACGATATAGGTTATAAAGCGGATGACAAACGAAGATCTTCAGATCAGGAGGCAGGAACTTTGCGGTGAGTTTTGGGTGGACCTACGTGAAGCTATGGAGAAACTAGGAGGAGATCCGTCCATCATAGACGCTTACGTAGACGCTCCTCTAAGTGAATTCGTAGACCTCGTAGCACCGAACGGAATAAGGCCCGTCTTTAAAAGACGGGCCACATCCACCACAACAATTACCGCCGGATGAGGAGTGACTCGAAAGCGTCAGGCCGACGAGTTCTCTTGATTTCTATGTTGTAGCCGTCAGCCTTGAAACGAAATCCGTCTGCGTCACGCTCGCCCTCTCGTTGAATCGTTTCTTGTGGATAATCGACTTCTTAGGCGACCACCCGCATAGCCATACCTTCCGAAGGCCTTGTGGACCCGCATGAAGAAGTATACGTCAGCTTCAAACTTACTGAACTTCGTCTGACAACTGAAGCATTATAGTTAAGCTTCGGCCTCGATGTTGCAGCTCTTAGCCTTAACGTCAACCGTGAGACCTTTATACTCGTAGTCGTGAGTGTAGGACTTATCGCCTACGTAGTTGAACTTCTTAAAGGTTCTCTCAAAGGCGACCTCACCTAAGAAGCCAGTCATGTTGCCTTTGCCGTTAGTGAACGATGTCCTAAGATTACCTAAAGCGTCAGATCTTCGGCACGCTTCAGCGACATCTTCTGGTGTAGGTTTGTAAAGTATGAACCGACTCAAAATTTATTTGGTTAAGCATCAAGACTCAAGTTTGATTGCTCTAGATGTCCCAGCTAATCCTAAATAAACGCTGTTGTCTTTAACTAAGGCTGCTGTCGAGTAACCTGTTCCGAGGCTCATTATGCCGGAACCTTCTTTGGCTGTGGCTTTACCATCCTTAAAGTCATCCTCGTAATCTTTCCACTGAAACTCAAGCGTGTTGGGGTTAATCCGAAAACATTTCGTATCTGCCCAGAATGCACTATACAACCAACCGTCAGGTCCAAGATAGCCGTGGAAGTTTTTGTTTTTATTAGCGACCGACAGGTAGTCTTCAGGTAACTTAAATTCTTGGTAAGAATCGTCCTCGCAGTTGATTACCAAGAACATTTTACCTTGTCGCGGCAGGCAGAAAATTTTATTCACCGACTCAACATAGGTAGCCCCTACATATTTGACTGAGAAGCCATACACACCAGACGTGACTGGTAGGCCGTCTAAATATTTAAACCCTCCATTTTTGTCGATCTTTGCAACACTCGTTCCGAGTGCAGGCGGCATGTAAATCTCCCCCTTCTTGTCAGTAGCCGCTCCCCAGATGTGGTTAAAATTCGCGGGCCTTTTCGGCTTAGGTGGTGTGAAGGAGGATACTTCCTCTGTATTGGTATCGTAGGTGAAGATCTGGAGTGTCCTCGTATATGACGGCATGTAGATTATCCCGTTGTTTCCTTCGGCTCCTGACCGCACTTGCGGACTCATCCTGAATTTCTTTTCTACAGAAATAGATCCTGTCTTCCTATCCAATCTAGCTATCGAACTGGCGTAAGCGGGCAGGAAATAAGTGTAGCCGTCTGAGGCTTTTACGTTCCCGATGAACCCCTTGTATCCCGTATCCTGTTTCTCGATTCGGTCAGCCGCAGTATCGGTTTTAATATGCACGTCTGACTTATAACCTAATGAGTGGATTGTGCCATCATCGCCAAGAGCCATCGTACGGGTCTTTGTCAGGTTCCCCTTAAACTCGCCATCTAGATACTTGAATCGAGGCCAAGGCGTAGAACTAAAACTAGAACTAGAACTAGAACTAGAGCTAGAACTAGAGCTAGAGCCTTCTTCCTTAAGGTTTTTTAAAATCTCTTGGAGAAGTTTAATTATTTTTTCTAACGTTTGGTAGATCATTTCTTACGTGCCTTTCTAAGGATGCTGCTTTTACTCCGATAACGTGCAGTTTTATCTGCAATCTTCTTAGGCTGCTTAACGAACTGCTTGCCTTTCCGCATGCCCTTACGCTTCTTGCGGCTAGTTCGGGCATACTCTTCATCAGTCAAAGCTTCACGCGCAGCCTTTGGCAAATACCGCTCACCTGTCTTCAAAGACGGCTTGCCGGATTTGGTTCCCCATTTCTCTCCTGTCCAGTTGTCGAGAGATCTTTGTGAAGCTTTCTTAGCCATTAGTAACCGGAGCGTTTGCGGATGATTTTCTTAGCCTTCTTCTTAGTAGAAGACTTAGTCGATGGTTTACTTGCTGGCTTTGCGTGTCCGTATCCTTTTTTCTTCATAGCTAAATGTTGTTCGTAAGTGTTGGCTTTATAAGCCTTTCCAGACTTATCATACATCATGTGTGGTTTGAATTGTTTCATTAGTCTCTGTATCCTCCTCCTGCTTTTTTATATCTCGCTGCTAGTAGCTGCGCTTTGCGGGCTGACCACTGGCCAGCTCTACCGCCTTTTGTTCCTGCTTTAATTGAATTAAACAAACGCTTCCGCATTGTAGGCTTCGTGTAGTTGCCCGCTTCATTGACTCTTGATTTCTTCTTCATTTTAAGCGTTTAAGGATTCGTTCGTAAGCTGGAAAGAAAACTTCGTCGATGCAACGGATACAGGCTTCTTCCTGAAAGCTCTCGCAGAACGAGATGCCAGAGATATGGAAGGCGGCGTGTAACATTTCATGACGTAAGGTTGGTATGATTTGATTTTCTGGTAGTTTCTTATGTAACTGGATTATTCGTTTTTCGTGTAAGTATTGTCCGTAGCAATCATCTAACTCAGTCCTGTGGATCTTGATCCGCTGACCAGCGATCATGACTGACTTTAGCGTTTTCACTTTTTAGATCTGTTTCTTGATTTGCTGAGTAATCTTAAATTTTTACGTGAGTTGTTTTTTGGATTTCCGTCCTTGTGGTCAACGTCTTTACCGTTGACCTTCTTACCTAAAAGCTTCTTCATCTTTCGACGTGCGCCATTACGGCTAGCCCGATTCTTTTTCTGTTTCGGTTTACCTTGGTAGTTGTCGTATTCTTTTCGGTAGTTTCTCATGCGTTGTTAAAGTATTCGACAATCGCTTGCGCGTATACGTCGGCTAGTAGTGAGTGTTTTGCGTCAAAGAGAATCCATTCCTTCGGGGAACTCCCGAAGAAAGGCTCGCAGATCACGGCAGGTGGTGGGACGCTTCGTAAGAATCCTGCTCCACGACCGTCAGACTCAATTGCTTTGACGCCTCTGTCCTTCTGCACTTTGAAGGTTTCAGAATGTGCTTTACAGAAGCAGTCAGCCAAACGCCGTCCGTTATTACTCGTATGGTAGTAGAGGTATTCGTAGCCCTCTGCTTTTGAGCTTGAGTAGCTGTTGAAGTGAAGTTCAATCGCTATGTCACACTTCTCTTTTGCTACGCTCTGAGCAATCCAATCCATCGCACGTCCGTAACTCTCTGATGGGTAATCGTCGAAAACAACCGAATGAATCCCTTGATGACGTAGGTGGTTCTGCAAAAGGTCAGCGACCTTCTTGTTATAAGTCCACTCGTCCACGCCGCCGACAGAACTCGCACCTTTGTCGCCGATCCGGCTGTGGCCGACACAGATAGCGACTTTCTTGAGCTTCTTTACCTTCTTGCGTTTAGCAGCTTTAGCCGCTCTGTAGGCGGCTATCAATTCGAGAATCTTGTCGAGTATTTCGTTCGGTCTCATTTCGCGATAATAATGGCGCGTCGGTAGCTGTAATCGCTGTGAAACTTCTGGCCATCACCGACGAAGATGCCTTCCTTAAACTGATACTCAGCTCCCTCAATCAACGTGATTGTTGGTGGATCGTAGAGCGCACTTCTGTTCAAAGCGGAGGCGTCGCGATAGCCTTTCGATACGCAGCTTGGCAGCAGCAGAGCCGTCAGCAGCGAGATCGTCGATTTCATCTTCCAGTTCATAAATGTATCTTCTTCTTTTCCAGTTCAACGTAGCTACGTATGCTTTGATCAGCTCAGTGAGTAGCTTAATCATTTCTTTATAGGTCGTCTGTAGTAATAACCATTGTCTTTTTTATAAATCTCAGAAAACTTTTTTTCACCAGCCAGCGTCTTACCTATAGTCTTATGCGTCATCCCCTTTAAGAGCATATCTGTGTCAGGATCAAAACTAGCTTGGTGTTTAAACCAGTCTTTTTCTTTAGGATGCCACACCCACGCTTCGTGTGCGTAGCCGTCTTCTTGCGCTTGCGCTACCGTGATCTCTTTTGTAGGGTCGTCAGGTATTGGTGGTTTAGGTATGATTAAAGGATACTTCTTTTTAAGCAACCTCCCGATGACCTCGTTATACTCACCCGATTCAGGATTAAAGCCAGCTCCAAGTCTCGCTTCTACGCTTTCTGGAAATGAGTCGGGCATACCTAATCACTTTTCCTTAGCCTTGAACACGTTAAGAGCGAGCCAGTCTACAATCTTATACGCCTTACCGATAAATGTATCATCCTTCGGTGTAGGGGTAAGGGCAGCGATTGCTGACGCGGCTGCGATGATGGCGGTGACGATTCCGAAGAGTTCGTCTTTGTTTTCTAATATGTAATCAATCATTTCTTACGATTTTTGAATTTTTCAACTGCTGTTATAGCAGAGAGGACGGCGATAATCAATCCGAGAAAAGTCGAGATAAGTTGGATGCCCATATCCAGATCTTCTGGCAAAGTAGACATGAAAGGCAATGGCAGAGCCGACGATACCGGATATTGGGTGAGTGATGTGTTGAAACATTTTACATTATATTGGGGATGGTGGACCCAGATCCTGATGGATCTAAAGAAACTCGTGGTTTGGCGGCTCCTCTGGCAGCGTCTAGCTCCTCGTCGAGAAGCTTTTGACAAATCGTCCAGTGGTATTGAGCGCGTTCTAAATCAGCGTTGTCCTCCGCTAACATACCTAAAAGGCCGTGTTTAATAGCATTTAGGTTGCCAAGATAGATCAGATCGTCTTGAACGAGGACTGGCTCCCACGCTCTCTTGAGTAGAAGCTTAATGTTCTTAACCTCAGCGGAGGGATTACTAAACCGGAATCGGCGGTAGCGGGCTACACCGTCGCCTTTGACTACGGCTAGTGTTGTGGTTGAGGAAGTGTCTCCTCCAAGACGTCGAGCCGTTCTATCGCCTCCTTCTAATACTTCAGGCGTGGAGGGGAAACTCATCTTCATGACATAATTTGCCTTCTGAGGGGCCATGTAAATAGAGTTGCCCTCAGTGATACCGTAAGAATACCAAGAATCAGTGGCGGTATTACTTACAGTAGAACCTGTGCCTTGTAGTTCATCTGATATTTCCCTGTAACCAATTTCGTCCGTCGCTGGGTCTATCCAAAAGATATAAGGTATCTCATAAGGGACTGAGTAGACAAGACCGTCTGGTCCCAATACAGAAGAATAAGATTTATTCTTGTAAAAGTCTACCCCACTGTATGTTGCTTTATAAATCCGTAAAGCAGACGGAAGAGGGGATCTCAACCGCTGAATCATCAGAAGTATCAATCTTAAGGATCGCGTTACCGTGCCTTGGGAAACAATAAATACATCCGGTCGATGAGACAAATGTTCCAGAGTGATATTTATTAAAGTAGGCGGCATGAAGTATAAGGCTGGTGTTAGATAAGGTAGAGACCTGTGATCCCGTAATATAAGGCTCATTGCCCGTTAAAAGGTCATCGCCTAATGTAATACTGTCGTCAGAAGGATCGACGATAGCAACACGGTCTGCGCCGTATGGTGTAAGGTAAACCTTACCATTTGTTGCTTTCGTAGCCCCAAAGTAAGAATCATATATCCAATCATATCCAGATACGACATCACCACCGTCGGCAGTCAGAGTTTTCCAGTAGTCTGCCGAGTTACTTGTATTATTAGGAGAACTATTACGAACGTCATACATCCCACCAGTTCGGGAAGGAGTGAAACTTATTAACTTCTGCCTGTAAGGAGAAGTTAGACTAAATTTTGAAACGAAAGGATTGGCGTGATTGGCTACAGTTCTAGAATAAATACTACCGTAAATATGCCCATTAGCTTCAGCTCCTCCCCGTATGTTAGTGTGACCATTCGTTACCCCATCTTCGAGCTTTATAACTGTACTAGGTCTAGGTACGATAGTGGGGTTACCAGAACCCCCATCTGTAATCTCTAGATAATTGAAAGCAGAGTTGGGGTTAGCATACACTTTCCCATTACTAGCTGTTAAAGAGTCAACATACTTTTGAGTACCATTACCTGTTACCGGATTTACTACTTCACTGGTCGTATCATTCGAGGGGTCAATGATTAGAATATTAGCGTCAATATAAGGTGTAGCATAAAGTTTATTACCAGCTTTCGCGATACCACGCCATTTTAAATTAGCTGGTTCTCCTAAGTCAGTTCCGATAAGCTCAAAAGTGAGTTGCGAACCACCTACCCCATTTGAAGCCACAGCGGAGACCTTAACTTCTTCAGAAACGTCAGCAAAACTAACAGACTTGATACTGACGACTTTATTGACGAGAGTAGACAAAGAGGCCGTCCCATTTAAGTCAAACGTGTGGCTCTCAACATCATCCTCACCGACCGCGAAATCAGTTTCTTCTCCATAAACGACTGTGACTGAACCGCTGGTAGGTAAAGTCGTTTTTGGTGCGATTGGCTCGACTACGATATAATAGACATCTGTGTCTGTTTTATGAACTAAATCCTCTTTAGCCTCGTGGAAACCGTCGTCCACAACACCGAAAATAGGTGCTGGGCCTGATTTCGCGTAGCCCCCAATCCGGTAATCATGCCACTGAGAGCGGGCCTGAACCGGAGAATCCTGTAGCATGGCCCCTAAAAGGCTCTCAGAATGCTCAGGCATCGCGAAATAATCGTTCGTAGTATCGATAGACCAGTCATAGAGTAGATCCTTCCACATCCCCATCCCATACAGGCGGGGCATGACTAGATTCAGCTTGGCTACAAGGTCTTCGTCAGGCCGGACGTATTCAGATAAGGCTTTAGTTACGGCCTTTACGGTCAAAGCTGGCATGCGATAACCTTACAATTAGGCTAAAGTAAAGTCAATCACTGAGAAATACATTAAACTATATGGTATTAAGGTGTTCTAGGCTTCTCCCAGATCTCATCCAAAATGAAAGATCTCTCTGACCCACCCCAATCTGAGAAGATACTAAAGCGGCTAAAGCTTCTTCCCTATTCTGGCCTATGTTAAGTAAAGATTTACCGCATGTTACGACTTTCTTGCCCATCAAAGCAGCTTCTAATAAAACTGTAGAATTCATACCCCACACTAAGCTAGACCCCATAATTAGTGATTTTAGGTCACTTTCACTTCCTTTTCTCAAAGAGGCGCAAATACCTAGATCATTGTAACTTTTAGGATCTTTCGGGTGTTTTCTGAAGATAATTTCCCTATCAGGAAAGGTTTGTTGTGCTGCCCTAACTACATCCCCTACCCATCTAAGTGGAGACCATTTTACAACAGATGTGTCATTTGCGAGTTGAAGAGGCACTAAAATATACCCCTTATCAGAAGCTCTAAAATTACCCTTATAGGATTCTCGCACTATTTCAAGATTCCTATAGTCACTGTCTTCAAGCCACGATAAGTCATCGTAAAACAAAGATGAATTCCCATTAGTCCCCCTACGATCTACGTAGATAAATTGTGACTGAGGGAACCAAGCAACTTCACAATTAAATACTTCGATTTTTTTAGCCGCGCAGTATTTTTTAGCTCCACTTAGAAATGGGTATTCCCCATTCCAAAAATACACCCTATCTAAATGATTCAATCTTTGTAGCTTATGAGTCCCCCAATTATTATAACCTAAATAACATACCTCATGACCCCTTCTCTTATAGTATTCAGTAAGTGGGGAAACAGCATTTTTAAAAAACCCCGAATCCCATAAACAAAACGCTACTTTCATTTACCAAAACTGGACTCCATTAGCCTTCCCACTGATATTTGACGACCCAGCTCGCTGGCCTGCAACCCACTCTTTAGGGCAATAAACGGGCCAATCCTTGCGTCGGTGGGCTAATTCAAGCTGGTGATCAATGTGCTTGTTAGTATTCCGGTAGTCCGTCGCATAGGATATATGACGGTAAAACGACGTGAAAGTAGATTGATTAACGGCGTAGGCGTGCGTCCTGTTAATAGAGTTCCCGACAATTACATTAGGAGAGTCAGTAGGTGTGGGGTCGCGGCGGTGTTGACCACCTAAATAGATCTGCCCCCAATCATCTGGCACGTCTTCCATGAACTCATTAAGCTTCTCTAAAGAGTCTTCCTTAAAGATTACGTCGTCTTCTAACACCAATACGTTGTTCAAAGACATGTTGTGGCGGTCATCTCTAGTATGGAGGACATCCTCCAGAATCCTTTGGTGAGAACGTAGGCAACCCCACGCACCCCTGCCAGATCCCCAGTCAGCCGGACAAGTTGTCCAGTCGCCGATTATAGCAGGATAATAATTAACCCAGTCATTATTAGCCATTCCGGTTTCTTCCAGATGCTTCTTCGTCTCTTCAAGACGATCTGGTCTATGAGCGCAGTTGATCACGTAAACGCGGTCAAACCAATCAGTTAGGTTCTTCATGGGTTTCCATCTCCTTCAGATACTGAGGATGAACTTTTTGATGATCCTGAAGAGCTAGAACTAGAGGCTGAAGAGCTAGAACTAGAGGCTGAAGAGCTAGAACTAGCAGGACTACAAGGGGAATCATGGACGGTAACCTCTATGGTTACAGTAGATGAAGAAGACGAAGACGAAGAAGAATTACTGCTTGTATAGGTTCCCGAAGCATCGTTTTCACTGGAACCCCCCTCCCATTGCTGGAAAAACACATCGAGTATTATCCATTCCGAACTACCGTTCCAATAAAGGGTATAAGACGCGGCAGCAGTATAATATTGAACGCTGTCGTCCCAATACAAGTCAATGGGGTCTCCACTAACCCCATCGTCAGTGACGACGAGCCTCGCCCTACACTTTCCGTTTGGTGCCGCCATTTATTCTCTAGGATAAGCTGAGTTAATAAACCTCTCGTTAGCGATGAACTGCTCTTTACTACGCTCAGGCATATCAAACCCTCTGAAGCCTTTACGGGTTCCGGTCAGTTTCAAAGTTACCTTAGAAGGCCGTAAAAATGACAAGGGCCACGCCGAAAGAATTACGTTGTTCTTCTCAACCACCGCGCCGACTGATCCGGCCCTGTCGCCAGAGATTCCTGTAACAGTCATAGAGTCCGGTTCACATACCGCCAAGAACCTATCGTCGATTCGGGCTACTGTATTAGCTCCTTCTAACGACACGTCCCTCATCACGAACTCAAAGAGAACCTCATTGGATTCCATCGTGAACAACGCGCCGTATCCTTTGTCATGCCAGTCCATAGGCACGATAGCGGTGGATTTGTCAGAACCGGATGAAGAAGTAGAAGTAGATGAAGTAGAAGAATCTTGCTGAACACCAAAAGCTGTTAACCAGTAAACGTCAGTGGATATGTTTTGATCTAGGTTTTCTATCTCATAACCAACGTCTTCCGAAGCCCCTACCCCTTTAGGGGCTACATAACCAATCTTAACGTAGAACTTTCCGCCATTGACGTTAGGTAAATTTTGTTGGGTGGGAGGATTACCATTCCCATCATCCCCTCTAATATCACATGAAGTAACAACACCTGAACTGTTAGTCTCCCAATAAAGATAAACATTGCCGCGAAAGTCTAGTGTGTAAAACTTGTAACGGTTCTCAGAAGCAGAGAGGTTAGAAGGAATGACGATTTGCGGATTAGATACACCAGTCTGAGACACTAACCCATCCGTATTAAACACCATCCGGTTGATCTGATGGACCAGAACACCGAAGTAGATGTGGATCTTGTCGTCGGGAGCAGGCCGTAAGGCAAACGGATACGGCTTATAGGCCGGATCTTCAGGACTTACCCTCCAGTCGTAGTGTCGTAGTTGTCGTCAAACTCACCTGTAAAGTCACGCGGACCTTCAGGCGCACCCTCTAACGGTATTGGTAGAGAGATATCAGAGCTGTCTTTTGGGTTCATGATGGAGGATAAACAGTTACTGTTTCCATGAGCCACCCACCCTAAATGGTTTCACTTCTGAAGATATGATGTGTGGCTTCCATGTCGTTACGTTGGTCGCGTTCTTGTTATAGACTGCCCTGTGTTATTCCAAGTCTCGTCGCTATTAATACTTACAGTGAAGTATAACGGTGGGTGGAGGTCGGAGGTATATCTAAAGTGAATAACGGGTTCTTAATCGAGATCACCTCTGGTATTGGTTTCTCACCTGCCTCTAAACCAACTGGTTGAGTCGTAGACCAGCTAATATCAACTACTGCTTTGCACGGGCCTCTGAAAGCGCCTTTTGAATACAGAACTCTAGGATAAGTTCTCGCACCACCGGACCTCAAGTTCCATACATCAAACTGAACGTCTTGTAAGATGGGTGGGAAAGCGTAGTTAACTATGGTCTCGTAACTAAGCCTCGCGCACTCTCCTACAGGGTATGCTGCTTCCTCCGGCCTATAACTAGTATAACCAAAACTCAAATCGATAGGAGAAAGTTGGTAGCTATCGCTGAAGTAATCCGCGATGTTTGTATCGGCTGCTGCTACTGCGGCATACTCAACGTCAACATCTTTTATTAGTTCGTTAGCGTCTCTAAAATGTGAAGGAGCGCCGAGAAATTCAACGGAAGAAGACGTTTGAGAAGTACTCCCTTTAAACGTCCCTAATAAAACACATTCACCACCTAAAACCATCACTACAGGGCTTCCTGAGTCCTGATTAGTACTTTCTGCCCAACTAGAATAAGTTGAGCTGGGAGAAGATATTTCTAGTGTTGCGGAAGTTGTTGCCGCGTAGACCTCGATCTCTGGGTTTTCGTAATTAAAATCTTGAAATTTAACTTCAGATAACTGAGCTATATTTGCCTTTTTCTCTCTATCCGTATTAAAAATTAAAACTTCTGGAGAACCATATGTCCATGTCGTAGGAGTAGGGTTGCTGTTAAAGTTTGACGGGTTAAAGAATTGATAGCTATCTTTTGGAAGAACTTTGATGGGCTCGACCGACTTCGGTAGATCCCTATTAAGTAAGGCAACCCCATATCATTTCCAGCGTGCAGCTTAACACGAATTACAGTGCGTTCGTAAACTATATTGTTTCGGTCTACAAAAAAGACGACATCTTTTGCTGAT
>UEXL01000446.1_pt1 | contig 14878 bp, 5 predicted proteins | sample 1796671 | NCBI WGS metagenome assembly UEXL01 (sample SAMEA4772471, study PRJEB27181) | metagenome
TTTTGCAATAACCGCTAAATCACATTCAGGGCATTTTTGCTTTATCTTATCCGTATATTTCTTGATAGTTACCAAGAGCATCACCCTTAGACTCCAGCATGCGTATAACATATAGTGATTCGGTCATAAACTTGCCCGCCTAATCTCGGATTTGCTGCTAGTAATGTTATTTTAAAAGACACAGGCATTAATGTCCAATCAAAATCATAACCGCTTAATGGGATTACAGGTAGATTTTGATTTGATGAATGCCAAAGATATGCCTCTACTAGGGGGGAATTGTAAACGCCAGTGTTGTCAGTGTCCATCAAAGGAGCCTATAACAAACCACCCGCTGAGGCTAATGCCCCTATTGTATAGGTGGTGAGCAACCCCGTGTATGCAAAAGAGACTTTAGATGTTTTATGGACCGGAGTTAATTGAAATGATTTAAGAGGAGACACATCAGTTTGGTAAAATAAATTTGTTTCTCCTGTTCCTTGAGGGGCGGGTATTGCGGTACCACTGGGTAGAGTAGTCCCCGTGGGGTCTCTTGCGTATATTAGCCCCATGTCCGTAATAGGAAGATTAGCCGCATTTAAACCAGCAATCATGTCATTCCTTGGATTTTCATGGTCCGTCGCACTATCTTTGTCGATCAAAGATGTAATTGGATATGGCCCGGGTCTGATAGAATACCCTCTTATCTTCTATCTGATGAATAACGGGGTGAGTAGAACCTGTCCCTATTCTAATCCATGCTAATACAATGACCTGCCTAACTAAATGCCCTGAAGGAGCAAGAGGAAATACCCCAGTGGCCGTGTCAACATAAGCCCCGTATGTTAGCCCAACATTGTTGGGTGCCCTCGGGTCTACATATACCAGCAGTATTGCTTCGGAAGTACCCGCTGGGCCATTAGGGATTGGGTCTACATTCCCGCCAACACCACCGGAGGTAGAACCGGGGTGATATGCGTTTAGATAATTGGCGGCTGCGGTGATATCGATAACAGAACCACTGCCTACATTGTAATACATCCCGTCAATGCAAACAACTCCAGCGTCTACATAGATTTCTTTTGTTGAACCCATGGCTCCATTCGGCCTAACACAACAATTACCGGATATTGGGTTATTCCGGTCTGAATTATTATAATTGTTTAGAGTTATAGGGACTACACCGTTGCCCATCATATTTTCAGTTATATTAGTCAGCGTCGTTGAGGAAATAACATCGGAGTCTCTAAGCCCCTCAAATTGATATGAAGCAGTAGTGGCGGTTTTGTTGTGGCCTTCGGATAAATCTGTATTTGGCATATTATCTAATCTCCATTAAAACATCTACTCTTATCTCATTAGTGAGGTCTTTGTTTATGGGCAAGAAAGTAGCACGATATGACGGGTCTTGCATAACAGAATCTCCATGAATAAAAATTTCTTTAATGGCGTTTGAAGAAACTGTTTGTGTATCAAAAACAGCCGTCATAGAAATTATTCGGTCATCTATGCGATTTATTGTAGGAGTGGTGGTGATTTGTGCGTTACCCGCATTGGCATCACGATTAGATGATTCTCCACCTGATGAGCCTAGTGTCACTTTCTTAATTAAGGTTTGAAGGTGGTCTGTCAAGGAGGCTTTTATTCCGTCTAATACTGGCATATATTTCACCTACTTAACTACAAACGGCCTGCTCTTAGACATACCGACTGGGTTCCCTCGTTTATTTGTTACGCTGTTAACGCCTATGGAACCTAACTTTTTACCGCTTCTATGACCAATTATCAATTTAGTGTGGTTGTTTGACCGTGCTGTAATACGGTGAACAGCAATAACACTGGCATCTGTTGAAAGAGTAAATGTTTCAACGCCATCACTTGTAGATTTCTTTCCCCCTTCATTTTGAATAGAAGTCTGTAAATCTGCAACAACTCCCTCAAGCCCTTTTGCATACTGAGATACAATAAAATCGCTTGTTGCGTTTGCAAAATCATGCCTTGCTTCAAAAACAGCAAAATCGCCAATAAGGCCGTGGTTTGGTAAATTAATCTTGACAATTTCGCCTGCATTAATAGAAGTTGCATTTAACAGACCAGTTAAAGTCACCATAGGTGCCCCGTTTTCTACCCTCGACAACAAGTTTGCCGCAATTTTAAACGCACTCTTCTCCGATTTTAAACCGGGTATTTTTTGAGTTAGAGACCTTATGACTGATTCTTTACCTCCTTTGCCAGCGGCCTTCTTCATTTTCTCCACATCCTTTACTTCTATCAGTATAGACTCATTCTCGGCTAATTTGTCACCCCTAAGTATGATCATATTTGGTGAATCAAACATTTTATTGATGACCATATCCCTAACACCATTGTCCATCCCTATCCGCTTTTCAGATTCGGTAAATACACTTGTAGAGAATATAAGCGTCCCGGCTCTTTCTGATACCAATTGCCTTCCGTCTATCTGTGATAGATTTCTTATCACTTCTAGCACATTGACATTACTTGCATTTCTACTTGTATATATGTTAGAGTGATATGTTGTGCTTTTGAAAGAAGGATGGCCAAATACAGCAGCATAGTTTATTGAGCCCGACGAATAGAAGTTGGTGAATGGTTGTAGATTTATGCCTGCGAATGAGTGTGCTGCATCTGACAATAACAACATAGCCGCATCCGTAGTTCTAACACCAAAGTTTAGATATTGACCTAAACTTACTTGCCCTAATTCAATACCTGACTCTTCAAGTGTCACCTCTTCTAAATTGTTGAACTGTGCATTTAGAGTTTCTCCGTCTACATAGACCGAATTTATTTTCCACCTCGCACCTTGAGCGTCAAACATATACTTAGGGAAGTTCTGTTCAGTGACCGTTTTACCATCATGAGTAATACTAGATGAAATACCTTTTCCTGTAATTATCCCGCTGGTCCCTCCGTCTTTTAGTTCATACTTCTTTTGACTCCTTATACGGAAATCATTTGGTTGATAACTGATTAACCCTTCATAATTGATACTTGTCTTTTGATAACCTGTTGGCAAAAAGTGATTGTTGGGTTTGTAATGTTCTCTTTTTGTATTTTTCATCAAACTAACCGCATTATCGATGAATGTTGGTACTACGGGATAATTTACTTCTACGCTATGCCTTTCATTTAGGTTGCCATTTATCGACGGCTTCCTGATTGCGGGGTTTGACATTGTAGGTCTCCTTATGCAGAAGTTCATATGTTTCCCTATCAAAGAGGGTAATGCTGCTAGAATAGGAGAGGTGACTGTACTCGGTTCAATCTTCAAAATGTTTTCTGTTCTCGAAGAGTAATACACCGCACCAGCGGTCCCAACACACATCAAGTCACCTTGTGTAGGTAATCGACTACCGTCATCTACAATCAAATAAGTACCCGAAGAAACAGTGTACTGTTGTAGAACTTTTACAGTTGGAAAATGCCTCATAGCGTTAGTTGACTGGAATATTTTTGCTTTTTCTATATTCTTGTCGAGTGCGTAATCTCCGCCTATGTCTGTGGAGTCATTTGAGTACCTACCCTCGCTCATGTGTATCTGTTCGCCGCCACCGGGGTGAGTTGTCTGAGAGTACCTCGGTTCGATCAACGGTAGTACATCATCGCCTACTGTTCTTACTGAATCGCTTTTGAACATTTCCAACATACCTGCTGAAGGTATCAAGTGGTAGACTTCTTCTACGCCATCAACATCAGGATAATCAATCTTAAAAGAATCGTGAGACGAAATAAGTGGCTCAGCAAGACCCGGAGTCTTTGTATTATTTAATTCAAATATCCCGTACCTCTTGTCTCTATGAAACCAGTAATCAGCGGGGTTCGCAGCGTCTACTAAATTAATGGTCTTTGGACCCATTAGCCAACCGTCTTGCATCAATTCTGAACAGTAAGCATAAATTTTGTTAGGCCTTACTGGTCTGACAATATAATCTATGGTTTTTCTTACTTTTTGATTTTTATTGGCTGTTCGGTCATTAATTGCGCTTGATTTAGAGATTGTTCCTATTTCGTCAATGCTTTCATCTCTTTGCAGATATGTTTTCCTTAAGATGAATACTCCACCCCAAGGAGGTAAATCCGCCATTCCTCTAACATTCCATAAATCTAATGCGGAGGCTTTTGCGTCATATTTTACAGTTGCCCCCGTTTCCTGAATATTGTCATTGTTATTCTTTTGTTCAAGTGCAAAAGCAGGGGGCTGCTGCCCGTTACCCAAGTTGATTGGAACTCCTGCGTTTAAGGTCGCAAACGGTGCTGCAAGTGTACCTTTTGTAGAATCCTTAAGAGAGTAGTATGTCTTTGTCAGATAAGATGGCGATATTGGAAAAGCCTGCCCAATAGATAAATCCGAATTCAAAGATGCAGCGGCTGTTTTTACAACCCTGTACTCTTTCGCTACTCCCCCGTTTTCCTCAGTAACCGTAGCAGTAGTAAGACCTATTCGAGGGTGGCCTTTACTAATAAATTGTCTTTGCTCACTGATTTCATTTATTAAATTAGGTGTCATAATTTTATGAGTTCCAGTGGCAGGGGTTTTTGCGGCAGTGCCCCAACCTGTTATCGGAAACACATTAGTAGATGTTATGTGTTTAGTAAAATCGTGACCGTTTGTGTGTAAATTATTTCCAGTTAATGTATAATTATTAGATACGGCAGCGTTTATCTTTGTAGAAGGGGAACCCGAACCCGTCCCCGTACTGTCGTTTGAAGGTATGACTCTATCCGAGCCTTGGCTAAAAGGCAAAGCATCGTCAAAAGAAGAGGGGGAACTTGCACTCCATTTGTGCAACCATTTACCCGCAGGCATATGTAATGGACTCATAAGACCCGCAAATGGCATTCCGATCTTATGACCTATGCCTAATTTATTTTCATTTGGTTTTAAGGGCTCATTAGAGGCTCGTATAGAATTTTTATTGAAAGCGTCAAAGGTGTGACCCTCCATCAATAAGCCGATAGGTGATGTCCTTTCTACTCCCGAGGCGGTTGCATGTATAGCAAAGCCGGTATTATTTGTGGAGGTTGGTAGTGTTGCACAGGAGTCATGCGTCCCACCGTCATATCTCCCCTTACCAAAAATAGGGTTGTTATCTGCGTTTGATTCGAGGGGGGTCTCCTGCTAACATATCATTTAATTCTGAGGCAGTTCTAACTCCCCACGCCCTCACGGGTAAACGCCTTCCAAAGTTTAGAGCCGTTCTGCTGTTTTTCTTTTGTATCACCATGTTATATGACTGCCCATTTGTTCTTTGAGTAGCGAAGGGGCTTGCCGAGCCACCGGACTCATAGTGTCCAAAATAATAATATTCAGATGTTTCGGGGTCTATACAATCCCCAATTGCTTCACCCCTGCTGCTTCTTTTAGAACCGCCGAATCGGTTTGGCAGCCTGATAAGGCCCTCGGGCTCTCTCACAGTAGTATGCCCCATCATCACGCAATTTACACCTTCTAACATCCCGGACCCGTGACCCCCCGCATTTAGACCATTGAAGCCATACGACTGGAGCCATTGTAAAGCGTAAATTCGTTCAAATGGTTTTGCCTGTTTCATAAGACCCCCTCCAATACGCTGCTTCATCTCTTACCTGAACAATATTACTAGAAAGCAACATATTCAAAGCGGTAGTCAAATCCGAAGAAGCCAATATCTGTTCTGTAGGTTTTTCTAATGAAAGCCTTGAGTGGTTCCTTAATAGTAGGCCTCTAGTAGCGGGGTAGTTAATTGCCTTAGGCATCCCCGCCTCCCTGTACCTAAATGTCATAAAATGCTCTCTACTTGAGCCGGTAAGTGCTGGATGACCAAACTCGGCAAGCCAATGACAAAGATACGCATCAGGTTTTGCTCCACTAAGTGTGTCCGCTTCATTGACGATTCCCTTGTCCCAATAACTAAGGTCATTAGCAACTGTTGGGTTTGTTCTATTTTGGGTGTTAACTCTTTCAGGGTCATGCACAAACAAAGGCGGTACAGTCCCCCAACTCGGTAGATGCTCTAGGGGTAATCCACCCGTGCTCACTACCCCTTACAAACATATTTTGATATCCGCCCACAGCATATGTAGCAACTCTATTCTGCATCATTCCTCTTGCAGGTTGAGGTCTACCCCCTGCCAATTGATAATCAGATAATATGAAACCATTTACCATGAACTCAGAACCTCTTTGGTCGAAGACTCTTGCTTTATCTGTATTATCTACATATTTTAGTGACAAGTCAGTTGGAGATGCTACGAGCGCATTTGTTTCAGGAGTAGCCCAAAAAGTTGTTTCATTAAATGATTTAGTGTTAGTATGCTTTTGGCCCGGGGCTATCAAATAATCGATTTGATTACCTTTTGCATTTGAAAATGTCGAGTACCCATAAGCAGTAGATATAGCGGCATGCACCTCATTACGCTGACCGTGACCAATTGTCATTTCCTCCATAGGTAGAGCATCGGAAGCAAAAGACCCCGTAGAACCCGGGAAAGAACCAACGCCCTTCGTGTCTATAGTATCTAAGACTAAATGATTGAAAGGATTTCCAGTTTTATCTTTTATACCATTAAAACCGTGATGTTTATTTTCGGTTTCAGACTCAAACATCAAAGAATATGCGGAACCGTGAGAACGATGCAATTGCCTTCTTAAGCCATGAGGGGGTCCCTCTATGGCACAACGGTGAAACAAACGAATGGCCCTGTCTTGCAAATCTTAATCGCTGATGTGGTACAGCAAATGTGCTAGTTACCGGAGAACCTAAAGAGGTTCTTCTCATTACAGAACCACGCTCAGCATGATCAATTTTCCTATGTGCCGAAAATAGTCGTGTGGAACCGCCGGGTACAGCCCCAATGGCAATGTCGCTTTCTAAACCTTGCTTTGTAGTCAAAGAGGGGTGTAGTATTCTTTCAACATGGAATATCAACATTCGGTCATGTGTGTCAAACTGTGTTAATTCACCGTCGTCCATCGCACCTTTTATGGCAGCGGTTTTATTGGCGGATGCCCCGGATGTGTCCGACAGACTGAAAACTCTATTCAAGAATAATTTTTCTTTATTGCCTGCTAAAGAAGAGGTGGGTGGGTCTATACCCCCCATCCCCCATGTTTTGTTAGAGTGAGCCTGAACCCTGTCATGGCCTGTTCTAACAAATATCATACCGGGGATATCATCTTGATTTGGTAACTGTATTTTTAAATTTGGCGTAGTGAAATCTCCTACTGTTGAAGGGCCTGTGAGTATAGCACCGGTTACAGGATTCACGCTTTCGTTGTTTACAGAATAGTCTCTTATCACTGTCCCTAATGGGGAGCCGCCTGACAAGATTAGTTCACGACCAGCGTCATCTATTACCGCAATGTCCTCAAAAACTCTTTCTTCATTTGAAACTGTTAAACCTTTTACTCTTTGAGCGTTTACATTTCTGTTCACATAGAATTCTTGAGGGGTCGATGGATTATTTGCAACATCAACTGTTTGACCCGCTTTGTGGTCTTTAACAGATGCTAATGCCGAGGTTGTTAAAGAACTAGCACTTATCGATAAAGTGTCAGTTTCTTCACCGTAATTGATTGCGTTGTTAGACCCCGTTACCTGAGTAAACAATTTCCCATTTTGAGTGGCGATTGTTTTTATCCCCCCCGACCCATTAGTAGGTTGCTTTGTTCCGTATTCTAATTTTGCAACTCGTAGTTTATTTGTTGAAGAGTTTGTAACATTCACAGATGTGACGCCTTGTATCGCCGGTTGAGTATGAACCAAGTCAGGAGGAGGCAAGTCCGGCATTTGGCAAGTGTTTAGCCCTTCAATACTAAAACGATTATAACCATGATTTGCTGAATGTTTTTGAGAGGTGCTACCTCCTCTCGAATTATAATTTACAGCCGGTATTCCCATGTTGCCCCCGGTGAATGGTTTAGCAATTAAATTCCACATTGGTAAATCTGATGATAGGCCTTGTACGATTGGCCCTCCTATTGCGTCACACCAGTAGCCTCCAGCGGTAGAGGGGTTTTTGTTAAACCAAGAGAGTACAATGGTGTGTTGTTCAGGTGCCGCTTTTATTTTAATTTTCATTGGCGACGAAAATATCTCCCCTGTAATATTGCCACTAGCCAAACCAAGTATTGTAGGCGTGTTCATGGAAGTGCCTAATTCCGCATCAGACACGCTTACAATATCGAAAACAGAAGAGAGGTTTGGTATCTTTATTGCTGATGCAGTTATGGCACTAGATATTTGACTAGCAGCAACTCTTTTGAATGTCAAATTACCATAACTATAGGTCCTCCCTGCGACAGGGGAATGTAGAACTGAATGAACGGTATCAATCGGGTTGCCACCTACGGCACCCCCTGAGATTACTGTAAACTCTCCATTGGTGGGTAAATCGGAAGGCACTCCATTTTTGAAGTGACCGTCAAGATATACTCTTAATGACGCAGTATTAGGTGCGGAGATTACAGTCCCCGTGTAATCTTTTGCAGGGGACATTCTGACATATCTTGCTCTTAGATATTTTGTCAAACCTCTTGGTCCAACTTGAGAGCCAACTTTAGCATTTATCGTAGCCGCTATTAATCGTGCGGCTTCTTCAGTTCCAAGAGCATAAGTCAATGTAGTCTGCCCCGCATTGTGAGCCGCTATCGCTGCCGATTGTAAATCTACAATGACTACATTAGTTGTGCCTGCACTTGGCTGAGGCGGTTGAGAGCCAGCATTTGAAGGATTTGCTTTTGGAGTTTTGATCAGCACTGTTAACCCTTGTCTCCAAGACTGTGTATTGATACCGTATTGCCAACCCCCGGTAGCAGTCTCATCCACTTCATCCCCGTATTCAAGGTCGGGATAAGTAAAGTGCATTGAAAACCAACCTGCTGCTGGCATTCCATTAATGGCCCCAAATGAATCTGATGGAGCAGGATATATCTGCTTCCGACTCATAAAACCCGCAGCACTTGACACCATATACCTCACCATTGATTAGCAGCATTATGCAAGCCTTGAGCCTCATCGACTGCTAATACCCTATTCCATACACCTATATGGGCTAAACTCCCATTAGTAAAGAATATTGGACCATTTTTATTGTGATTGTCTGTTTCGGGCACTGTGTCAGGGGTGCCGCTTTGCATACTTGGGGTTGTTGGTTGTTGGTCCCAATAATACCCTGCCGGATGTCTTGCGGGCCCATGTAACGCTTGAGCAATTGTCACCATTCCTTTCTCTCTCAGCGCAAAAGAAGAGTTGACAGTAGAGGCAGGGCCATTTGCTAAGAATACAAATGGATGGTCTGCTACTCCATCAAATGAAGGAGTTCCCGGATTACTTGCATACGGATATGAATTTGTAACATTGCCATCTACCGAGTTAGCAAAACCCGACCCAGCGTCATACAGTGCATCTGTAGGAGTTATCAAGTGTGCTGAAAGGTCTGCTAACGACGAACCCTTTTGTCCAAAATACAGTTTAGGTCCAGTAGCGGGGCTGTATGACATTACCACATGGTACCATTGACCCACAGTCATCTGCGGGTAATTTCCACCGTTAGCAAGCGCATAGGCTTGAAGGTCAAGTGTTGCAAATCGAGGTTGAACAGCAGCCCCGTCATTTATGTGCATACATATATTCCATTGATGAGCACTGTTAGTATTAGCAACACCCGCCAAAGATATGCCCCACGGATTGCCATTAACATCTATTCCATGTATAACCGGCCCTTTTGCCGCAAACAATAGTGGTTTTGTTCTTTGCACCCAAAAAGATATCGTGTAATTTGTAGAACTTAAGTAATCTGATGTCGCTCCTGCCCCTTGGTCTTCAACATAATTCACTAAACTGTCCGAACCATATCCTTTAACTAAAGGCAATATTTTAGAGCCAGCCGGTGCGGATGCGTCATAATCATGAGCCGCAACATATGAATACCCTGTTTTAGTGTATGGACTCGAAGCAGTATAAGGCTCAAGTGTAATTGGAGTATCGATCCAATCCCCAATTATACCAGTCCTGTATGAAAGCGAGTTCCCATGAGGACTATTGTAATTTAATTTATTACCATATATCTCTTCTTTCAAAATAGATTTTTTCATTCTGAGGGTATGTTGCTTTCACTGTACCGTCTTGATGAGCCATAACCGTGTTTGCCGTAGTATAGGCTGAAGAAGCCAACCCCGCTGGCAAATCATTAGGCTCACACATAGGGATATAGATTATACAATCATCCTTAGGCTCAGAATCAAGGCTCCTGTCTGTTGTGTGATGTTTACCGACATAGGTAAAACCGTGGTATGTGTCCGAATCCTTTAAGTTTGTAAAGTCGAGAACCGCAGACGCTTTTGACACTTCCGCAATGTTTTGAAATCCTGAAAAACCCGTTGGCCCAACAGATAAATGATGCTTGTGTATCTGTCGCTATAATCGTTATCAGTTCCATCGCTTATATCTAGCGTAACGCCAGTGTGCCCGCCTCCAAAGAATAAGATGCCTTGTGAGTCAATCGAGGGGTATAATATTTCTACATCTAAACCGTAACGGTCTACCATCGTCCCATTCTCATCTACAAATAAACTTTCATAAAATTTCGATACTTCTGTAAAAGGCGTAATGTCTGTAATCCACATTGCATTTTCTGCTCTAGTATCATTTATTGGGCTGAGTGAAGTGATGCCTTCAAAATGAGCCAGCCTGCCATTTATCCGTAGTATTCCTTTGTTTTGAGATGAGACCTGTTCGGCTAATCGCAAACCTAATTCGATTGATTCAAAGTCTACAGCGATTGAAACTATTGGAGCCGTATAAGTGCCGTAACTTGTTAAGGCGGGGCTAAAAGCAGCAAATGAATTTGCACCTGTACCATATAACGCATTTGAGTTTGTAGACGATGTAATTCGTGGCAGAATACCAACATTAGTCATTACATCGTCTGCAATGGTATTTTCATTCCAGTCCTCTTTTTCGATTGGTTTTATTATTTTACACTTAGCCGAGCCACCTATCCCGTTGTAATGTCTTTCAGTGCCGTCTTTTTGTTTCAATAAGTCGCCGTGCAAGGGGCCATTGAATGTAGTGATAGGGATATAAGTCTCACCGTCAAATCCTAAAGGCAAGGGAGCAGGGAACGAAGAAGATTGATAGTGTCTGCTATTGTTTGTCAACAAACCTCCAAAACCAAACGCTTGTTGAGGCCTATAGGGGTAAGGACTATTGTTGTTTAACCATACCGCAAAATTACGGCCTGAGGCTCCGGGCACCGTTGAATGTATCACAATACTTACGCCAGTTTCTCCGTCAACGCTCTCAACAGTATCACCAATAAAAGCACGGACATAACCCATGTGACTCCCCGTGTTATCGGAAACCGCCGTGCCAGTACCTATGTCAAGTGGGTCAAAGGCACTACCCCCTAGCGAATTTAACGAGTCGGGGTGGCCTGCCACATTTATTCTTCTTATCACTTCGCTTACGCAATCAACAAAACCTGTACGATTCGCAGAAACTATTTCTGAAAATTTTATTAACTGAGGAAGAACATATAACAAACTGTTACCGTCAGAAGATTTACCTTTTAGTGAAACAAAGTTTGGACGACAATCTATTCCTTGCACGATATTTCTATCGTTATATGTTTCTAAAACTTCATCTACATCATAATCAAATGCCTCCATGTCGGGGCCTTTGCCTCCTAAATAGTAATATGTGCAGCCCGATGGGTCGTTTTGGTACAACAACGCTGACCCACCCACACCCGCTAATAATTTATCGAGTGCTGCTTTTACATTCGCTGCAATGGTACCTTTTGTTAATGTGCTCGCACTTGCAAATTCTAAATCCCACCCGCTACTGGCCGCAGCAGGTGATTGAACAGCATAACCGCCAGCCATTACAGTCATCCCCACAACAATTTTAGTTGCATCGACACCATTCCGAGAATCTACTTCACTAATCCTGTGTTCTTTCTTCATACTAAATATTTTTAACAAAGATGTTGGAGTAAAATTAGTGCCTGAAAGAGTGAATTGACCAACATAACCAAGAGGGGTGTCAGTGGTGGGGTCTGCTAACGCTCCCTCTCCTATTGTAATATATCCGGTTCCAAACCCTGAAAAAGCGGTGGCATCGTCAACAGTAATTACCCCCGTGGCTTGATTGAATGCGGTAATTACAGCAGTCATTTCAGGTTTCTGACATCGTATTACCGGCCTTGTTGTTATACCTTTTAGATGTGATGCAGTAAGAGTCTCTCCGCTATGTTGTGAAAGTTTGTGAATTTGATCAGTCACAGTAAATGCTGCAATATCGCTTTCAAGGCCCCAATCTATGCCAAATCTGCTTTCAGTTAATTTCATCGAAGCCCTATTTTGTGCGGTCATCGTACAATCAACAATCATTTCAAATGCTTTGTCACTAGGTAAAGGCGCATTTTTTTCACTTGTAAATATTTTATCAACATCGAAAAACATAGAGGGGAATATTGGCAATTCTACCAATGCTCTTGTAGATGCATAATAGGTTGAAGTCTGTTTGTCGTTTCTAACGGAGGCATTACCGCTACTAACTATTCTATCTTTCCACCCCGGAGAAACAGCGTGTTGCATATAGTCAGGCTTTACATCAATTGCTCCTTGGCCGGGGCCTGCAAGAGTCATAGAAACGGTTGGTGTCCCCATGTCACCAATTTCTTTTACCGGGCTTCCATCTATTAAAGAAAAGTCTCTATCGGCCACTTGGTCTGCTAAATCCATCAGCATAGACCTGCCCCTTATTGTTATTCCAGCATCTTTAGTAGTGCTAGTCCCGGGTTCTAATTCTTCAACTCTACCCTTCATAAGATTGTATTCAATGGTAATTATTGACGGGTTACTTTTATCACCCGTAACAAAATCTAATAACCCCATGACTCTTTTTTTGTTTCTTGGATGAACTAAAATCCATTGATTTAATTTGTTTATTTGATTGTCTACAATATCAAAAGTCAAATTTGTTGTTTGAGAAATTATGCTGTCATTCAGATTCTTTTTTGGTTGTTTTATTCCGTCTAACGCAGGACCGGTACTTACTGTTAAGAAGTGATAATTTTCTTCAGTATCAGGGTCAGGAACATCCATGGAAGGTATTGTTTTAGGACGGCCATAGCCTTGATAGGACTCTACCCTATTAGTAAGACAATTACTAACATCTATGAAAGGAGATGGATTTATTCCACCGGTTGGATTGCTTCTTAACATCCCATCTTTCAATGGCTTGTTAAGTTTCTTAGAAGGGACTGAAATTAAGCCACCCGGTGCGTACACTGTTAGTCTTGTATCAACTTCTTGAACTGTTAACGAAGGGGGGGTATAGATGTCATAAGGCCTCCTCAGTATGTCGGATAAAGTTCTATACGCAGCGACCCCCGGACTTCCTGCCTGTGACACAGGGTATAATGTAGAGCCTGAGGGAACTGTCTTTGTTACTATTAAATAGGGGTTAGTAGTGGTGGTGTCTACTATTTTTCCTTTGGCGAAATTATTGATTTTAGTAATATCAGCACTACCAATTCCGGCAATGGTCTCGCCTGTTAGGTCTATTGCATTGTAATGAATTTCGATATAAGGTGGAAAATTTTCAAATTGCTTCATGTAACCATTTCTTTTTATCACGGCAACTCTTGATTCTTGAGACGGAGTTAAGTGTTGTATGTATATCTCATTTGTTGGTTTTAACTTTCTTTGAATGTCAGTTATAGGTGAGCCCTCATGATCTTTTGATTTGTCTACGGTTTTCATTTCTGCGGAATAACCCTCATAGTTTAACGATTTTAATAGAAAAGGCCTTACATCTTTTACAGCAATTGCTATTATGTCATCACAGGTTGAAGATGAAAGGTTTCGATTAAAACCGATGTTGCGCTCGCCTTCACCAAATTCGCATACTATTCTGTTTGTTAAAAAATTTGACCCCGTAAATGGGTCATTAGCCAAAACCGGCACCGTCCCCGGGTCTGCTAACTCCGACGAATGAATTACTTGATTGGCCTCCCCGTTATACACAAATTCGCTAATCGATACCTCATCATTTTCACCGACTGTATTAATCAGCCCGATATCCTCAGACTCATATTCAAACGAATCAGCGATGCCCTGTATTGTTCGTCTTACATATTGCCTATCGGGTGTAGGAAATTGTGCGAGTGTAAATTCGCCTTCTACAATGTTGTATGAAGTTACCCCTCCTTGAGCCGCTAAATTATCTATAGAAGAAGGTTCCAATTGACCCAAGTTGGCCCAAGGCTCATCTACATTTTTTGAATATCCTGCATTATACGAGGGGGGCGTTGGAGGCGGAGAGGCAGCCCCCCCTGTCGGAACAAAAGCGTTGCCAAGGATTACATTTTGAAGAGAACCAGCATTTAACCCCAATACAAATTCTACATCCGGGATGGTATAATCCGCCGGGAAGTTTCCGGGGTTGCCGTTCCACCAAGTGGCTTGAAAGGTAGAGCCTGTTGAAGCATACAAAGCCTGCAAAGAGGGGGACGGGAAGCCAAATGCAGATTTATATGCGCCTCTACTTACGATATCGCCTGCTGCCACTGCGGCCATTCCCAAATTTTGTATAAGGGTATTGAGCCACTGCGCCTAAACAATTGCCTAAGTCCGGCAATGAATCAGTGGTATGTGGGAAGCCGTGAGAGTTATTCCAATCATGAGGAGTCGAATTTCCAAACCGTCGCAGATAAAGAGTGTCCATGATGTTTAGAGTTTGCGGAAAATTAGGGGCTGCTGCAACTAAGTCCGCATGTGTAATAAATGTCCCCATATATTCCCCTCCTCAAATGAACCCATACTTTTCCATGAAATAACCGTTTATGTCCAACATCTCTACTTCATCCATTGCACCGTTGTAAATTA
>UEXL01000551.1_pt1 | contig 14873 bp, 29 predicted proteins | sample 1796671 | NCBI WGS metagenome assembly UEXL01 (sample SAMEA4772471, study PRJEB27181) | metagenome
AATTACAATCTTTTGGGTTATCATTTTCAACTGCTTGGCCTAATAAGATATATCAAAATATAAAGATTCCGATTACATAGTAATCATCTGAAGCTGAATTTATGTTTCATATTCCTGATAGGGTTATGACTATTGTTAAAAAGAACTGATGAAGTATTGGAGCGAGAAGTTATAGATGGTAAACAATTATAATTTACAATCTGATAGAGCCGATATGTTGAGTAGAGATTATGTCTTTCTGATAATGATGTTAAAATACATTCAATAAGATGATTTTAAAGGTGGGTTACATAGTTTAAAATATCATTTCATAAAAACAGATTTCATACTGGTGCTAAAATACATGACTTTGGGTATTGGGGTACATCTAAAAAGAAAAAAGGTAGGTGGTGGTTTGAGTGGAGATGTGAGGCACGAGGTGTTAAAAGATTTACACAAGTCTGATTTGAAAACTTTATTTATTGGTAATTTTGATGGGTTTCAAAGAGACATAAAGTTCACGAGGAAACTTGAAAATATTGTACCACATCTGATGAATTGTAAAACTACCTTGTGTTTTAATTGGCCTGGTTATGATGAGTATTTGACTTCAAGATACAATGAAGCATTGGCTTGTGATATAATACCATTGGTGTGGAAGAATTATGATATAAACAATCAGTTGGTTGAAAGTAATTGGCAAAGATGTTATTCTTTTGAAGATATACAAAGAAAATGCTTGGAATTAAGAGATGAAGGTGTTAGATTAGAGAGGTTAAAGAGAATTAAGAAGAAGTATAATGAATCAACAGAAGGTGTTGAGTACTATGAAAAAGAATTTGAAAATAAATTAAGAGGAATTATAGATGATTGAAAAGATTTACATACCAACTATGGGTAGAGCTGATGTTCAGATAACATATGATAATCTACCTGAAAAATACAGAAAAATGGTTATGTTTGTTGTGCCTTACGAAGAGAGAGATGATTACGGTAAATATGATAGGAAACAGATATTAGCAACAGATAAGGGTTTAAAAGGTATAGCAAGAACTCGTGAGTTTATATGTAGAGATGCTGGTAAAATAAGATTTTCAATGATAGATGATGATGTGGTATTTTATAGAAGAAACCAAAAGTATTATTCTGATTATAATAAAAAGTCTAACATGAGTAAATCTAAGAGGCAGTTAACCGAAGAAGATTTTGACGAAATGTTTGAGCTATTTAATAAGTGGATGGATGAAGGTTACATTCACATAGGGCATAGGAGAGCTAATTTACCACCATTGAATAAGTCACATAATGATATCAGTTTTTTTAACTCTATTCATCACATCAATGGAAATTTATTATCAAAGATAATAAAAGATATAAATTGGACATTATGTGAAGTTGGTGAAGATGCTAACTTTATGTTTGAATATTTATCAAGAGGTTTTATAAATAGAAAAAGTTGTGAATTTCCAGCACATTGGGATTCCTTTCAAGAGGGTGGTTGTGCTGTTTATAGAGATGCTAAATTTCATAATTCAGAACATAGAAAGTTACAGAAAAAATGGGGTGAAGAGGTGGTTAAATCAAAAGAAATGATGGCTCAAGGTACTTATGGTCATAATATAGGAGTCATACACGAATTCAGTTACAAACCTAAAAAAATTAGAAAACGAGCTTTATTTAGACATGGAATGGAGAATGATGTGATGGTAAACCAACCAAAAAAAGTATTTAACGAAGAGTTAGGAGAAAAACTAAAATGACAAAAGAACTTACACCAGAAGAACTAACCCATAATTGGGGAAACCTAAGACAAATCATAGATGCAACCTTTACAGAAGAAAGGTTGGAGAAGTTAAATGAAATGTATGATTACTTTGAAGAAAGAATGATGTTTGCACCAGCAAGTGGTAAAGAACACTTTCATAATGCTCACGCCGGTGGTTATGTAGAACATGTAATTCATGTAATGGAAGCATCACTGCACATTAAAAAGTTGTGGGAAAAGATTGGAGCTACCATTAACTTTACGGATGAAGAGTTGATATTTGCTGCTATACATCACGACTTAGGTAAGGTTGGTGACTTAGCTGAAGATTACTATATACCAAATGATTCAGATTGGCACAGAAAGAATCAAGGTTTGGTGTACAAGCATAATGGTAATCTACAATTCATGACAGTTACGGATAGGGCTTTATTCTTACTTCAACATTTTGGTGTCAAAATGACAGAGAATGAGTATATTGGATTGATGTTAACCGATGGAATGTACGAGGAAGCTAACAAATCCTATTATGTTGGTTATGGTGCTGATAGGTCATTGAAAACTAATATTGCTTACATACTTCATCAGGCTGATATGATGTCAACACACATAGAAGCTGACTTTTGGAAACGAGGTGATTGGGATAAGAAAGAAGTAAAGAAAGAAGAAGTTAAAGTAAAGACACAGCAATCAAAAGCTGCCAATCAGGCATTTAAAGAGTTATTTGGAGAATAAGATGAAATGTTGGCATTGTGAAAGTGATTTGATATGGGGTGGTGACCACGATATAGAAGATTTAGATATAGATGGTATCTTAACTAACTTATCTTGTTCCAATAAAAAATGTAATACCCAAGTTGAAGTATATCATTATTTTGATAACGAGGAAGAAAAACCCAAACATTTTGCTGAAGGATTTTATGATGGAGATTGGGAGTCAGATAATTAATGGGTGTTGAAGCCAACACTAATAAAACCGAGTGTGTGTGACTTACGATGCGTATGTAAAAGCCGGACACACCCATTATTTTGGAGAGTAAATGTACTTAGAATATTTCAACAAGTTTAAGAACCAAGAACCATATCTCAGTATAGACGAGAAAGAATGGACTCACATCAAAGATACATTTGATAAAGAAGATGTAAAAGAGAGTCTGGCTATTATTGCTATGGACTATCCAATGCCAACTGCTGAAATAGAAGAAGAACATTGTCGTAAGGATTTCAACAAGTTAAAAGGAACTTGGGTTTATGATATTCTAAAAGAAGGCGAATGGTTTGGTAGAAGTGGAGATGGTTACGATTGGTCGTTAGATTACGAAGGAACACAATGGTATTTTGCTAGAAACAATATCGGTAACAAAGCTTCTAACTATTTTCAACAAGAAAACAGATGGTCGGTTGATGGTTCAGTTTCACCAGGTCCCAAACGAACTTGGGGTAATCAAAAGTTTATGACTTCACTAATGGGTTCTGCTTATTCACTAAAACTAGATAAGATAGACCGTTCAGCATTACGAGTTATGATTGGACTTCGTAAGTATATCTGTAGTCAATTCAAACCTAATGTAGCAAAAGCACTTTACGACCTATTCAAAGCAAAGAACATAATGGACTTTTCAATGGGATGGGGAGATAGGTTAGCTGGTTTCTTTGCTAGTCAGAATACTGAGTTGTATGTTGGTGTCGATCCTAGAAAAGAGAACCATCCGATTTACAGAGAACAGGCTGATTACTACGAAGGTCAACTTACAATGTTTGAAACGATGAAAAAGGTTGATTTCTATTGTGAGGCTGCTGAGGACTTTACTATGATGGGTATGAGGATACCTTTGACATTATATTTACATCGCCACCTTATTTTAATGTGGAAAGGTATAGTCACGATGACAATCAGAGTTGGGTTAGATACAAGGACATTGATAATTGGAATAGTCAGTTTCTACACAAAGCTCTTGACAATATGTTACCGACTTTAAGAAGTGGTGGTAAGTTATGCATTAATATTTCAGATGTTTATTCACCATCTGCTGGTAAGTAAGAAAGCTTGGTCAAAGATTTGTGACCCGATGAATGACTTTATTCAAAGTTATGGTGGTATGGAATACAAAGGTTGTATTGGTATGGAGATGGCTAAACGACCTAATAGTGGTGGAGCTGGAACTGCTAAAGATACAAAGCAATATACGGAAGAATCACTACAACTTGCTAAAGAAACCAAAGATAAAAGGTTCTGTGAACCAATATGGATATGGGAGAAGAAATGAAAAAAATAGAAGAACATGCTGGTATTCAGATACCAATATATTATTATGAAGATGATGATGGTAATAAAGTATATGATTATGAAGAAATGGCAGAAGAATTTGAAAATGAGTTAAGTAAGATAGTGGGAGTAACTGTAATGTGTTCGATATCAGAAGACATCATTTATGAAGATTAACGAATTATTTAAAAAATTCTATGGTATGAAACCATATCTTTTCATTGACGAAAAGGAATGGCAACACATCATTACTACATATGATAAGGATGAAGTAGTAGATGAGTTGGCTAAATGTCTACATACTTATCGGTGTCCTATTCCTGAGATTACTGAACAAGAAGCTCTGAAGAGTTTGAAAAAAACTAAAAGGAGTTCAATGGGGTGATGTATTAGAGTATAAAAGTTGGTTTCCACGAAATGAAAGAAGGTCAAAATATGAATTGACACATAGTTATTTTAAGAGAGATAACTCTGGTAACAATGCTTCTAATCCATTTCATATAGAAACAAGATGGAAGGTGGATTGGACAAGGACACCAAGTGGTTGGAGAACTTGGCAAACAGTAGATGGTATCAAAACAATAGTAAGGGCTTTTTGGAGTTTGGAAAAGGTTTTAACCAAAGTAGATTTACAGAGTATCAGAATGGCGACTACATTGAGAAAGTATGTGGCGTCACAATTTAAACCAAGTATTGCAAAGGCATTTTATGACTATTTTGGAAGTGTTAACGTACTCGACTTTAGTGCTGGTTGGGGTGATAGGTTGGCTGGGTTTTATTGCGGAGAGACTACAAAATCATACGTTGGAATTGACCCGAATACCCTCAATCATCCAAATTACAAAAAAACAAATTGAGTTTTATGAAAAACATAGGACAATATTTGAAGAGGAAAAACAAGTAGATTTAATCTGTTCACCAGCAGAAGATGTTGATTTTACTAAATATAAAGAACACTTTGATACGGTGTTCACATCGCCACCTTACTTCAATGTTGAGAAGTATTCTGATGAAGATACACAAAGTTACATCAGATATAAAGATATTGATAGTTGGAATAAAAACTTTCTACATAAGACATTAGGTAATATCATACCTACTTTGAAGAAAGATGGCTTGTTAGCCATTAACATAGCTGATGTTTATGATGCTAAAAACAAAACATACTTCGACATCTGTAATCCAATGAATGATTTTTTAAAGTCTCAAGGATTACATTATTATGGTTGTATGGGAATGGAGATGACTAAGAGATTTAATAGTGGTGGAGCTGGAAATGCTAAAAGTGAATATTTTCAAGAGTATTTAAAGGATAAAACAAAACATACAAAAAATATAGCATTTGGTGAACCAATTTGGATATGGGAGAAGAAATAGATTATATTTATAGGTGTATGGAATTGACGCCCGAGAACACGAAATGGGTTACAGATTTACTAGTACTAATATCAATATTATTTTTAATTAAATCATTTTGGGATGAGACATGAACGCCGCTGATAGAAAAGAATTTGAGTTAATACACAATAAAATAGACAACATCAAGTCGGATATAGACGAGATGAAAACGGAGATGTCAAAAGCCCACGGAAAAAACCGAAGAATCTCTGAAGTTTATGAAAGAAAACCTATTTGATCCACACATGGGTTTATGGGCTGAAACAAAGTTAAATTCTCAGTTTAGAAATAGCACTACTAAATGGAGAGGTATCATCGGAATAGGTTTTATAGGATTGGTTATTGAAAAAGTCTGGTCATTATTCACAGCATAAAATATTAAAACAACTTAACAAATGGATGGATTGGTTAGAAACACCAAACGAAGATTTTGGTGGGATGCCTGTTTGTCCTTTCTAGCACCTGAAAGAAAAACCGATAAGTTGCTTATTGAACCCTATGATTATAGGGAAAAGTCCATATTTCAACAGATAATAGATTTTGATGGTAACGAGAAATATACTACTGCTTTATTTTTTACATGTTATCGGTGGAGAAAAACTAAAAACAAGTGAATATCAAGAATGGGTAACCGATGAGCTAGAGTTCATGGGATTAGACCATCTTAAAGCCGTTTGTTTTAGCCCGTTTGAAAAGGTAAGAAGAAACGGAGTTAGAACACGAGAAAAAGCACCTTGTTTTATTACATCCATCACCACACACGAAGCATTAAACTCTGCTTGGAAGAAAATAAAAGACTCACATTATTGGAAAAAAAATAAAGAAACTGCTTGACTTTGTCATTTATTCTCCGTATCTTTATATATAACAAAAGGGGTTAAAATAATGAATTCAACACCACCAAAATCATTGTGGAAAGTATCTACTGTTTTCTTCAATGGAAAATCAGGTAAGATAGTTAAATGGACAAAGACCAAGTTCTTTGTTAAATTCAAGACCAAATCAGCATGGGTAAATAAATCATTTATAGTTTGGGTATAAAATAATGTTTGCTTCACAAAGATATAAAAAGGAAATAAAAGATATCAGAAAGATATTATCTGATGGTGAGTTTACAAGAACTTTACTACCTGAATACCATACCTTTCTAGTTGATATTCACACGAAGATGTTAACTCAAGAATTATCTTCCTTAGAAGAATCACGGATTGATAAAGCTATAAAAAACTATGAAATACAATCCGAACCTGAGTTTAAGGAAAGGGTAGATAAGTTATTGTCCAAGATAACCAAGTTGAAAGCTATGGTAATGTCTGTTCCAGCAGCCAATTCACCGAATGGATTTGCTAAAAAAACAGGTGGATAATAAGATGAGCAAGTTAAATTTAATTACTGCTAAGATTCAAGAGCATGGTAGTATCACATCAAAAGATGCTAAGTATGCTAATGAGTTATTCAAAGAACTTGAAAGAAAGGATTTTCTTATAAAATAAAGAAATGGAAAAATAAAGCTTGACTTTATCAAATATTTGTAGTATATTTAAGTATAACAAAAGGAGTTAATATGATGTATTCAGAGTGTTGTGGAGCGATAGTCTATGATGACTATGACTTATGTAGTGAATGTCTTGAACATTGTGATGTTTGGGAAGATGATGATGACGAGGATGAGATGATGGAAAAGTTGCTTGAAATGAATCCAGAATTTAAACCTGAAAATAATTAAAATAGTGCTTGACTCGTATAGGTATTTAGTGTTATATTCATATATGACAAAGGGAGACAAAACAAACAAATGAGTAAATATTCAGATTTTTGGTTTGACAATCGTAAGACAACATTGGTTGATGATATTCTATCTACCGATGATGACAAGCCAGTAAAGAAAGGTAAAGACCTTATCGGTCTAGCCGGTCACAAGAGAGCAATCAGTAACTTTGTTCGTATCGTGAGTGGTCAAAATATTCCAGTTAATTTCATGACTCGTGGAGATAGTTACACGGATGGTAAATCTGTTACTATTGGTTCTAACATCAACGAGAAAAACTTTGACCATGTTGTTGGTCTGGCTCTTCATGAAGGTAGTCATATTGCTTATAGTGACTTCAATGCTTTTAGAGATGCTCGTCAATTAACTAAGGTTAGAAACTTTGATATGACCTCCGAAAGAAGTGAGTTCTTTCGTGGAATGATTAATTACATTGAGGATAGAAGGGTTGATAGTCTAGTGTTCAAAAGTTCACCTGGCTACAAAGGTTACTACCATAGTTTGTATGAGAAGTATTTCAACGGTAAGAAAGTTGCCAAAGGTCTTGGTTCTACTATGTATCGTGAGTTGGACTTTGAATCTTATATGTTCAGAATCATTAACTTTACTAATGGTGGAACTGAGTTAAATGCTCTTCCAAGACTTGCTGACATTTATCGTTTGATTGATATGAAAAACATCCTAAGACTTAAATCTACTGATGACGCTATTGAGTTGGCTAAATCAGTTTCCGAAATAATCTTTGGTCTTGTTGATGAAAGTGAAGGTAAGGGTGAAGGTCAAAATCAGAATCAAAATGGTCAAGATGAGGAAAATACAGACTCTGAAGGTAGTCCTAGTGAAGACAATAACGATAGTAGTTCCGATGGAGAAGAATCTTCAGATGATGGTTCTCAAACAAGTGATTCTGCTCCTAGTGATTCTGATGAAGAATCAGAAGGTGAGGAACTTTCAGAAAGACAAGAGAAGCAAATAAAGAAAATGTTTGAAGACCAAAAAAGAAATGTTGGATGGTAAAACTAAAAAAACTAAGTTGACTAAAAAAGACCAAAGTGTTGTGAGTGCTCTATCAAACTCAAATACTGAAATGGTTGATACTGGTAATACAGAAATTGGTAGTGTCAAAACTGTAGTTATTCCATCATTAACTGCTGAACTTATTGAAAGTAAAGCCTTTCCTTTCTTTCGTAGTCTTGATTCTAATTCTTATGAGTATACTGCTGCTTGGGGTGGTGGTAAACACATGGTTGATGCGATTGCTAATGGTTTCAGACTTGGTGCTATTCTAGGTAAGAAACTCAAAGTTCGTGGAGAAGAAAAAGACTTGATTTTTACTCGTCAAAACACTGGTAAGATTAACAAGAGATTAATCTCTGAATTAGGTTTTGGAAACGATAGTGTGTTTTCACAGATTCAGAAGGAAAGTTTCAACAAAGCTAACTTACATATCTCCATTGATGGAAGTGGTTCTATGAATGGTGAGAAGTTTCAGAAAGCTATTACATCCGCGGTTGCTATGTGTAAAGCTGCTGATATGGCTGGAAACATTCATGTGGTTGTAGATGTCCGATATACTTTCAATGAAAATCCTGTTGTTGTGGTTGTCTATAATAGTAAGAAAGATAAGTTAACTAAAATCAAATCTCTTTGGAAGACTCTTAGAGTTAGTGGAACTACACCAGAGTCTCTATGTTACGAAGCCATTATGAAGAAGTTCTTAGGTTGTGTCAATGGTGAAGATAACTACTTCATCAACTATTCAGATGGCTCACCTTGGTTTAGTGCTGGTTCCAGACACAATAGAGAAGTTTACTATGGTGGTGATAGGGCTATAAGACATGCCAGAAAGATGGTCAAGATGATGAAAAACAATGGAATGAAAATCATGAGTTACTTTATCTCTGGTGGATACATGAGTGATTCAGAAAGAGATACATTCACTAAGATGTATGGTAAGGATGCTAGTTTCATTGATCCTACTAACATGATGAATGTGGCTAAGTCAATGAACAAGAAATTCTTGGAGAAGTAGAATGAGTTTAAGAGCCTATTATAAGGGAACTAGTGAAGAGATAGAGAAGCTAATCAAAGAGCATGTAGATGAAATGAGAACTACTTACTCTTGGGATGGCGAACATAAAGCTGTTACTAAAAAGATACTAAAGATTTTCAAAAGGGATAGTTAGGTTTGATAGATAAAGAATCATTAGAAATTAAACTCAAGAAGCTCGTGGATTTATGTTCAAAAAATGAACCAACTGATAAAGAGATGAAGAAACACTTTTTATTTGATGTTCATCAGATTCAAGCGTATGGAATGTATAGAACCATACAAGATAAATTTGAATTTTTGACTTCCGAAGATTTAATAGATATAATGAGAAGTGCTAATATTCTATGGAAGATTCAGAATGGTAAGCTACCTAACAATACTCTTAAAGATTGGATGGATGTGATGAACGAAGAAATAGAGGTTGATATGAACGGTGGTAATACTGTTGGTGCTGTAAAGGAATATAGAAATACAATGCGTAAGTTTACAGGTATCGAACCTACTCTTCGTGAGTCAAAGGAGTATGTTGAGAAGTATATGGAGTCGTTAGGTGAGTAAAGAAAAATTTTTAAATGAGTGTCGTAGGGAAATTTTTTTTGAGGTTGGTATATATAGAATGGATAATATTTATAAACAAGGAGACATAACATGAAGATACCCGAACTAATAGACGAGTTAATTAAGCTATCTTGTGAAGAAATGCCACAAGAAGCGAAAGAAGCGCTCGATGATGCCATAGACCATATGGTTACAAGCTTAACCGATGTAGAGATGAACGAGCTATTCCAAAAGGGATTCGATGAGTTGGACATAATAAGCAAAAAGGACAAAACGCTTAAGATCGGTGAAGAAGGACCTCACCTACGGGATGAGATACGGGAACAAGAAGAGATATTTAAACAGGTCATAGATGGAAACATAGCTCTTGCGTAAGGAAGACATACCGGATAGGGTAAGCGTAAGCTACGAGGATTGGGTTAAGATACTTTTTGCATCAAGCACCTTATGAACTCACATCCGGAGTTTAACAAGATGATGATGAATTTTTACGCTAAACTTTGGGAGATTTGTCCGGTTGACCAAAAGAGCCAAGAACATTTTGATACGGTTGGATTCGTACCCGAAGACGACCATTATGACTTGGATGAGATGATATGGGATTTAGGGATGGTTCTTCCAAGTTGGGATGATAACAATAACAAGGAGAAGTAAGGTGAATAAAAGAAATCCGTGTAGGATAAGCAAGGTAGAATATAAAAGCGATGGAACTCACATCGTGGAACGAAGAGGTTACGCCCAAGAACGCCGTACCTTTGATGGAGAACAAATGGTGTTTGTTATGGAAGGTGGAGATACACAAATAGGCTATTGGTATCCGATGGATGAGGTCACCATGACCAAGGGTAAATGGACGAATGATACAGGTGTTGTGGTATCAAGAAAATCGTTTTGGAGAAGAGCAAAGTAAGATGCTTAATGCTAACGAGTTAGGGTTTTACCTATGGAAGCGTGTCAACCAAGACCAAGAGAAATATCGTAAGACCCGTCCAAAAAACATAAGAGGTTTGTATTTTAATCAGGTAGATTTGAACGGTTACATAAGGGACTACTTTAACTATGGATTTGATTGGGACGAGACAAGTAAGGAAGAGCTTTACAGCGATACCTATTGGGATGAAAGGGATGACGATGTCTAACCTTGACCGATTAAAAACAATAAAGCCAAAGATGAACGTAGAGAAGACCATCCGTCAAATCCTACAGATCATTAAAAAACCTCATAATGTCTACGGTCATGGAGTCGGTTCACTAGATGATATAGAAAAAAATAAACGCTCGTTTGGATACCATCGAGTCAACCCTATTGGATATAAAAGACCATCTCGGTTTACTAAGTAATACGGATAAATTAAATATGCTAACTAATGATAAGGAAGTAAGGAAGGACCAGTTTACAGGTAAGTTACAGGAGGCTAATTGGTTTGTGTATATGTTGGAGTGTAATGACAAATCAATCTATACAGGCATATGTAAGAACGATGTAAGTAGACGTATGCGAGAACATGCTAGTGGTAAGGGAAGTAAGTATGTAAGAAGTAGACTTCCGTTTCAGCTGGTATGGAGTAAGGGTGGTTTTACAGCAAGTGAAGCTCTCAAGGAAGAGTATAGGATAAAACAATTAAGTCCACAGGACAAGAGGATATATGGAAGACAAAAAAATAACCAAGGAATATTACGACAAGCTAATCAATGACTATGTGGATGGAAAGACCACCTTAAAGGGTAAGCATCCCGAAGAGATACGAACAGCAATCGATAGTTTTTCACGCTGGTAAGATGTTGGTTGACCATCCTGAGGTGGGTACTATACCGCCGGAGTATGTGGAAAAGTTATTAGCTAGCTTAGCTCCCATCCTGAATACCATGAGCTATTGATTGAACTTATCCATATCCTACAGACAGGAGAAGAAGGATGACATGTAATGAAGTACAATTTTTAATCGTTATCGTTATGGTCATGGTAGATTGGAAGGTGAACCCATGACATATTACATCCTAATGCCTGGTGATAATCCGAATGAGTTATGGGACAATAACGAGCTTGGACAGGTTAGCTTTAAAAAGTTTTATGTCGGTAAGGGGATGGAAGCCTTACAAAATATGATCCGTAAATCTCCAAGGCTTACACGATGTAACCATTAAGAACGAAAGAGGTGACAAGTATTCGGTACAACAATTCTTGGAGCTGATAGGAAAATACACCATATGTTAGAAAGGTTTTGGGGTAAACTCCTAGAAAGAAAATACAGCGTCACGCTGTTTGGATGGTATGAAGTTATATTTTACATCGTTTTTATCAGCATACTATGGAGTATGTTATAGATTTTTAGGTGGGTGATAACCGTAACTCTTATACATGATGTCCGCATCAGAGGTAGATAGCAATCGACCATCACCCATCTATACTTTTTCTTTTATAATACGTTTTGGGTTGTCTGGTAGCCCATAGAATAAAATACATAACTTTATCATATATAATACATCAGGTTAATCCTAACCTACCACCTCTACCCACAATTCCCCACAATATATAATATTATCTGTCTGTATATATGACAGAAACTAGAGTATATTGTATGTCAAAACTATATAGCACACACGCCTCCCGAAAACAAAATTTCAGCCGTAAAGTTATGTATATTATGCTTGTTTATTACCCTATTATGTGTTATATTTAGGAAGCAGCGTAAAGCTAGGTCACTTGGATTAAACACGGACTATTTAAAAATAAGTAAAGATAATGCTTGTAACTTAACGCGGTTATGGTTAAATTTGGGTATACGAAACAACGAGTCAAGCTAGGAAATAAAACCTAAAAAACTTTGAAATAATGCTTGACTTTCTCATTTATTCTCTGTATATTAAGGTGTTGAATGAGGGGATTAAACGATGGATTCAACGCTCTTTGAAAATTTGTTAACTTTGGGACTAGGATTAAGAGTCACTGCTAAGGCGATAATACCTCACTTGTGAGGCTCATATACAGCCTTTCTGGCGTCCCTAAAAAAACTTAAAGAAAGTGCTTGACTTTGTCATTTTTCCTTCGTATATTAAGGTGTTGATTGAGGTGGTAAAAGAATCAACTTGTTCATTAAAAATTTAAGTAAAGACTTCTGACCGAAAGGTGCTGAAAATTGGTGTGCCGAGGGTTCAAATCCCTAACCGAGTAAGGTCAGACTTGTTGAAAACCAATGATAGGGTTCTAATCAAACTCTTAGGTAAGTGGCGTCAGAGACTGAAACGGAGTGATTGCCTGATTAGGTCGCTAGTATGGCTGAGGGGTTCGAGTCCCCTCCAAAAGATTGAGAATGTTGGAACTCCTAAAAATACCAACAAAGAATTGACAACGGTGGTGGTTTTTGTGTTACTCTCATTTCACTCCTTATTTCCCACCACCGTAAAGAATTAAACAAAAGGAACTATATGAAATATAAGATAATAAAGATAGGCGGTAGGGAACTTAAAGTTCCGTATGCTAGTCAATCTGAACTAAAGGGTGAGATAGCCGAGTTCAAGGCTTTCAAGAAGAGTCCAAAGGTATATAAAGAAAACGCTGAATAATGCTTGACATTGTCAGCTTTTTGTCGTAAGTTAAGGTGTTAAATAAAGGGAATAAACATGAAACATAAGAAACCAAAATAGGAACTATTGTAGAAATCATCAAGTCCGGTAATCGCTATAATGCGTGGGATAAGGATGGTAATAAGTTAACCTCATATATTAGAACAAGTACCAGAAAGTCATCCCATAGGGATGGTAAAGCACTCGAACTCAGAGAGGGTAAGGGTGGTCGTACATACTGGTGGAAAGTATCTATGGAGAAGTTCGGTAAGGTTGTAAAGAATGCTGAAGTACATACCAAACCAACAGAGATAGAGATACCTGATGGTCATGAAGAGGTTGTAGATTTTATTAAAGACTCGTATAGTCTCAAACCGAAAGGTTTGGTTATGAAAGAGCTCAAATGGAAGTACCTGATAAGGTCTGCTGTTAGAGGTAAGAACATCATGATGACTGGTCAAGCCGGATGTGGTAAAACGATGGCTGCTAAATCCTTGGTTAATGCCTTGGATAGACCTGACTTCTATTTTAATCTTGGGGCTACTCAGGATCCGAGAGCTACCTTGATTGGTAATGTTCATTTCGACAAGGATAAGGGAACATTCTTTTCCCAATCCCTATTTGTTAAGGCTATACAAACCGAAAACGCTGTCATCTTGTTAGACGAACTGACACGGGCTCATCCAGATGCTTGGAACATCCTTATGCCGGTTCTTGACCAAGGACAGCGTTACCTTCGGTTGGATGAGGCTGATGGACAAGAAACCATTTCGGTTGCTGATGGTGTTACATTTATTGCTACTGCTAACATAGGTAATGAATACACAGCGACTCGTCAATTGGATAAGGCTCTTATGGATAGATTCACAATCATCGAGATGGATATACTAACGGATGTAGAGGAACTCGGTTTACTAGAGTATATGTTTCCAACGGTTGACAAGAGTGAACTAAATAATATTGCTAACATTACCCATCTAACACGGGTTGAAGCTCAAACCGATAACCCTCGTATAACAAGCGGTGTATCAACTAGAACTTCAGTAGAGATTGCTGGACTACTCTTCGATGGGTTCTCATTATTGGAAGCGGCTGACATAACGATATATCCTCAGTATGACGCTACCGGCGGTGTCGATAGTGAACGTACCTTCGTTAAACAGATAGTACAGAAGTTTGTAACGGATGGTAGTGAGGAAGAACTATTCACAGACCACGACATTAAGAGCTAACAGACATGCTCCCTACCTCCGTGGTAGCTGACTCCTATTGGATTAACATCTAATATACTCATCAGCTAGTCCATCGAGGTGGGAGCCTCACATATAGATATTATTGGTTTATTTCCTTTTCCAGTAATATCGCTAAAAAGAGTCGGTTTATTCCTTTTCCGGCTCTTTTGCTATATACCCCCATACCGACAACTTCATTCGGTTTTCCAAACGCTTAAAGTATTACTTTAAGGGCGCTAGGTTAAACACCCAAGCAGACGCCGCAATATCAGCACCAACAGAAAACGTTC
>UEXL01001333.1_pt1 | contig 14834 bp, 39 predicted proteins | sample 1796671 | NCBI WGS metagenome assembly UEXL01 (sample SAMEA4772471, study PRJEB27181) | metagenome
CCATCAAAATCTGCTGGATTAGAAAAGCAAACACAGCATTTGTTGGAGTTCCTGTTCCTGGAGATGTAGTTGGTTGTCCTCTAAATCTATATGTTGTTGCAGTTGTTAATCCATGTCCTGGAAAAGAAACATTTATAATTAGATCCTGCTTCATAAGTTTCAAAACCATCTTCTGGTATCATACCTAAAACTTCTGCTTCTCTAGGTGGTCTAACATCTCGTAAAGAAATACCATCTCCATTCATTGGTTTTGGTTCTAATTGTGGTTGTTTTGGTTCAAACTCTGATAATGTACAAAGAACCATTCCATTCTCTAACCATTTCTCTATATGGAAATTCCATACCTGATCTATCTGATATTGCTTTTGCGTATTTACCTGTTGCGTATTTTGCCATTATGTTCCTGGGTAATAAGCTTTTGGTGTAATATATGTACTTGAAGCTGAACCATCTTCTGCAAGAGCTCTTGCTAATTCATCTTCATAATATAATTTCATTTGTTGAACTAATTGTGGTTGATATTTTTGTGCAAGATAAAAAGCTAAACCTGAAGTCATACAAGGGACAAATCTAAAAGGTATGTCTGTTGCATTTGTATAATCTCCAACGTCTTGAATTCTTTTTATATAATAGAAATGCATATCTTTAGATGCATTAGTTGAATCTGGTGTAGGATAAATACTAATACTAACATGATCTATAAATCTTTGAACCCAGTATTGATTAGGTGTTCCTTGTGAAAGTTTATTTGAAAAACCTGCATAAGTTGATCTATCAACTTTAGTCATAGGGCTATCTGATTGAGTAGTTTGAGTTCTATTACCTCTTAATTGTGCTTCAAGGACATCGGACATTCCATAAATACCGTTTGGATTTGATGTAGCACTTGTGCCATCATCACTTGATCTATAAAATTTATATTCTGCTTGTCCTTGAATTAAATCAAGATCAAGTTCACCTATTTCCCAATAGTGAATACCTCTATTACCCCATTCTTGAAATAAGATATTAAGAGATCTTCTTGCTGATTTTAATTGATAACCTGCAACGTTTGTAATCCAATACGTTCAAAAGCATCTTCTACTATTTCATCAATAGCAAAAGTTTTATCGAACGTTGTAGTTCCCGAAGTAGTATTAGCCATTTAGCTCCTATAAACTAAACTTTAACCTTCCACAAATCCTGTGTGCAAGCTGAAATACTATTTACATCTTGTAAACTACTAGAATTTTTAAACCACCAACATATAATTCTAAATTCATTTCATAATTATATGCCACAAATTACCATTCTGCATCTCCTGGTGCTGCACAAACGTGCTAACTTTGAAAGTCTTTATTTCCTTTTACTTGAATGAAGTAATTCAGCTCAACTATTTTAGTTGTGCCTAGAATTATCAGAAACTACATTGTAGTGAGTGATTAGTTTTTTTGCTCCGTCAAATACAGTTGTATTTAATACTGTGTCTGCCATGTTTTGTCCTCCTTTTAAAGGACGCCTGCATTACCAGGCGCCCCGAGTTTATTTATTACGCGTCTGCGTATGGTGTTACTATTGTACCTGATCCAAGCAATAAAGAATTGTGAACTAAGTATGTAGCAGTATCAATCGCTGTGAAAGATACTACGCTACCAACGATTCCACCTTTTGTAGAACCATTCATAGTTATAACATCATTTGTTGCAGCTGGAATGAAAGCTTTTTTAGAACCATCATCTACAGCAATCATGATACCACCTTTAAATTTGTCAGTACCATCTGTTAAGATGTCCATATCAGTTGCAGCAGTTTCCACATAAAAATGAAAAGTTGCACCAATGTTGTTTAAGTTGTTAAGTCGTATCACCTGCAGTACCGCCATTTGCATTTACATTGATTGAAGGTAAAGTAAATTTACCATCAGCATCATTTGTAAGTAAAATTTTGCCAGCATGTGTAGCAACTGTTAAAGTTGTGTCAGCTGTTAAGCTAACAGTCATACCAGGACCTGTATTTACAAAGCCATTTTTAGAAATGACCGGTCCTGAAAACGTAGTGTTTGCCATAATATTATCCTCCTAGTTATTTGAATATAGTCTCTAGGCCGTCGACTATACGCGTCTATATTCAATTTAATGTATAGTGATTTTATATACTAGTTTTTAGTAGAGTGCAAGAGAGCCTGTAATGAAAGTGGATTTCAGCGATGTAGCTTTTGATTAAGTAGCTACAGAAACTTGTGGAGCAGCACCTTCAACAGTATTCTGTCTGTGAGCAATAGCTGCTTCTTCCAGCTTGATCTCAGTAATGACTTTTTTAACTTTGTCATCAATTCTGACCATTTCAAGAGTATATCTATTATTAGATAGATGCTCCTGTTCCCACTTCAACTCCAAGGACCTTTTTGTTTGTATAGGTCTTGTATCATCAATAACCTCCTCATAGGTTATTCTATTTATCGGACCAAACATTCCCGTATTTTCCCAAACTATACTATTTTCTCCAAGTTTGTCAAGGATTGATTGTTCAAGGTCAGTTATCTTCTGATTCTACTTTAAATTTAGCGTGATGATCGTACGCCCAAATGTTTACTATAAATTTTGTCATGGTTTTTCTTTCTATTTTAAATGTGGCGGAACTATGTCCCGCCACAAAATTATTATTACGCACCTTCAACGCCGAAGATACCTCTAGGGTCAGATACTCCAAATGAGTATCTTTCTCTAGCTTTGTATCTAACGTTTCCAGTATCGAAAGTCACCTTCCATTGCAGTTGTCAATGGAGCTCTGTTGAACATTTTCATACCGTTAGGCACGTCTGTAATGATATAGAACGCATCAGTATCAGTTAAGTAATTGTTCACTCTGTATCCTTGAGGAATCATTCCCATAGATACGATTGCATTGATATCATTATCAGCTGTTCCAGTTCTACCTTGAGACTTCATCAATCTTTCAGCTGTGAATTGAAGCTCAGAAGGAATAATCATTTTTACTCCTCTTGCTGCAATTCTTAAACCTCTTTCATCAGTCATTGCAGCGATGTCAATCAAAGATTGCTCTAATGAAGTTTCGTTAAGTCAGCTTGAGTTGCTAAAGTGTTAGAAAAAGTTCCAGCCACTGTTGGGTGTGAAGTATTAAATAAAGATACACCGTCACCTGAATCAAAGTTAAAACCATTAATTAATGGTTCAACTGCTTTTACTTGTTTAGCATTACTCATAGATCTTGCTAAAGCTTTTGTATATCTAGACGCAAGTCTATCATACAAGTTGTCCTCAATCGCTTCTTCAGTGATTGCGAACGCTAAAGCTACAGTCTCGTGAGTGTAACGAGCTGTGAAAGTTTCTTGTGCTTCATCAAATGATACACCTGAACCTTCACCTTTTACTTGTGCGTTTGCGAAACCAGATAACATAACTTCTTCTTCAAAAGCTCTGTCAGATGATTCCTCGTTATAAATTTCAGCATGCTGATTTTCATAACGTTTGTATTCCAAGCCGAACAGTGCGTTCAAACCTGGCTCTAGTTCTTTAACTAGTTGTGATCGTGATATTGCCATTATTGTTCTCCTATTCTAGCTTTACGATTGTAGCTCAATTAGATTAGCAACTACTACTACAGATCTGAAAGCCGCATTTTCATCGTTTTCAGGATCTTCAGCAGATCGAAGTAATCTCCATGAAGCTGCATCAGCACTTGTATCGCCTATATCTAGTGTAGCTGAAGACTGACCAGTAGTTGTACTACCAGCAGAAGTGTTCATGTCATACGTTTCTAAATATCCAGCTTGTGCTACAACAGCATCCGTTGCTACTACATATTGTTGTGTTGGGTTATCGAATACAAATGCATCGATGTCTTCTGAGTTTGCTGGTGTTACTTGGACGTAATGATTCGCAAACGTCGGCTTTAAAGTTGTAGCCGCGTTATAGAATATTCCATTTAATACACCTAAAATAGGTGCATCAGTTGTTTGTCCGTCAACAATGTAACCAGCAGCAGAAGCAACAGCACCACCATGAAATATAGTAGTTGCATAACCCGCATCGATTTTGTATTTGCCTTGACCAGAAGTCGCTGGTGTTGACCAAGCGTTCCTGCAGCAATCAAACCAAAACCTTGTGTGTTTCTATTTGCCATAGTTGTTTCTCCTTATGTACCTGCCCCGAAGGGCCTCCAGTACGGTTTATATAAATTCAGTGATTAAAAATTACTTTTTCGTACCACCGAAGGTTACACGAGATTGCCTATCAACATTGATCGGCATTCTACTATCCTGCTCCTTCATAAGATCGTTGTTTACTGCTTCGTCTCGTTGTTTATGTCTATTAGACATATACTCTTGACGTTGCTGCGCGATCTCTTCGGTACCTTCGCAAGTAGAAGGCCACCAACCCCAATCACTCCCTTGTATTTGCCGTCATCGAGGACTGGATAATCAGATGCATTTTCGACTTCTTCAGATCTAACTAATTCATAACCTTCTCTTAATCGTCCAGTTATGTTTTAGTATCTTGAAAGCCAACGCTTTCTGCTCTTATCCATCTATACCTGAATCCATCAGGTGCAGGGGGTGCATCTAGAGAAGATGGTGGAACCCACACTTTAGGTCTTTCAGACTTTGACCGTGTTTGGCTCGCACGAGAAGTATTTTTTTTCTTTTCCATTTTACGCTCCTTCCGTGTTTTTAATTGTTTTGCGTACTCTTCGAGTGGCACACCTAATTTTTTAGCTATTGCTACCTGTGAAGATGTGAGTCTCACAGTTTTGCGACCAGGCTTTACGCTTCTTGTAGCAGAAGCAACTGTCTGAACAGGGGCGGTCGTTTGCTTATTGTCAGTATTACCAAATTTATGTGGAAAGTCAACTCTAATTCTTTATCAACTTCTGCATAATACTCATTTGAGTTTGGATCATAACCTTCTTTTTCCGTTAAATCCTTGTGTATTTCAAAAGCAGTATAAGTCATTGCTTTATCAGTACCAAACCATGAGTTTTTAGAAGCCCATGCTTCAGCTCTAGGATCTGGATTAATAGGTTCATCCATTTGTTGATTTTGAACAGGCGGTTGAGATAACACAGGTTGTTCAACCTTTTGCTCTTCTCTACCTTGTTTAGCTTGTTCAAGTTTTGCATTCTCAAAAGCAAGAGTTGCAATTCTTTTGTTAGCTTCAACTTGAGCTGTTGCATCACCAGCTTCAATTGCTGACGCTAATTCTTTTTGCGCAGCTTCTAAACCTGAACTAATACTAGTCTCAAATTTCTTAACATAATCAGAATCAGTTTTTCAAACCTTTTTCTAATTTTTCTTTTTCTTCTACACCTTTCGCATAATCTAAAGCAGCTTGTTCTCTTCTTTCTGCTTCTCTCATTTTACGAGTAAGTTTTGCAATACGATTGCACACCTTTACTGTAGTCTTCTAATTTTTCGTCGTCTTTTTCTTCTTCTTTTTTTCTTCTTTTTCTTCTTTTCTTGTTTCTTCTTTTGTTCTTTTTCGGCTGTTTCAATAACTGCTTCGTCTTTTGCTTCTTCAATATCTACAGTTGCATCGGGTCCTGATGTATCTATATCTACTGTTTTTTTTCTTCTGTCTGGCATAGTTACTCCTTCCTATGATTAAAACTCATGCAAGATGTCCTCTGGACTATCAATTGTTGCTAACACTTCGTCGTCGTTTAGCAGACGCATTTCTCCACCATCTATCTTGATCCGTGATCCGGCATAACGTGCAAACATTACCCAATCATTGACCTTGCACCACGGACCTTCAGGATATCTTTCTTTATCCTTATAACATTGTGGGCCCATAGCTAAAACTAAACCAACTTGAGATGCAACTTGTTGTCTCTCTAAAGTTGTTTCAGCTAATACTAATCCACCTTTAGTTTTCTCTTTCATTTTAAAAGGTAAAACTATCATCCTCCAACCAGTAGGTTTTGGTAATTTAGGTTCTTTCTCTTCCTTTTTCTCTGATTTTTTTACACCAACAAGATCATTGTTTGGTGTTAATATCGATGACTGTTCCTTCATTGTGCTCCTTATCGTTTAGCAGGTTAGAGATTTCCTGACGCACTGATTCCAGTGCATTGATTTGTCCTATTATATACTTGTAATTTTCCATATTGTCAACACCACCGGACGTTACTGAAACTGACAATTGTTCTATTCTTGAATCGAGGAATCTTAAAGTTTTATTTATTACTGTTTCTAATTGCATTTAACATTTCCATCTTCTCCGTGCCTGTCTTAGTCTTGAATTTGGATTAGCCGCAGCTTTAGGAAATTGTTTCATTTGTCCTGCACTTCTTGCACAGTACGATTTTCGCCTTTTAGCGGCAGCTTTGACCCTTTTTTAACTTTACCAGTCACAGCTGTTTTTAGTTTTGAACCGGGATTTTTTCTTCTATAGGCAGCGACACCGGCTCGTGTCATACCTGCTCCAGACTTTGTAGCCTTTTAATTTTATTTACCAGTCACAGCTGTTTTTATTTTTTTTCTTCTATAGGCAGCGACACCGGCTCGTGTCATACCTGCTCCAGACTTTGTAGATCTAAAGTTTTTTTTATTTCTTGCGGGCATGTTATCTTGTTTTCTCATTATGCAAATGTTTTTACGTTAGTTGGTTTACCGCCAGGATTACCTGCTGCTCGTTTTCGTTTGACAGCACTCGCCTTTTGCCCTTTTGTCATCCGTGTGGCTTTTGCAAGTGGGACGCATTTTGGATATTTCCTCTTTGAGCCTTTGCTTCTCCCGCATGGTTGATACTTTCCGTCTTTCTTCGGTGCTCCAATGTCTACCCATTTCTCCGCTACCCATTGTCTTAATCCACCTTTTGAAAAGTGTGTACGCATTACGAATTCTTTCCGTAAGCTCTTCCTTTCCTTTAGTGGCTAACTTACATTTAGAACCCATTTATATCCCATTCGTCCACCATCTTTAGCTTGACCTCTTTTTGAGGTTTTGGATCAACTTTTTTAAAATCTTTTTCTATCATCTCTAATATCTTCGACCATCTTTGGAAATTTTGTTTTAAATTTATTAGCAGCTGCGTTTAAATTATCAGATAAAATATATCTCCTGAAACAGCTATATTTTACTTGAAGTAATGGGTGACTATCATCAAAAAATTTATTTTTCTTTGTTTAGCTCTTGAAACTATACTTTTTGCTTGTTCTCTTTTTGATAAACCTGATTGTCTTGTTTTCATTATACTTGTCCTCCTTTTAGATATCTCATTCTAGTCATATCCATCATTCCACCACCCATAGCTTTTTCTTTTCTTTTTTCCACCTGGTGTAATTTTACCTGAACATACTCCTGATGCATACATGTTTGCATATGCTGAAGGTATACTTTGAATTTTCGCTTCGCTGCTGCTTTGCCTTTTGCGCAAAGTTTAGCCATTATGCTCTTCCACCTTTTTTAGCATAACCCATTTTGTTTCTTACTTCGATTGGTAATTTAGCAAGACCTTTTTGTTTCTTTTTATCTACGGGTTTTAAATTTTTATTTTTAGGTGCAAAAGTTTCTTTTAATTTTTGAACATTTGTTTTTCTTAGCCATATCAGTTCCACCACCAAGTCTTCTACCTATTCTTCCACCATAGCTTTTTCTCTACCTTTTTACTTTTTTAGTAATTGGTTCACCTTTGTAAATTTTAGAAATGTTAGAAGAGTTTTAGAAGTACCTTCATTCATTGATTTTTAACTTCCGATCGTTAACTTTTTCTTATATGAATCCGTCATCTTAATAATTTTTCTTTTGTTCTTGAAATTTTTATATTTTTAGAAGGAGCTACTCCAACAATTGTATTAATTGATTTTCCAGTATCTTTTCCTCTTGATTTTCCAAATTTAAATAATTTTTCAAATTGTTTGTAATATTTATTTGCCATTATTTTTCCTCCGTTTTAAAATTTGTGTACCCTTTATACCATAAATACTCGCCACGACAAGGATCCATAAATTTGTGAACCATGACGGAGCTGCGAGAACATGTCAAAGAACAATTTTACCTTGTCCATCGCTGTCGGATCGTCCGATACGACTGCCCAGGCCAAAATTACCACGGGCAAACTTAAAATTATCAAAACTGCCTCGTCCTTCCAGTCTGATTGTCTGGCTTCTAAAAGTTTTCCTGGTAAGCTTCTTTTCCTTCGGCCATACGAGATGCATGCATAAGCTGTGCATCTGACATTGCCATTTTAGTCTTCTGCTTGTTAGCATAAATTTTACTACCAGCAGAAACGGCTAATTTAATTGCCGAAAACCACATATTAGTACCAAGTAGCTATTTTTCTTTTCAGCTAACATTCTTTTAGTTCCTCTAACTTTTTCCTTGTCTCCAGTAGGAATATAGTTGAAAGCACCATCAGCTGTAGTTTTAGATCTTGGATCTATCTCTACATTCTGACTTGGAACTGCCATTTGTTTTGCTTTTTTATAGTTCATCATAATATTTACCTTTGTTAACTTATTATACCATTATTAATTGTCATTTCTTTACACCAGACTTAGCTAAACTAGTACTAGCACGTAATTCTGCTAATTCTTCGTTCTGATCCATCTTATCTTCAGCTAATTCTCTTGCTTGCATTAATTTTGCTCTATCAAAATCAGCTTTTGCTCATCAGCTTCTTTTTCGTTCATTTTCCATTGCTCTTAGGTCAACTTCACGTGATTTTAGTTTTAATAGTGGGTCTGAATCAAATTGTGAAGTAATTTTTTTCTTCTTTCATAAATTCTTCAGTCATTTCAGCAATCAAGATAGCTTTTCTTGCTTCAACTTGATTTGTAAGCATTTGTAACTGTTGTTGTATCTGTGGATCCATAGCAGCCATCTGTTGCATTTGTTGCATCTGCATCATTTGCTCTCTGAACTCTAATTGAACTTGTTCTTGAGCCATAATTGAAATGTGCTCTAATATATTTTTTTGTATCGCAGCCATAACAGCAGGATTATTTCTAACCATGTTAGTTGACATGAAATTTAAGTGCGCTGTGATGTGTGCTCTGTGATCTTGACCAGGAAAAGCTTGGAAAGGTTTTCCACCTAACGCATTTATGTGTTCTAAACTTGGATCCATCGGTGCATTCGGTGCCGGTGGTGGTAGAACTGCATCAACATCTTTTACACCAATCGCATTATACATGTTTCTGTAGATTTGATACATGTTATGAAGTTGTGGATTAGATGTTGCTATTTGTAATTGTGTTTGAGCTAAAGTTATTCTCTGTGACATTGAAAATATATTAGGATCAGCAACTGGTACTACATCTACTCTATCATCAAAGTCAGTTTGTTTAATATTTCTTGCTCCACCTACAACATCGTATGGATATTCTGGTGGTAAATATTGTGAAACTATTTTAGATAATAATTTAAATTCATTTTCATTGCTGCATAACATCTTTTATGAATAGCAGACATAACTCTTGAACCACGTTCAAGAAGTGCAACTGTAGTTCCAACTGCAGCGCCTTGGTTTCCATCACCCACTTGCATATCAGCAATAGCCGCGAATCTTTGACCTGCTTGAACTACAATACCCATTAATTGTAATAATGTTGAGATGGTTCTTTGTATGGTAATGGAAAGAATGCATCTCTTAAATTACCACCTGGTGCATCTACATCTTTAAATTCACCTGGTTGTATTGGTGATGCTTCATCTCTTACTCTAACACCTCTTTGTTTAAATCCTGCTGGTAGGTTTGATAATGTACCTGCATCTAATAATTGACGGAGAGCAGCCGTTGCCGTTCTGCTCAATCCGCCAATCATATGAATGAGTCCAAAGCCATAAAATCCTAGTCCTGGCAGAAATTTGAAGTGGACAAAATATTGGATTTTAGTTTTCTTTAGATCATCGGGCGCATAGTTTCGTCTAATAGACAAAACTTTCCTACTACCTTCTTCGACTGTAACGATGTAAGGTAATTTTATTCCTGTTGGTTCTCCATCTTCCAACATCTTCAAAACCTTCTAAGTCTAAATTAACATGACACTCTAACAAAGTGTAAACAGGTTCGTTCTTACCTGTCTTTTTAGTTCCTTCTAGCTCACGTTCTTTTTTAGATAGTTCTCCATTAGTATCTGTACCTGGAGGTCCTAACTCAACATCACTATAGAAACCATTGACTTGTTGTTTTCTTAATTCGTTTTCTGAAATTTTCACGGTATGAATAACTGCTTCCGCATCGTCTAATGAGGTAGCCGTATACGGTACAATTAATTCATCCGCTGGTACAAACTTAGATACCACTCTTCCAAGTGGTACGTCGTAGTAAACTTTTTTAAATGTAGAACCTGCAAGTGGTAAATGAAATAACATAGAATCAAATTCAGATTCATATTCTTTCATTTGATCCATGATTAAATAATTCATATAATCTTTAACACGTTGTGCTTGTTGTTCTGTTTGTGGATTTTAATTCCTATAACTTGTGTTCTAACTGGTCCATCACTTGGTAATAATTCTTTGTAAGCTTGAGCTTGAAACTGTGTTACAGCTTCTGCTAGAACTGGGTGTGTTGCACCTGAAGCTCCTTGAAAAGGTTCTGTTCTGTTTTCATATTTAAATCCTAAAAGATCTAATCCGTTGTGTAAGCACTTTCCCATTCTTTTCTTGATGATTTGTAGTCCATGTAGTTTTGAACCATTTCGTTTCCAATTGGTTCTAAAACATCTTCTGGTAAAATATCTGCTAAGTTATCAAAGTGTGATTCTGTTCCTGGTACGTTTATTGCACCTGGTTCATAATCTAAAGTTACTCCACCATCTTCTTCAGGTATAACTTCAATTGGTCCTTTTTCTTCTACTGGTTCCTGAACAGCAACTTCTTGCAATTCTGAAGGAATCTCAATTTTAGTTCTAGTGTTCGGGAGTCCTTTATCTATATCTGCCATTTATTACTCCTATATCTTCTTAACATTATTATATACATAAGGCAACCCATGAGGTGTTGGTCCTGATTCTGGTGGAATGGTCTTGTTAGGCTTGCTATGCCTCCTGATGCAAAAAATTATTTAAAATTATTTTTGATCATATTCTTTATTTTATAAATTCTTTTTCTAAAGCTGCTAATTGACTAGCCATATTTCTAGGAAGCCTGAATAAGCATCTCTTATGTCTTTCGTACCCTATATCAACTTCACCCGTTTCTCTTATAAATCCTGGTGTCTCAACTCCAGCATATCCTCCGGCATATTGATCAAAAATATCTGGCACACCATATGCTTCTGCTCTATTTAATGTTGTGTAGGGTTTACATCCATAATAAATTTGTATTACCTGCTGTAGCTTCACCTTTATTTCTAATATAAGATTCTAAATCAGTAATTGGTGTAACTTGATTAGGGTCATTTTCTTTGTCTCCGTATCTTATATTAGATTCTAATTCTTTATCATCTTTAAAAATTCTGTGTTTAAAGATTTATTTATTTTTATCATAATCAGATTGTACTTGATCACGAATTAATTGTTGTGCTGCAACCTTACCTTGGAGAAGTCCTTTCTGTCCATCATAACCATAAGTTTGATAATCTAAAGAAATATCTTTCATATTTTTGCAGCTTCTGATATTCTATTAGTAAGTATAAAACGACTTTCGTCGTCACTTGCATTTTCTAATTCATTTTCAGCCATTGCTTTTGATTGATAATTATCCATAAAACTATTTAATGCATTTATATGTTTAAGAAATCTTTGTCCTTCGCCTTCAGGTAATTTATCAAAATCAACTTTACCATATCCAAACAGACCAGCGGTAGTTGCTCTTTTTAGCTCCTTCGATATCCCCTGCTGCTAAATAGGGAGCAGCAAACATATATTCCAATGGTATTGCTACATCACCAAAAAATGTTTTTGCAAAACCTGTCAACTTTCCAAACCTCTTTGGTATCTTACCATCTTTAGAAACTTTAGCAGCTTGATCTATTTGTTTCTGCATATTCGTTTGTATCTCTTCCATTGAACAGGTTAAACCATCTACCGACCCTGCTAACTTTAAACCTTTTCTTTTACTATTACAAAACGCACTTAGTATGTTTGCTTTTTTTTCATTTATTGGTTTTGAATAAGTTGATTTTATATCTCCTGTTTTTGTAAAAATATTTGCTTCACTTCCAGCAATTTTAAAAGCTTCATCATAAGAGTTTCCTCTACTAAGATATTCTTGAATATCAAATTCACCTTTTTTAAATTTTGTATCTAATGCTTCAACATTTGAGGTTGCAATTATTTTATCTGGTGTGTATTGAAATTTAACTGTATCTCCTGCAACTATACCTTTTGTTTGTCCTCCAGTTAAAGAGTTCATAGTTTTTTTTCTATCTTCAATTAATGTTTTTAATTCTTTTCTTCTAGCTGCTGTAGTATTTGGGTTATTATATTCATCAAAAAATCTTTTCACAGGAACATCAAAGAAATTTTTCTTAAATTGATTTAAGTCACCAGAGACTAAACTATTTATTGCAAGTTGCCTGTCGGGATTTAACAAGTCAAAAGTTCTAGCTAAGGCGTGTTCTCCTTCTCCTTTAGCTTTAGTAATAATACCATTAGGACCAAAAAATTTATCTGCTGCATCAGATATTCTTTTAGCTTTTTTAAATTCACCTGCTGCTTCTAACTGATCAGCTGCTTGAATTAATTTGGAATAATTTCCTTGAAACTGTTTTCCGTAAGATTCTTTTAACCAATTTGCTCTATTTCCTTTTGAAACTGATTTGTATTTACTAGTAGTTGAATCACCACTTTATATACCTGTTCTTTTTATATCAGTTAAAGTATTAACATCTAAATAAAAATTTCTATCTGGAAATTTTTGTTTATATAACTTTTCTACATCTTCAAAGATCTATTAGGAAATTTATTATTTGATTATCTAAAAATTTAATTGCTGCTTTCTTTTTAAACCTCTTTTGACTTATTAGCACTCCAATTGTCTATCTTACTATAATCTATGTTTCTTGCTTTTAATTCTTTTTAAGTTGTGCTCTATCTACTCCTTCTACTTCAAATTCACCTGTATCCAAACTTCCATGAACTATTAATTCTCTCGTATTTATGATCAATATCTTTACCTTCAAATTTTTCTAATGATTTTAAAATTTTTCTCCTCCATCAAATTCTCCATTATCTTTTAAATATTCCTCAACAAAGCCATTACTACCATGTCATTTCTAAATTAAACATTGCGTTGTTCCATGGTAGGATCATATTACCATTCTGCAAAATTTTTTGTAACTTTATTAATATCTGATTAGTAAATCTATGTTCATACCAACTCCTTCAGCTTTACCCCTATTTTGATTAATCTTTTTCTACCAATCAGATTTTCACTCCATTCAAAATAAGGTTTATTAATTTGTTTTTTAATTTTATTTAAAGCTGTTTTACAATCTTTTGTATTTCTATCATAGTTGTAAGTGCATCACCAGTTTCTGGTCAGAACCTACTGTAAATTTATCTTTTTTATACCCGTGATCCATCGTCACTGGGTTGTACCAACATACCACCGTCCTCGTAACCTGCACGTCCACCATCTGCTTTCATATTCTTTTTAAGTATCTTGATTTAAACTTCTCGTAGCTTGGTGCAGGATAGCCTTCGAACTGTGCGTCTCTTGTTGCTGTATCAAATGCAGATTGAATTGCACCTTCGTTAGGTTCATTAACATTAGATTGTCTAACGTTAGAATGTTTTACTGAAAGAGGTTTTAGACTTGTAGTGTCAACTCTAGGGTTAGCTTTGTTAAATCTATTGATTGCTTCTATAGTTGTAACGTCATCTCTTTTAGGAGGAATAGGTATCTCATCAGTACCTAGTTTTAATTTCTTTTAAGTAGTTGATTGTTAGATGTTAGATATTCAAATACATTTTTAAGTCTATAAGGATTCATTATTCTCCTAACATATAGGCTAGGCCACCGCTTGCATATTTGATTGATGGTACTTTGTCATCTACTTCTTTTATAATTTCATCAACTTGAATTCCATCTGAATAATAAGGATCATTAAATGTATCTCCTTCAATTCTAGCATTAGCTTCTGTAACTTCTTCATACTCATCAGGAGTTTTAATTGCTTTACCATCTTTACCTATTACAACTTCACCTTTTCTAAGTTCCATAATCTCAACGTCAGTAATCATCTCATCACCTTCTTTATTAATCTTTTTAATGATTGTATCTCCAGTAGTCACATCTTCTTCTAATAAATATCTGATTTACCATCTTTAGATTTTAATGTATTTGCAATAGTTCTATCTGTTGTAGCTGTTGCATCATCACCCATCATTTTAATTTTTCTGCAAGCTTAAAGAAATATGGAGGAGGCATACTTGATGTAGTTTGCTGTGCAACTTCTTTAGCAACTTGTTTACCTGCACCTTTACCAAAACTAAATATACCAGACTTAGCTGCACCAATACCTGCTGTGCCAGCTCCGATAGCTTTTAAAAATAATCTTCTCATCTTATCAACGCTACCTGCTTTGTAACCAATACGTCCGCCGTCAGCTTTCTTTTCACCAAATAGTTTTTCAGTATAGTCTGCTATCATTTCATCTTTAATTTCTGGATACTTTTGATAGAACTCATCATTTTCTAATTCCTTATAAACATTTTTAAGTTTTCTTCTTTTTGCTCTTCGTTCATAGCTTTTAATTTTTTTCTTATTTGATTATTTACCAAAGCTCCAGTTGCTGCAGGAATACCAACTTCTGCAAGAGGTAGGTCCATAAACTTACCTGTCTCATTTGCTTTTAATGTTTTCTCTTTAACATTTTTAAATAATCTTTACCAAACTGTAATGGACTTTTTATTCATAGTCATGTTTTTATAAAGTTTAAAAA
>UEXL01000130.1_pt1 | contig 14800 bp, 29 predicted proteins | sample 1796671 | NCBI WGS metagenome assembly UEXL01 (sample SAMEA4772471, study PRJEB27181) | metagenome
GCTGATATTGCGGCGTCTGCTTGGGTGTTTAACCTATCAGGTTTCTCTGAATACGATACTGAGTTGTTAGCCAAGGCTCTATGACTTGCGTTCTCCCACCATGCACCTGACTTAGCGTGACGCATACGGTCATCTGAAAGGTTAGACAGACTAATCATAGCACTACGTCTAACACCACCTACAACAACAACTTCACCAATCTTACACATTAAGTCATGACACTCAATGCTAGAAAGCCTACGCCCTTGTGCGCCCTTGAATGTAGTAACAGCAAAGTTAAACAAGTCAACCAAAGGAGCAGGACCACTAGCTCTACCACCAAACGTCTTTAGTTTGCACCTGCAGGACGAACTTTAGAAACATCCCACTTAGGAATTTCACCAGCCCATAGGAGTGCCAACACTTGTCTGAGACCTTTAGCCCAACCTTCCTTGCTGTCCTTGATGACGACACACGTATCGCTTTGGAAAAGACTAGGAACATCAGGGAGTTTAGTAATGAACTGACGCTCAACACTGAAACCAACCCCCGTCCCGCAAAGGAGGATGAACATAGCCTCATCGAAAGACTTAGGGTCATCTACGGGTAGGTAGCTACAGTTATACATACAAGTATTGTCACTGTCTGCCGCTTTTCCTGCAGTCATCAGTGACCTCATACTAGGCATAACCTCAAGGCTAAGGATAGCGTCACGCATTTCATCTAGGTCAACAGGCTTGAGCCATGTCTTAGCTATGTTCTGCAAGTAACGCTCTACAGTTTCACCCCATGTTTCACGGCGTCCTTCGCCTTCAAGCCAACGTGCATAGCGGCTGGTTGCAATAAAGGTTTGGTAGTCACTTGGTAGATAGTTATTCATACTTTATTTCCTTATACTAAGTCAGACAGGTCAGGCTTCCAGTAGTGTGACCCTTTTAATACTTTACCATCAGGACGTTTAATTGGCTTACCTTGTGGCCCTAGCTTAGACATGTTAGATGCGTGTACCCTACGCACTGCCTCGTCTAAGTCCCACCCATAGGTAGCTGCATAGCCATACGTAACGTACACTAAGTCAGCTAACTCTTTAAGTAACTCTTGTGGGCCATCTGCATCACGTACTTCACTGTATTCCTCTTTGAGAAGTAACCAACGCAAACCTTCTAGCTTTCTACTGTAACCATACTTTTCATCAAGAGGGTGATCCATTGCTGTTGCAAACTCTTTGACCATATCAAGAGGTGTATAGTCTTTGAGGTCATTGATCTTGTCTTCTCTGTCGTACTCAGCGAAGTCATTTATTTCTTGTTGTGTAATCATCCCTGATCCCTTACGTTTATGTTAGATATTTCTACGTCATCTATATCATAGATAACACGCTCTATCAAGTCTTTTATGTCTTCTTCATAGTACATAGGATGAGAAGACAATATGTTATTTGATTTGTCAACTGATAAGACAAAGGTAACACTAAACTTCTCAGTCTTCATTACTCTCAACCTCTTCTATTAGACGGTCTAAGTACCACCTAGCTTTCTTCAAGTCCTCTACGCCACTCTTGTAAGGCCACCTCCACATATACTTAAATGCGTTCTGCCAACAGTACGCCTCATGAGGTGATACATCAGCACCCTCTGACATAGCTTTCATTGCATCTATACACTCAATGTTAGCTGTGTTGTAGTGAGGTGGCTTATCCACCATGTCTACTTCAAAGGGCATAGTCATTTCTTTCCATTTAGCCATATTAGCAACTACCTTTGGTTCTAGTAAAAGCATTGAGGCGTAGTACGTTACCCTCTGCTGTATATGTAGACTCTAGCTTATCGTCTTGTGGCACTTGATTATCCTCTAGTAAACGCTCTACTTTATCTTCTAAAGCTTCCTTAACATCATCATAGATACCGTCATTATCATCATTAAGCAACTCAAACAAACCAATCATAGCTAGGCCCACACCCATAGCTTCTGTTAGTTGTGCGTCAGACAACTCATGATCATCACTCTTACATATACAAGTACCAATACGCCCATCACCCATAGGCTTGATTAGTATTGCAATCTCGTCATCTTCTAGTACGTATGGCATCAAGTCTTCCTTTTTGTTTTAAGTGGTATCTTAGTCTGTGTAACACACTTTCCTTGCATTGTCAACCACTCTTGAGGTATTAGCCTGTGCGAGTATAAGAAGTCATTTTCTCACACCAATCACAGTATCTACTCTTAGCACCCTTGTATAGCTTTGCTTTAGCGTTACTGAATACAAACCTTATGTCTAACTCAGGGTGTTGCCTTCTTACTTCTATATGCTTGCGTCTGTCCTCGCTATCAAAGATACCCTTGGTCTCAATAAAGATACCGTTGTCTAACTGAAAGTCAGGCGTGTAAGTACGGTAACGTAAGTCCTCCCATTCTATTTTAAGTAACTCATACCTTACTTTTTTCTGGCACTCAGACAAAACAAGAGCAGTCTGTTTTTCAAGACCACTCCTGTACTTGGCTTTAAGGTGACGCCTCTTAGGTTTAGGCATCTTCTGTTAATTTGCGTGTAAGCCACGTTAGGTGGCGTTAGTTTGCCTTGATAAGTCCTAGAAGGCAGTTCTTTGTACTCAGGCCAACAAGCAGACTTAAATGAACAGAAGTTACACTGTCTGCACAATATTCTATTGCCTGATGGTTTCTTGCGGTATGTCTCAGGTACATCTGTAAACATACGCTCAAAAGGCTCATCGTTTTCTAAGTAGTCATACGTTTCCCGTATCTTATCCAGTACGGCGTCAACGTCAACGTCCTTAGCTGAAACATACTTGTGGTGTCCATTATTCTTATTGACTACCCACCATCCCCCAACCTTCTTACCTGCTGCTGTAGCGTAGCCTACAAGCTGTGCTACATAGCCAAAAGGATCGTCAGCCTGTAATGTCTCAAGGTCTACGAACTTATTCTTGTAGGAGTAGTCGGATGCACTCTTAATGTCATCTATTCTATCCCCTAGTAATAAGTCATACTCTCCTTTTATAGGCTTTCTTCCCCCGCCTAAGTCTAGTGTTACATTGGTGTTGTCCTTGAAACTTAACCCCTGCTGCACTTAAGATGCCTTTAAATACAGCCTCAACTATATCACCTAGCATCATGTTCATCATAAATTGTTCTGGTAAGTCTTCCTTAACGTAAGGCATATTCTTTTCAAACCAGAGTTGACACTTAGGGACGTCCTATGTTGGACATTCTAAGTCTGAACGCATCCCTTGGCCCACCGTTAAACTGCTTGTCTAGTCCCGCTGATACATCAGAGGCAACCGAATTAATCACCGCCTCTGACATTTCTGCAGTACCTAAAGTAGCGTCACGCATGAGTATCCGTACAGGAGTTTCAGCAGCGTGTTCGTAGTCCATCCTAGAACGGGATTTCTTCTACTTGCACGATAGCGTCAAGTGTAGCAGGGTCTACCTGTACATCAGGCTTACGTAAAGACTTCCACTTGTTAAGTACATACTCATTACCGTAGTCAATGTAGTCTACAAACGCCTGTACTGTACCGTGATCCTCTGGAACCATTTTAGTTTTGGAACCCAAGGTAGCAACCATAGTAGCATACTTGTTACCCGTAGGCAGGGTCTCTTTCTTAGATGCCAACGTAATAGTATGCTCAATCGGAAGAAGCTTCTTAGACACAATGTCTTTAAGTGCTGCATCTAAAGAACGCTTACTGTCTGCATTCTTTACTTCCATCGTAAAGTCAACCTCGGAGTCGTAACCTGCTACAGCTACACCGTTATCATCAATGACTTTACCTAGTTTGACTTTACCAAACAAAACCTTGGTGTTCTTAACGCTACGAATGATTGCTTTAGTATCTTCATCTAAAGCTTCCCAATCCTTAACGTACTTACTAGGCCGACCAAGATTGAACGTACCTTTGGTATCTTTAAGATCACCTTTAAGCACAGTAGCCATGACAGTCTTGTTCATGGTGTTGCTGTCGCTATCCCACTGTGTCCACTGCTGACGCTGTGCAAACAAACGAATAGTAGCACTACGACTATACACAGTGTTACCTTCTGTGTCGGTCAGTTTAAAAGCACCTAATGGTACAACTACCTTCTCTTCTAGTTCGCCATCTTCATCTACTTGCTCACGCATAATAGGAGCCTGTACTTGCGCCATACGTGCAAGGTTTGGGCCAGCCGATACCTCTGCAGTGTCTGCACTGAAACCCATAGCTGCAGCAAGGTCTGCCCCTGCCATCATTGTACTCAACTCATTGCTCATTATATATCCTTTCTGAGCTTAATTAGAACCGCAGTTATATCATATCACATCTTTAGTGTCAAGCCAATTCGGTCCAATCTTGGCTTCTAAAAGTAGTGGTACGTTCATCTTTATGCCGTAGTAATTATCAATGATACTATTAAGATTGTCGTTAACATCGTTAATGACATTGATTACCTCCTTTTGTTCATCAGGGTGTATGTCTATAACCGCTGAGTCATGGACACTATTAACTATGCAAGAGCGCATACTGTTAAGCCTCTTGTCAATCAGCAACACAACAGGTACAACATCACCAGTAGCAAACCCTTGGACAGGGTAGTTCTTGATCCTAGTGAAGTTAGTAGGTGTATTGTTTTCCCTTCTAGTCGTGCCGGAAATGCATACTGTCTACCTGACACATTGGTTATCTTCTGGAACGTATAGCCTCATCACCTAGCTTCTTGTGCCACTTAGCTATGCCTTTGTACTTCTCAATGAAGTGCGTGTAGTATGCAGCTTCCGCTTTAGTTCTGCCATACCCTGTCGCGCCAAAGAGAGGGGCAAAGGTGTGTTCCTTGGCAGCTTGTCTAGCAGTAGGCTGACCAGCATCAGAGATAATCTGTGCAGTGTAAGAGTGTACATCAAACCCTGTGTTAATCTCTTCCATAGCTGTCTCATCCTGTGACAAGAATGCAGCAGCCCTAAACTCTAGCTGTGCAAAGTCTGCTTCCATAATCTTACCACCAGACCAACGTGAAACAAAGACACGCTTAACAGGGAACGTACCGCCTCTAGGCATGTTCTGCATGTTAGGCTCACGCCCACTAAACCTACCAGTAGACGTAATGTGCTGCGTCAGTGACACGTGTAGTACATCGTCCTGCTTAGTGAATGTATCTATACCCTCAACAAAGCTAGACAGGTAGCTAGACACAGCGTTAAGCCGCTTCAAGTCCTCAAGGAACGTAACAGCCTCAGACATATTGTTATCCATAGCTGTAGCCCTGAGTACATCTAGTACATCCTTGCTTGTAGAGAAACCACTAGCACTAACCCAAAGATGCGCTAGGTGGGAAGAAACCAAAGCCAGCCATTCTTTCTTGCTTCTTGAGTTGATACCCTCTGCCATCACAGTCTTTGCATTTGTTAGGTCTTGCATAGCTACTACCGTCTTTCTTTAACTTATATGTTTCTCCACTACCCCCACAAGTAGGGCAAGTAAACGCCTCAGTGCGATACAGAAGATCACTGTTGGCGGTAACAATCTTTTTTAACTCTGCTAGGTTCTTACAGTTATCAAACAAGTTAGGCTAATCATCCTTGGAGTGAGGCTTACGGCTAAAGATAACCTGAGACATTTGCTCTGGACTATTTAAGTTAACTGGTGTGTCACCCATAACCTCACGAACCTGCATCTGTAGGCGAGATTGTATAGTGTCACGCTCATCCTCAAACTCTTTACGCACTGCATTTAAAGCTTTACGGTCTACCTTCATACCGTCAGCTTTCATACGTGTAAGAAGCTTACATACTTCAAACGTAATGTCTCTCACTTTGATAAGACTTTGTGACTCAGGAAGCATGAAGTCTGCAACCTGAGAGTGAAACAGAGAAGCAGTGGTGTTACAATCAGCCTCAAGATAAAAAGTCAATTCTGATAATGGTATCTCATCAGTGTTGTACCCATCTTTAAAGTAACGCTTGAGAGTGTCATCCTTTTGGAAGTCTAAGTTCCTACGGATAGCAGTATTCTCAAGAGACAAAGAAATCTTTTTAGCTACACATTTCGGTGAGATTTCTAGGTTGTTTCCTCTGAGTAAAATACTCTCAGCTAACATGGTATCCCATATAGGCCCATCGTACTTAAAGCCACACTCCCAAAGCCAAGCCAAGTCATGCTGTGCGTTGTGCATAATCAGCAGGGTAGTGTGGTCTAGTATCTTTTGGATACGCTTGGACTCAACACCTGTCTGATCAACGTACTCTTTGTGCTGTAAGTCAAACGTCAAAGCCTCAGTGCCATCGTCAACGTCACGCACCCCTACGTTAACTAGGGAGTTACCTTCTTCCCAAGGGTCAAGCATTAGCTTGCCATTACGTTTCTTTGTTGTGTTTTCTACATCTAATACAAATCTCAATTTTGTATTCCTTTCATTAGGCTAGGTACTGTGACCTACCCCCGTCTAATTCACAATGGACAACCCCATGCCATCCACCCTTTAGCTTGTTCTTAGCTACGTTAATGTGACGTTGATTGTCTTCATCATCACCCTCAGTAACTTGGTTCTTAGCAATCAACAACATCAGGTCTGCCTCTGCTGCCTTGCCTGTCTTACTCGCCTCTAACATGGATTGATCTAAGTAAACTTTATCTTGTGCATCAGCCGACAACTGGCTCATCCATATAATCGCACAGTCATACTTTTTAGCTATGTTCCTAGCGTGGATAGCTGCAGCCTTAAAATATACATCTGACTTGTCGCTAGTCTTTAAGGCAAACTTATCACCCATATCAAGTATAACTATGTCAGGCTTGCTGTGCTTAATGATGTTCTCTACCCACCCTAAGTCTTTACCTGTACTGTCAAACATACTAATCTTATCACGCACTTTCTTATACCTTGCAGCAGCCAGTGCATAGTTAGACTTAATCTCATCTGTATCCATACTAGCAGCAGCACACAGGTAGCGTTCAGCTACACGTACATACTCTTCCTCGTTACACAACACCATACACTTAGCACCCTGCTCTGCAAAGCCTTTAGGTGAGGCAATAGTAGACGCATGGAAGCTTGTCTTACCTGTGTTGGGCCTAGCACCTACAATGATAAAGTGTCCACTGCTGATGCCTTCTATGCGCCCTGCTAGGCTAGGTATGTTCCACTTCCACTGTGACTGCTTAGTACCAGCCTCTAAGATGGTATCTATATCAATGTCAGCCCACTCAACATTCATGTTAGGCATGAAGTTGACCTCATGAGCCTCAAGCACTTGGCGTAGTGGCTCAAGGGACATAAGCTTACCGTTAACGTAGTCAAACCCTAAGTTAGCTACTTGCTCCCCTACGTGCTGCCTAAACATCCTAGACAGTACATCAGAAGCTACGTCCCTAGACATGGGAACCTCTTTGCGTAACTTGGAGAACAGACCCTCATACAAAACCTTGTTGGCTGTAGTCATGGTACTGTACTCAGAGAATAAAGCGTCTAACTCAGAGGTAGATATAATGGTCATCCTTTTCCATAGCGTTGTCCAACACACGCTTGATCTTGCGTACATCTTTAGTGAACAACTTGTCAGGGCATTTGATACCCTTGTGATCCTCATAGAACTCCTGATCGTGTAGGTTCTAATTAGAGATAGCTCCATCATCTTCTTAATGCCTCCACTGATACTGGAAATAAGTTAATCATTTCACTCAGTATATATTCTGCAACTAACCTAGTCTCGTACTGAGTGTCCAGCTTACATCTTAGATTGCACATATCCATGAAGGCGTCAAGACTACCTGACCAATACCATTCAGTCATGGTGCTTTGTGGCAACACCATACGTGCTTGCTCTGGACAGATACCTTGAACCAACATCTTTTTATAGTCACCTAGTGCCTTGTCTGCCACCTCTTTGACATAGATGTTAGGGAAGTATTGAGATTGACTCTTACCAGCACTACCCTGCTTCTTATCGTCAGCCCTACCACGCCACATCAGGCTCATAGAACTCAGGGTCATCATCTACATACCTACGACTAATCTCATTCCATCGTAGGAACTTATGCTTGACTAGTTGCCTAGCTACAAAGATAGGAGCCTTGACATGGAAGGATGCAAAGGCATGACCAAAGGGTGACATATGTTTATGCTTGGCTAGGTACTTGATTAGTTTAGCATCCTTGTCTTTTAGTTTAGGTGGACCCCATTGGTCACTCATATCCATCTTACTACTCTTACCAAAGGATACACTAGCTGCATTTACTACACTCAGGTCACTACCCATGTGATCTATGTATGTTACTTTAATCTGGGACATTCTTTATCCACTCCAATTATATCCGATTATATCCGATTATCTTTCTTAGTCATAATTTAATCATGCTCTCCGTTGTTACGTCTACCATTGTACCCATCAAGACGCATGGCAAAATCAGATAACGTCTTTGGGTTCCTGTTGGCAGTATCAAACGTACCAACAGTGATAGCTATTGCAGCCAGTAGTAACACATGAGCTATTGCTGTCAGACCAAACACAAGATAGCTACCCAAGAAAATGCTAAACACAATGCACCACATCCATGCAAGTATCTGCAAGATTAAGTGACGGGCATTGTTGTCAGGTATATTCTTTAGTGGGCTTCTATCTGAGTCCATTATCAGTGTCCACGTGTCGTATATGTGCTGTCTCATTTTCCTGTCCTTTTCTTTACGCTATGGCGTATAATTTGCATATACGCTACAAAGTAAATTTCTCATTGCCCTACTCTTCCAACATACTTAGCTATGTGATTTACAAATGGCAACAGACTTAGTGCCATCAAAAGATTAACGCCAGTGTGTATCATGGCTATGCGTAACGTATCCCCCTTGGGCATACCGTCAGACACTAGCAGCCCTGCCAACCAGATCGTACCTGTTGTACCTATGTTAGCCCCAAGCACAGCAGCCACAGCAGCAGGTAAGGGTAGTACACCTGATGCAACCAAGGCAATGATTGCTGTAGTACTAAGGCTACTACTTTGCCATGCCAGTGTCATAACGATTGATCCAAAGAACATATAGATTGGGTTGCCCAAGAACCAAGTCAAGTGGTCTATGTTACCCATGCTTTTCATGCCCCCACTAAACATCTTGAGGCCAATGTAAAATACCACAAGTCCAATGGCTGTATATACATAGTTGTTCATGGTGCTGTACCTTTCCAAATCTTTAGCTGTGCTTCAAGTTGCTCAATACGTTTCTTCAACTCACCAATCTCTCTGAGTAGTTCTTCTCTAGCTTTCATTTGCTACACCCTTTATTGTATCTATAGCTTGTTCATCAGTCAAACAGAACCACTCACCATTAATACTTTTATCCCAAGCCAAGGAAGCCTTAGTTGCAGCAATTTTGTGAGCCTTGACCTCTGCTTTATTGCGATCCCTCAAAGTGTACAGAATGTATTAGCTTGTAGTCTCGCATAGGTGAACTTGTTTGGTAGCTACTAAGCCTATCCTCTGCATCTACTGCCTTACCTATCTTCACCCAATTAGGCCATGCAGGGTTACGAATATGCGTAAACGTAACCACTCTTTTGCTTTATGTCTTTCTCCAAGGCAGCAAAGGCTGCATCATCAAAGGACTTGTATCGCCCTGCTTTGTGTAAGGGATGGTCAAATGATATGTATTTACCGTTTACCCACATCCTACTTTTGTTATGCGATTGCTTACAGGTAGTACACCAGTACTTTTTTATCTTGGCTTGGCTTTCTAAAAAGTTTTCACCTACTTCTAACTTAACAGAACAATGAATACACTTTGCATCAGCTTTCATCTTCTTTATCTCCTTTGTGCTTCTTCTTACGAATGGCAGGACGTTTCTTGTCAGGTATAACTTTAGGTCTGTACTTGGGGTTCATCAAATCCTTAGCCATAGGATTAGGTCTTCTCTTTTTATCCATGTCATAGGAACTCCTTCAACTGCTCAATATCCGATTCTACCCGATACTTTATGTCATCGTCAAGCCTTAATGCAATAGTGGTTGCACCTGTCCACGCCTCTATCTCTTGTCTGAAACGCAAGGTCTTGTGTGCAGCGTCAGGGTCTAACGCTACGATAACCTGAGAATAGTTACCCAACTGTTCCATATGTGCAACACTCAAAGACGTACCAAGGATAGCCATACCTGTGAAACCAAGCTTGGCTACAGTGATAGCACTGATAACATCCTCAACTACAACTACAGTCTTGCCTGTACCTCCAATGAAGTAGTTAGCCTTGCCAGTGTAGCGCAACCACTTAGGTTCTGCACCAGCTAAAGCCCTACCTACAGCATCAATTAGAACGTTGTTTATAAAGATAGGAAACACTGCGCGTTTATCCTTGAGGTCATACATCAAGCCTTGATCCCATAAGTCCCACTTGTCTCTAAATGCATCAAGCCCACTACCACTACGCACAACGTACTCAGGTAATTCCATAATCTCTACCTTTGGTTTAGGTTTATCTTGTTCTACTTCCTGCATCCTAGCTTGTATGTCAGCAGCAGTCATACCTACAGTGTGAACACCACTGATCTTACAGCCTAGCTTGTAGCAGTTATACAAGACAGCACCGCCTGACTTGTTAGCAGTGAATGTATTCTTACCACCACAATCAGGGCAATCACCTCTTACAGTGTCACCCTCCCCTAAGTCTAAGTCTTCTATGTACTTGTGCATCATATCAAGTCATCCTCTCTGTTAGACAATGCCTCAGTAGCACCAGCCAATGTATTAACTAAGTAAGGCGCAACGCTTTGTGGTGAGCTGTGTCCACTTACCTGCATGATACCTACAACATCAACACCCTTCTCAACCATCTGTGTAATAGCTGTACGCCTTAAGTCCATAGCTGTCAACTCATCAGGTAAGCCAGCAGCATCCTTGACACTGTTAACTAAACCACAAATCTCAACATCATCGTAGGGCGTATATACGCCACCCCTAGCTCTAACTCTAGGTGCTACGTAAGGTAGGAACCCAAAGTCTTCCTTCTGCTGTTGTAGCATAGGTAACAACCCACCCTGTATAGGCAGGTGAACATCTGCTCCACGCTTGCTTTGCTCTAGGTCTAGCACACCTTTGTCTAGGTCTAACGCTTTCCACTCAAGTAAACGCATGTCACCTATACGCTGCGCCCAATGGAACGCCATGTGTACAATCAAGCCAATGCTACGCCACTCCCAATTACTGTATGCTGTGTCAAGGAACTGTTTGACTTGAGGTGTAGTCCACTTGACTTTGCGAGGCTTAGGCTTGGCACGATCCAACAGCGACACAGGATTTGATATTAGTGCGTTGTGTCTTCTGGCTGTGTTAAACACAATGCTTAGACAGGTAGCTATATAGTTAGCTGCCCTCACACCATGTTTAACTCGCCAGTGATCATACGCTACAGTTACATGAGAAAACTGTATGTCTTTTAGTTTGATGTTACCTAAATACTTACCTCCTTGTACTGATGTATTACAAGCAAACGATAAGTTACGATTGTAGTCATACTGTGACTTACCACCCAAAGCACAGAACTTAGGTGTACGCATGTAGAAGTCACAAGCTTTGCGTATAGTGTGTGTACTTTTAAGTTCTTCTTGTTTGGGTGGCATGTTACATCATTCCTATTGCTGCACTAACGAATACGATAGTGATTAGTACGTAGAGTAAAAAGTTACCTACACTCTTAAAAAAGGGGTGCATATAGCTCCCCCTTAGTTATGCATTGATTAACTAGGTATAGCTCTGTGCTGAGTAGGTCAGCCATGTGCAAGTCACCCTCCCACTGTGACTCCTCTACTACTGCATCCATTAACCTCTGCCGTTCTTCTGACAGAGGTGTAATGTGTTTTAGATTGTATTGATTGCTTGGCATGTTCATTGGTTACTCCCTCAATTAGTGTCGGATTATCCGACGTTAATCTTGATTAATACAGTTACGACGCATAGACCAACTAATGCTAATCTCTTCCATCAGGATATGAAGCATAAGCTTTCTGTAATGCATCAACAGTCTCAAGTACTACCTTGATCTTATCAGCCTCAGTCAGGTTGTCTTCATAATTAAAGTGCAAAGGCACTACAGCAATAGCCTCTTCCCAATGGTTGTACTTGTAGTAATGCTCAGAGCCATCAGCGTGTACTGTAGGAGAAGGTGTATGACCCCACTTGTTAGGCTTGGTAGGTGGGTCAATCTCAGTACGACTATAGAAAGCCTCAGTCACAGTAATGACTGCATCATGAAACGAGTAGGTCTGTATCTTGTACAGCTTGTCGTGATCTATCTTGGTTCCCATTGGTAGTATCCTTCTGTGTGTTAGCTGCCATGACAGCGATTGCAAAGCCACGTGGTGTGGCACTTCTGATGTTCTTAGTCTTAGCAGACTTACCGCCTAACTTCAAGTGCTGTCGGCTGTGACCTGTCTCAGGCTCAACAGGAACCTTGGGCGGCATCACAAAGCCATTGCCTGTCCACAAGCAAGTCTTCTTAGGGTAGGCGTCACGGTCTGCAATGTAGTCAGGCCAACGTGGATGCCGTGCATCATTCTTGGCAATGTAACCACCATACTCATAAGGGTGAAACGTATGGTCAGGCTTGCGCCACAGAGTTGGTAGCCAATACAGACACAGGGTTCTCAATGAAGTAAGGACAACCAAGATCATCAAATAATTCAGCACAGTCAATAGCGTGTTTAGCCGCATCATCTTGGAACATAGGGTTAGCCTCTGCCTTCTTAGCGAAGTGAGCCGCACCTGATACAGCCATGTCAGTACAGACAGGGAAGGCCATACCAAATGCTACCTTACGACCATTAAAGGTGTTGAACAGATCACGGTGAGTACTAAAGTCATGCAGGTCAGCATGTTGATAGTGAATACTACCACCACCCTTGAATAATTCTGTCTTGTGTACATCAGGATCATGTTGAATGTCAAAGGCAAGTGTACCCTGCCTCTGCCCAAGGCTTGAGAGCCTCACCTGTGTAGTCGTACAGACTGATTACATATTGTTGCATCACGCTGCCTCAATCATGCTGAACGGTACGTTGTAGATAGAGCCACGCATACGCACCTGTGCTTTCTTTTGGTTGATCTTCTCAATAATGCCAGCAGTACGCTTGGTCTTTTGTACTACCCAAACGTCCTGACCTACCTTGAGGCTAGTCCTACCCTTGAGGGTCTTTAGCTCATGAGCCAAGTCAATAATATCATTGAGGTCAGCAGTGTCTAGTGCAAGCATTGCTTGTTTGATGTCAGTCAATTCCATGATGTAGTCTCCTATGTGTGAAGGGAAATGTCCCTGCCACTTGTATAGCAGCAGGGGTAGCCAAAGTCAACAATCAGCCAGCGAAGTGATGCAACCGACGATCAGAAGTACGGTTAGGCTTCTGCTCAATGTACCAGCTACGCTTGAAGAAGTGAACTGCAGTCATGCAGCCCTTGCGATCAATGCCGATACCACGGCTCTTGAACTTGCGGCGGCGGGTCAAACCCTTGATGCCTAGAAGGTTGAAACGGCAACCGTAAGTACGGTCATTGAGGGGCTTAGTGGCGATAAGTGCAAACATGATATGTCTCCTTTAGGTTTGCTTAGTTAGTGTCGGATAATCCGACGTTAAGAATAGTCACCCTCGTAAGGGTCATAGTCAGACGGAAAGGTAGGAACGTAGGGTTCCTGTGAATACCTATAACTCCAATCAGGTACTTGTCAATCAAGTCACCAATCTCAGTGTCGGCAACGTTATATTCTACTACTTGGATGGTTCCACACTCATCCCAAAATAGCTTCAAGCATCTACTTTCTCCATTGCTGTTATGTAGGGCTTACCACTTACTCCCAAGTCAAGGCAAGCTATGTCACTGTTATACATTGCCTCGCCTTCATTGTCAACAAAGGTAGCCGCCTTGTAGGGGTTATAAGATACATAACCTTCTTTGTAGATACCAGCATCAAGGCCATCAACTAACTCACCACGCACAAATGCGTGAACATTCTTTTTCTTCTCAAGCAAGACCTTAGCACGACCAGCGGGTTGCACAACATAAGATACATCTTTGAGGGTAGCTTTGCATACGTGTGCAATCACCTTGCCTTTGTGCCGCATAGAGAAAACTTTCTTATGCAAGTTAAAGTATATCTCAACCCTCATCATCTATCTCCCGAAACATTTCATCCCAATCAAAGTCAGTATAACCTGACATGATGAACTCACGCTCACTAGGGGAAGCAGCAGGGAAAGCTGACTGTGCCAACTCCCCGTTCTCCCATGCTGCAATCTGTGCAGCAGTTACGTCAATCTCTTTAGTGGCTGTCTCACCTGTAAGGGGTGATGTACGAGTGATCTTCATTTTTAGTCTCCATTTTAGTTGGTGTAATATTGTTATACCAGAAGCGGCTCTCTATGTCAAATAAAGTAAAACTTCTGGTGACTTCTCTTAACCATTTGCTACGCCAGAACTTGTCTGGACGCCTAGCGTAGCGGTCACGTTTATGCAGGTGTAGCATTAAAATTTAGTGTCGGATTGTCCGACGTTAAGGGGTTGAACATCTTTATACTCACCAATCTTGTAGTGTGTCAAGAGCCAGTTAGCAAAATACTCAGCATCATTTTTACTCAAGTGCTGCATGAGTTCACCCATGATTTCACGATGAAGGCGTTGTGTTTTGTTCATAGGTTTAATCCTTCCAATGTAGTGTTTAACTTCTTTAGTGTCTCTATCAACTGTGCCTCAGTTTTATCACATCTTTTGTGATTGTCAAAGTTATCCACAATATCACCAGCCAGCCAGCCAAGCGTAGCAGCCAAATGACCAACCTCATGCAATTTGTCCCGCATAT
>UEXL01000350.1_pt1 | contig 14779 bp, 29 predicted proteins | sample 1796671 | NCBI WGS metagenome assembly UEXL01 (sample SAMEA4772471, study PRJEB27181) | metagenome
TTAACACCACGATCTAACCACACGGTTCTTGCTAGATTGCCAAAATACCATACTTTTTGTTGATAGTTATACGTTACATAGCGATCATTTTCGCTACTTGACGCAGATGGATAAAACCACGTTACCTCAGAAAATGCTGTGTTTGTGGAGGCTGTAATTTTTTTGCAACTGATCATTGTTAATGTCGGTAAAAACATAATCGCGCACAGAGCAGGGTAGCCGTTGAACAGCACCACCGTATACATAAAACTCTTCTGCACCCATCCAAAACACATTGTCTTCAACATTTATAGCAGCAAGAGGGCCAGCTATTGTGATGTTTTCTGAAATGGCGTTAATACCAAATGTAAATGGTGGCCCTAAAAACTGCATGGCATGAAGTGATACATCAGTAAATACGAGGACTTGTTGCCTTGTTTCTATAGCCGTAACAATCTCTGATCCAGAACCAATACGCAAATCACCTGCTGTGTTTTGCACATTAGCACCCCCCACTCAGAAATATTTTCTTGATCAGAAAAACGAATGAGCAATGGGTCTTGTATGCCCGGATTTGTTTCTGAATCACAGCCAAACGCTATAACGTGACGATCCCTATCAGATACCAATACCTGCTTGGCTATTGTTGGCGCACCCGCATAGTTATCTAATTGATTAGCAGTTATGGTTAAATTATTGGTAGGCGTTGAACCACCAAGATTTGCACCCAAAATTGTGATTGTATCAGAGACATTATAATTTACGCCACCACCAACTATGCTTACTATACTGTAAACACCGCCTACGGCCTCAATAATAAACTCTGCGCCAGAGCCAGAACCGCTTGTGCTGTCTTGTGTAACACCAGTAAAAGTTGCTGTTCCTGTCGATGTGCCAGCGGCTGTTGCTGCTGCAATAGAACCTGTTGTGTTTAACTGTACGGCACGACTAGTTGTACCAGCCGTTCTGTCCCAATAATAAATTGCACTGTCACGAACGTTAATAATTAAGTCTTCGCCAAAATTATCGTGTGACCATATACGAAGAGTTTGCCCAGAAGCCGTTAAAGATGTGCTAGAACCCCAAGCACCACGCCCCCAAGTACCTGCACCCCAACCATTGCCTACGATAGTCGTGTCAAGGCCAGTGTTGATTTGGTATGCACCAACAACATTACTACCGCCGTTGCCAGAATCAGAACTTGTAGCGAAAACAAACGTTGGATTTAAACCCAAGTAATTTGTAATACTGCCAATAGTAGAAACTGTACGAGCTTCAATTTGATAACTATTGGCATTTACGATTGCAGTGATTTGATATTCTTGATTAAGAACGTCCGCAGTAATAACGCCCCCCCAAAGAAGCAGCGGCTGAAAAAGTTACAAAATCATTTTCAAGCGCACCATGATTGGAATCGGCAACCACAATAGTTGCGCATGTAACGGCTTGTGCATCAGCGTGAGAAGCGGCAGTAGTGCTACTTTCACCACGAACACATCCTGTTAAATCATTACCTGACAAAGCAGCATACGTTATAATCTCATTTTCAATCTTTATGCGACCAGATGCAGGAAAACCAGAAGAAGAAGTGAGCGTTATTGTGGTGTCTATTGCTGTAATGGCACCATCAAGATCGTTTGCACTTGCAGAAAAAAGTTACTTCACCTGCACTTGTTGTGTTTCTAATTGGAGTAATGTCACTATACCCACCACCCTCATTAATATAGTATTTAAGGTGTGTTCCAACACCAAGAAAATTACTACCATCTAGCGCAACCCAAGGATGCAAAGCACGACATGTGCCTAAAAAGTTAGTTGATGATTCCTTAATCCAGCCGCCTATTTTTTCAGGGTATCCAAAGCGAAAACGCACTTTGTCCATGTCAAACCAACCGCCTTCATTAGTATATGACGTAGTTTCACGGTTAATACCGGGTCGAAACTGAAGTTTAGTCAGCGGCATTCAACAATCTCCTAATACCCGAATTATACATATTTCAAACAATTGTTCGAGTTATATTTTTAAAAACAATAAACCGAACATTTTATGATAGCCATCCATATATTTTTTTTTAGTTTTTTCTAAGCGGTCATCCAAGCCATGAGTCCCACCATTTACACGGCGCGTAACCTCTGTGATTACATCGTCGTTTACACCCTTATCTGCTATTTTAAAAAGCTTATTACGTTGAAAAAACCAGTATGCGCTTTCAAATGCGTACTCTGTAGCCACAAGATCAGGGTCCTTCATTACGTCAGGTAAACGCATTTCTGATGCAAATTTTCGGTAGTTTGTACGCCCCGTGCATTGTAAAAATCCTCGACCTCGGAAAGCGAAACCGTCATTTTCCTCAACATTTCCAAGCGCACCGCCCTTCGATCTGTGTTCATCCATATACACATAGTTGGCGATCTTTTGCGGATTACGCGCATACTTAGATGCGTCCTCTTTACCCTCACCAAAATAACGACCAAAGACACGATTTAAAGCGTCTTCAGAATAATTAAGATTCTCTTCAGTCAACTTAAAATAACCACTTTCATGCGCAGATTGACCAAGTAGATGAGCCGCCCGTTCTGGCGATAGTTCATAGTGTTGGGAAATTGCTTTTTGCAGTATTAGGTCCAAAAGCCCCATCTGGGGCTACTCCGCATCGTTTCTGCAAGGCTTTCATTGCGTTACTCATTTGATTTTCGCCTTCATAAATAAAATTATACCATACACAATAAGACCAAAAGCCGTTGCTACTGCAACATCCAAAAGATGTTCTCGCATATGGTATATAAACTCAATACCCGCTTGAACATCGCCCTGACTGGCAATTGTGTTTACCTCTACATTTTTAGTACCATTAAAGGTTTCAATAGTCTGTTCCATTATCTAGCATCCGAATGCATAGGGGATCGTGTAAGATACTCCAACGTACCTTCTAGGGTCTTAACACGAGCCTGAATCTTAATGATTTCCATCATATGAGAAGCCATACCGCCCATATCTTCGTGGATCATATCTACTTCTTCCCATAATTCGTTGTCCCAATCCTCAATGTCCTCATACATTTCAGCAAGAATATCAATCATTTCATCTATTTTTTCTTTATTCTGCTCTACATCCCTGATTAAATTTGTTCGGTCAGTCGCGTTGTTTTCAACAGTTAAAATGCTCACTGTCTCTTCAAGGTTTGAGATTGTGCTTGCTTGCTGCGCAGTCCACCAGATAAAGCCACCTATCTGCAAGACGATAACGCCTATTACTGTTATAGGTAGCTTCATATTTTCCATTACTTCTTCCTAACGAATTGTTTGTACCCTTTCACACCGAAAGAGGCTGAAATTGCAATTCCTAAACTGTAAAAATACCAGTCCGGTGCCTTATGAAGCTGTTCAAAGCCTCTATCTACAATGCCCTCGGCACCCGGTACGAAGGCTAAAATTAATGGAATACTTAGAACAATTACAAAAAATTCGTCCTTCCAGCTTGACCCACTATTCTCTGCCATGACCCGTTCCCAATCGGCAACGCTTGTCTTTTCAGACAGTAATATCTTTGCTTTAGCTTCGGCTTCTGTAAGTTTTAACTTGGCTTCCGCAGCTTGCTTAGTAGTCTTGGCATCAATCCATGACCCTGCTAAATTTGCTATTGGTGTTAAAAATTGTAACATTATTTCTCACCCTCCATACTCATGGATATTTTCTTATCCGCCTTTGCAGAATAAGCATTAAATCCCATAAATGCAGCAACGACACCTGAAGCAGCAATCACATACACAGATGCAATATCCGTTATTAAACTTGCTGCTTTATCAAAGCCAAGCACACTAGCCAGTAATATGATAAACGGATAGATTAACATTCCTGCAAGTGCAAAGCCTGTAAATCTTCTTTCAGCATTGCGCTTTAAATCACGGTCTACCATCTCTAACCGCCTATCTTCCAAGGCTATTTTATTCCATTCGGTTTTTTCAATGACACCATTCCCATTAGTGTCAGCCTTTTCGAACTCTGTCATTCGCGTACCTCTCAACAATCTTTCTATCGTATCCCAATATAATTAACTTACCATTTTTGTCATAAGCTGCAAACTTTTTACCTTTTTCGATTATTATTGGTTTGTAAGCTCTAGGCAAGTCACCGTCATCGACGAATGTGTTACCATTATTTTTGCCTTTTCTGCTTCTTGTAGGCATTGATTTTTATCCGAAAACGTCTTTAATTGATAATATTTTAAATGATCTGTATTAACAAAATGTAGAAATACTAAAATATAAACCATTACCACTGACCTCTACCTTTACCTATAAAGTATATTAGTCCTCCAAATACAGCAAATCCAGACAAAACAATACAGACTCCAACCGTCCAGTTTATAAGATTGTCTATTCTTTCTTGTCTTTTATATACCGCTTCTTTTTGTAAACGTCTTTGTTCTGCTTCAATATTTACAATTGATTTCCAAGCACTTGGCCCATAATAAAGACTAATATAATCGCGTAGTTCATCTCGCATTTCTTTAGCTTTTTGTTGCGCTGCCCATATTTCAATCGCTGACGTATCAAATCCCGGCTTGACCTTTCTCCAAAGTGGCGGGTCTTTCGCCTTATTACCAAGGTAATCTAAATCACTTACTGCTTTACCAAAGTTTGATAAATCTCTACCTAGTTCTGAAATTTCTTTACCTGCGCTAACGGCACGTTTAATGCCGCTATAAGCGGCTGTGGCGAGAGCTATTGCACTTGCTGGATCAATCATGCTTCACGAAACCTCACTGGACAATAGTAATCCGGGTTTACACGATAAACCCTATCATAATATCCAAAGCGTTTTGACCCACAATCGTAGTAACACGCTTTGTAAAACCAGCTACCGTAGCCGTTTAACCACATGTGTCCATAAGCTACAAACACAAGCGTACATAACATTATCGCTCCATTAAACGATCTATTTTTTCTTCGATGCGATCAAACCTCGCAACGATTTGATTCATAACAGCAGAGCTATCAGTTTTAGTAACATACTCTTTTGCCATTTCTTCTCTTGTTTTATTTAAGAGAATTTGAACGCGCCCAAGTTTGCTGTGTTGAGATTTTAACCACCAACCCAAACCGCCTATTGCAGCAGTTAATCCTATATTTATGAGCGCGTTCATTTCCATTATTCAGCCGCTACCTTTTCTGGTGCATCTTCTAACGATGTTGTCAGCATACTTAAACACGCTTGATGACCTATCTGCACCTGACGTAAGTGAGCTTGTGCGGATGCAATCTTCCGTTCTAGGTCAACAACATCGCTTAGATGCACTTTCTGAATGTCGGTTAAATCATCGTAATTATGTTCAGTGCCATTGATCGTGACGGTGTTTGTGTTTTTTTTAGCCATCGTGATCTCCTTTCAGTTAAATTTATGAAGTAAAAGAATTGGCAGCAGTTATAGCTGCATCTATCTCTGTGAAACTTTCATCGCCCCAATCGCTTAGTGCTTTCATGTGAACGAGATAACCGTTGCTTCGAGCTACACGTTCTTTCTTTTCGTCATGCGTCATATCATGTCCGAAGTCTTCGTCTGTTGCATCACTGCCTTTGGCGTGGGTAGCTATAACGCTGTTGATTACCGACACACTGCCCAGCATTGCTGCGTGGTCTTGTGCAATTTGATCAGCTTCTCTTGCCATTGTATTTATCCTTTTAGTTTTGCAATGTTTATATTGCCTGAGATTGATATACGTTCCCCATCATTATCATAAAAGGGAAACACCTGATGAAGCATGGTTGATGGAAACATAACCATGTAACCCTCTGCTTCTTTTTCCATGTTGTATGCAAAGGTTGATACTCTGCCCAACGTATTTGTGTAGCTAAATGCAAAGTTAGATATGTGGTTATCTGCATTTGAGTCAGCACAAATAGGAAGTTTCTTTTGCTCTGCATAAGACGTAGGTATCTGCATCCATATAACAAAGCTGTACACACCACTGTGATCATGCGGTGGGTTAAACTCATGTTGCTTTTGAAAGTTGACCCATAAGCTTTCTAAGTTCCAACCCTCACCCTCACGCATGGTTTCACGCCAAGGTGCGCCATAAGCTTCTATGTGGCTCTGTATAAACGAAGGTATTAGCTCACCAAGAAACTCCTTGAGTAAAGGTGAGTCACCGTCCAACCTGATAGACTTACTGATGTTACCTGCGAGTTCAGGCTTCATGTCCTCTGGTTGTTCTCGTGCTTCGTTTACAACTTTCCATATGTTGTCCACAACGTCTTCTGGTAGTTGACCTTCAACCACCCTACGTTTGGAAAGTTTCGTTGTATTAAGTTCATGCTTAACCTTCTAGTGTTGCCACTCTTGCAGTGAGTGCTTCGATTAGTGCGTTCTGTTCTTGGATTGCTTTGACTAAGATTGGTATAAACTTGCTGTACTGTAGACTCATCTGTTTACCATCACCTGATGTAGATACAGTAAGGTTTTTCTTATCAGCAGCTTTATATCCTGCGGCCTCCTCAAGTGCTTGAACTTCTTGTGCTTTAAAGCCTATGTCTAGCCAATCTTCTTTGTGCGTACCGTCTGGAGACTGTGCATTAAGGTCATAACCATCAGCATATTTATCACCATACTTAGAACGTTTATCCCACTTGTATGTTACAGGTGCTAGAGCTTTAACAAAGTCTAAGCCTAAGTCTAGTGCAGTAAAGTCTGTCTTATCACGTTGGTCAGAAGCTACAGTCCAATCTACTTGTATGTGGGTTGGTAATATTTTCATCCCCTAAAACCATTTCGTTACTACCAGTAGCAATGTTGCCACCGGGACTTCCTGTTCTACCTGCATCGTGACCTAACAATAAATTATTACTTCCTGAGGTAACTGCATTACCTGCTGTCTGCCCCATAGCAGTGTTATCAAATCCTGTGCAATTAGCTAATGCTTGTGAACCTACAGCAACATTTGTACCGCCACTAGCTGCTGACAATGCAAAATAACCTATCGCTACATTATCACTGGTAGTGGTAGTATGATCACCTGCAAGAGAACCCAAGAATGTGTTCTGTGTTCCTGTTGTAACATCGTTACCTGCATCATTCCCCACAGCAGTATTGTGAGAATCAGTAGCTGTAGTAAAGTTTTGTGTTGTTAATGCCCCTTTACCAACCGCTGTATTTTTTCTTCCTTGGGTATCTGCTGTTAAAGCATCATATCCAACAGCTACATTTTTTTCTCCTGTTGTTAACTGATCACCGGCTTGCGAACCAACAATGACATTTTTTACACCTGTTGAAATATCATTACCTGCGTCAAATCCTATAGCTACATTGTGACTATCTGTAGCTGTTGTGAAATTTTGTTGAGCTAATGCTCCAGAACCAACAGCAGTAGATTTGCTACCTAAAGTATCAGCAGTTAAAGCATTTATACCAATGGCTACGTTATCATCTGCATCAGTTATAGCATCCCCTGCAAGACCACCAATGAAAGTGTTCTTTATACCTGTGGTGACTGACAGTCCTGCTGAACGTCCAACGGCTACGTTGTAACTATCTGTAGCTGTAGTGAAGTTTTGAGAGTATAATGCCCCTACTCCAACTGCTGTAGCTTGACTACCTAAAGTATCAGCAAATAAAGCATCTGTTCCAACTGCAACATTAAAGTCAGCATCAGTTAAAGCAAGACCTGCTGACTTACCTAAAAGAGTGTTTGAACGACCAGTTGTAACTGCATTACCTGCCTTATAACCAACAGCAGTATTATTGCTGTCTGTGGCAGTAGTAAAGTTTTGAACAGCTAAAGTTTGATACCCTAATGCAGTAGATGCTGTACCTAGTGTATCAGCACTTAAAGAATTTACACCTACTGCTACATTAAAGTCTGCGTCTGTTAGAGCATCACCTGCTAGTCCACCGATAAGAGTGTTTTGTAGACCAGTTGTTATTGATACACCTGCATTATAACCAATACCCACATTATAGGAATTGGTAGTAGTAGTAAAATTTTGGGTATTCAAAGCAAACTGCCCAATAGCAACTGCTCTGCCGCCTTTAGTATCAGTAGTTAATGCACTATAACCTACTGCTACGTTTTCTTGACCAGTAGTAAGAGCATCCCCTGCTAGTCCACCGATAAGAGTGTTCTGTACACCTGTTGTGACTGATAGCCCTGCGTTCATGCCTACGGCTGTGTTGTAAGAGTCGGTGCTTGTCGTAAAGTTTTGACTAGCTAAAGCATCAGTACCTATAGCAACATTTCTATCGCCTTTGGTATCTGCACTCAAGGTGTTGTAGCCAAGAGCGGTGTTTTTGTTGCCGACAGTAAGCGCATCACCTGATAGACCACCGATAAGGGTGTTGAATGTGGCTGTGGTAACTGACAGTCCTGCATCTCTACCAACCGCTACGTTGTAAGAACTTGTAGCTGTAGTAAAGTTTTGTGCTGCTAAAGCAAATGGGCCAATAGCCACTGATCCTGTTCCAAGAGTATCGGCACTTAATGACTGATAACCTACAGCCACATTAATGTCAGCATCTGTTAACGCATCTCCTGCCAGACCACCTACGAGGGTGTTTCTTATACCTGTTGTAACTCCTGCTCCTGCATTATAACCAACAGCTACGTTGTAAACATCTGTAGCAGTAGTAAAGTTTTGTGTGTTTAATGCAAAACTACCAATTGCAATACTATTTGAACCTTGAGTATCAGTTGTTAATGCTTGCATTCCTAGAGCTGTATTATGGTGACCTACTGTTAAGGCATCGCCTGATAACGCCCCTACAAAAGTATTTACAGTACCTGTTGTAATTGCATTACCTGCTCCGTATCCAACACCAGTATTGTAGACATTTCCACCACCTGTTGTATTTTGTGTGCTTAAAGCAAATACACCAACAGCAGTATTTCTGTCACCCTCAGTTTCAGTATGTAAGGCACCATACCCCACAGCCGTATTACGTTCAGCGCCCACAATAGCATCTCCAGCGGTAGCACCCAATAACGTATTTCGTAAACCAGTTGTTAAAACTAAACCAGCACCATACCCCAACATTGTATTATTATCACCCGTGGTCAAAGCAGTACCTGCCTCATCGCCCACGACCACGTTGTAGTTACCACCTGAGACTATCGCATCACCTGCGTTCTTACCAAGACGTAAGTTAGATGTACCTGCTGTAGCTGTAGATAAACCCTCAATTTGAAGATCAGAAAGAATGTTTGCAGCTACTGCGCCAGAACCTGCTCCGTTAAAAAAGACAACGGCTGTTGTTCCATTTTTTACAACATAATCATTTGAAGAGTTGTATGTACCCTGAAATACAATCAAATCTTGTGCGTTAAGACTATTTCGAATGTAAACAATTTTTTCAGCGTCATTCGGAGTAAGTTGATAAAAAACTGTAGCCCCTAAATCACTTCCGCTAGTAATATTTATTAGCCTATTACGACCATTAGAAGCCGAACCATCTGTAATCGGTAATGAGTTTGGAGAACCAGAACTACCTGCTGATGATGCAGTAATCGTAACCTGACCATCAAGAGCAGTATCTAAAAGTCCTAAGTTTGTATTTGTGGTATCGCCCCATGTACCAGACTGTTCGCCTGTACCAATAAGCTCTATACCGTTATTTAATGTATATGTGCTTGCCATTTTTGCATTCCTATGCTGCTATTTCCGTCCAATTTGGTGTTTGGCTCGGATTTGTTGTAGTATAATTCGGATTTTGATCTGGAACAACACTTCCCCATACGAGAACTTGTCCGACCTGTCCTGTTGCTGAAACTCCCGTTGGAGTTACTCCTGCTTTAGCTACTGTTGTAACGCTTCCAAGAAAACCTGTGGCTGCAACTCCCGTTACATTAACGGTCATTCCAAGTTCAATTGAAACGCTGCCAACGGCACCTGTTCCTGCAAGGCCAGTGACAGGCACGTTCGCTAATCCTGTAACTGTTGTAGTGCCTACGCCTCCAGTTGCTGCAACGCCAGTCACCGAAACATCGGCTGCGGCGGCTACTGTAACACTGCCTACTGATCCTGTTCCTGCAAGACCAGTAACAGGCACATTTGCTTTTCCGCTAATTGTTGCGGTTCCTACCGCACCAGTTGCTGCAAGACCAGTTGGAGATACATTAGCCTCCCCAACCACTGTGACACTTCCAACGGAGCCAGTTGCTGATAATCCTGTAACAGAAGCGTTTGCTCCCGCAGTAGCTGTCGCAGTACCAACTGAAGCTGTTCCTGCTACGCCAGTGGTTGTAACATTTGCTAGTGCTGTCACAGTTACGGAATCTACCGCACCCGTAGCTGCAAGTCCCGTGACAGAAGTATTTGCTTTTGCAACCACAGTGACAGAGCCAACTGACCCTGTAGCGGCTAATCCTGTGACGGGCGTGTTTGCTTCTGCAACAACAGAAACAGAACCAACTGAAGCTGTAGCCTTGGGTAGATTAGTCTGACTCCAAGGCATATCGCCCCAACCGAAGCGGACCAACCGCCAATTGGAACGATGATATCTGCCATTAGGCTATCCTGATAATCGCGTTACTTGCGTCTGCTGTTGGAAATACAACTGTAAAATCACCTGCGGTGGATGTTTTATCACCACCAAAATCAAGTACCACAACAGTAGGATCACCTGATGCACTGTCATTAAAGATCAACGCACCACGAGCCGTGACTGTTGCTGTGCTAAAAGTAAGGTCACTGAAATCTGTAAGTGCTGTAGTTCCACTTGTTGATGGGTCTACACGAGTAAGAGCCGCACCTTTTGCTGTATATCCTGTACCAGACACTTCGTTTGAAGTGGTGTATGCTGTAGTTGCAGCAGTAAAAGATGCACTATTGGTATAAAGTGCGAGATTAAAGGTGCTACCACCTGAGTTTTTAAAGTTGTGAACAGCCTCAAGAAGTTCTTTCTTAAAGCTAGTACACATAAAATTACCTGAAAAGGCCATGTCACATTCTCCTTATAAGTTCAGCAAGCTCTGGGTGGCCTGCATCATTGATTGCATTATACACTGTAGTTCTATCACTTTTTGCGGCTTCGCGTAAGTAGAACTCAATGATTTTTGTGATATTGCGCTTATAAGCCAACGCTTGATCACGAATTGCAGGGGGTGCGGAATCTCCCACAGCAACTATTTTATCCGCGCATCGTTGCGCGATTTCTTCAGGAGTAAACCCACGATTATGTGTGGTTTTTTTACATCTACCCTAAAATCTTCAGGTAAATCTATATTTAAAGCAGGTATCATGTTTTCTCCCTAAGAATAAGGCCAGTGCGATATGCATCAGTAACCTCTTGAGATTCACCAAAATTCTTAACGCGTGATAAAGCCTCAGTAAAGCGTTGAGTATAGTTTTGTACTAAATCAGCTTCACCCTTCATAAATGTGTATGCTTCAATAAGGCTACCATATAACAAAGCAACTGATGCGTTTGTGCTTAACCATGTTGTTCCGCTTCCTGCACCAGCAGTTAAAGAATTAGGTCGATAGAAATAGTGAATATCAACAGCATAATTAGAATTAGGTGTTGGCCCTAAAATAAAATTACCAACATCAAATTGCGCATAATAACGAGGAACGCCAGTAGTTGCTGGGTCTGGATTAAAAGATTGCACGAAATTTACATCTTTAAAAAGAAGAAACTCTTTGTCGCTTCCGTTAGTTATACAAACACTGTAAGAAGCCAAATAATCGGTTGGTACAGCAAGAAATTTATTACTTGCAGTCAAAGCTCCTGATGCATTTTTTTCTGAAAATCTCAAGCTGTGCAATTTTTAAAATTCGTTCTTCTGTGTTTTTAATAAACAAATCAAGATTATTCACAAAAGTTGTTTCTGTATTTTCAGTATAATCCTGAATTGCCTGTTTTAAACTGTCGTATGTAAAGCTCATGAAATCACCACTGTAACTTTGCCCACATAACCTATAGTGTTCATTATGTTCTTTGGCGTTGGAAATATATTATCACCCACGCTTACAGAAACTGCACCAGCGTTAGGATCAGGGCGTGGATTGCGAAGTGCCTGCGCATCAGGAACAGCGCGTAATGGCTCTAATTGAGGGTGTTTGGGTTCAAATTCATCTTTTCCAACTAAAAGGCCATTCCATTCTTTACGCATGTCTCTTAACCGATAACGAAACCCTGATCGGTCAGAAATACCATATGCCCATTTACCTGTGGCATACTTAGACATAGCGGTAATTCCTTAAATCTGGAGCTACACGAAAAAAGATGCACGATCACGATCTTCATCCATAGCTCTATTTATTTCTTCTTCATATAGAGATTTAAGAATTTGCATGCGATCTGGAGCGCGTTTTATACTTATATAATAAGCCAAACCCGCCGCTAATGCGGGATAAAAACCAAAAGGTACACCAATGGTATTAACATATGTATCAGCGTCATCTAGCCTTGTTAATGCATCGTAAATCATAACGTCTGTACTATTGTCGGGCAAAGGCCACATTTTTAAAACAGGTGTAATTTGACGATCTACAAAGAACTGTGTGGGTCTGGATTGCGTTGTTTTTGTCGGAATATTTAAATATTCATCACGACTAATACGATCTAAAGCAAAATCAGTACCAGAGCGACGAACAACCAAAGAAAGAATATCAATTACATCAGTCGCTAAGTCATAATTACCATCATTTGACGTAACAGTGAATGTACGCTGCTCAATAGTCCACTGATTCAAACCACGATTAGCCCAATCAGCAAACATCAAGTTAAGGGATCGTTTAGCTGTTTTTAAATCATAACCTGTGCGAACTTCCAAACCACAACGCTCAAAAGCCTCTTCAATGTAGTCAGCTACATCTAATTCAAAGTCTGTTGAGCCAGATACCGTCATTATTCTTCCTCATTATAAAGGTTATCGAAAACCTTGTTAACATCTAGTGTATAGTCTAAATCACTTTTTGAATAGTGTATATGTTGAGATGGCTTGAAATCTGGAGCGCCCTCACCCGTTTCAAACCAAGCAGGATGAGTTACACGCACACGGTTATTTGGTAACGCAACAATATTACCTGTCCATTCTCCAGCATCTAATAACTGAAAAACATGGCTTTGTTTATGTTGCGCTGGGTCATCTGCAATTTCTGATTTAGTGTAATCTACAGTAAATAAATACTTTGCTGGGTGCATTTTACCATCTATTTTAGCCATCCAAGGGCAAGGAGTAGTTCTATCCATAACATACACAGAATTATGATGAGAAGCACAGTCCCAAGGCTGTGCATCATATGTTTCCATTGGTTCAGGCCATTCTTCTAAGGGAATGTCACCAACAAGCGCAGTTATGGGCATACGCCCACATAGCACCACCATGTACTGTGTCTTCTTCTTCGCCTTCAGCCTCATTTCCAGTAAATATAACCTGAAACTCAAACATCTGTTTGGTATTGTTGTTACACCAATAACCATAGCATGAAGAAATTCGCCGTGATAATCCTCATGGTTATGAGTGTATTCACGGCGAACCCATGCCTTAAAATAAGGTATATTGCTGTGCAAATAAGCCATATTTTATTTTTTAACTATTTTGTAACCAGCAGGAAGTGACGCTCTTGCTGCGGCAAGTGACTTTTTACCGCCTGTGGCTCCGCCTTTTTTCATCATTCGGGGTTTCTTACCGCCTGCGGCTCCACCCTTCATCATTTTTTTGACTTTACCACCACTTCTATAACCTTTTTTCTTCATTGCCATGATTATCTCCTTATGACTGAGTTACAGCGCCTTTTGTGCGCTTTCTTCTGTTTGACATTATTTTGCCACAACCTCTTGCAATAGCAGTGCCGGGTATTTTCTTGCCATTAAACTTACGTTTAGACTTTGTTTCCATAGCACCTCCATTTTCCATATTACGAACCTTTGCCTTTTTTGTATTAGAAACAACAGTTTTTCCTTTAGACCTGCACGCTTTTTCTTCGAGCTGTTTATGCTCGTTCTTTCTTTATAAACTTTGAGCTTTACTTGGCAAACATCTGGGTTCTTCTTATCTTTGGACGTACCACATTTACCTTTAATCTTACCGTCAGTACCGATACGGACCCAATCCTGTTTTACCCAATCTTTAAGAGCGCCCATTATTTCTTCTTTTTCTTGCCCTTTGCGCCTTTGGCATAATTAGGGTCTTTACAGTATTTAGAAGCTGCCATATTTGCATAAGCTGATGGATATGTGTCGAATGTTCTCTGCGCCCATGCTTTTCCAGAAGGGCATATTTTACTGCCTTTTGATTTTTTTGAAGCAGCACCACCTTTTTTAAAATACGTTAAGTCCCTTGGAAGACCATTTTTCTTTTGAGGCGGTTTTGAAACTTGTTTTCTCATTTGACTACGACCTATTGCCATTAGCACTTCCACCTTTTTCTAGCTTGGCGCAAACGACTATTAGGGTCTTTTGCAGCCTTTGGAAACTTTTTCATTTGACCTGCTGAACGTGCGCAATAAGATTTACGCCTTTTTGCGTCCTTACTTCCCTTCTTAACTTTACCCGTCACAGCAGTCTTTAGTTTAGAACCGGGGTTTTTACGACGATACGCCTTCACACCAGCTTTAGTCATTCCCGCCCCAGATTTAGTGGGACGGAAATTCTTTTTATTGCGCTTCGGCATTTTGTCAGAACGTTTAGCCATACTCTTTCCGCATAGACATTATGATTGTGTAAGTATCTGCGCTTGTGTGACCAACTGTTGTGAAAAGAACATCTCCATCTTTACCACTTCCAGAATTATTAATTAGGCCACCAAAAGCTGTATAGTCGTGATTGCCGCTTTGGTTTTCACCTAATTCTATACAAAATACGTT
>UEXL01000290.1_pt1 | contig 14769 bp, 15 predicted proteins | sample 1796671 | NCBI WGS metagenome assembly UEXL01 (sample SAMEA4772471, study PRJEB27181) | metagenome
TTGCGGCGCGCAAGTGTCTGGTGACCGAGGATCATTACCGGGCCTGGCTGGCCCATTATGAAAGCCCCACCTGTCAGGTGCTCGTAGGGGGGGATGACTCGCCCTGTGGCAAGCGGGTGATTCGTGTGGAGGTGCCCAACCAGTTCAAGCCCGGGGTCTCAGATTGCAACGCTAACCGCTGCCCAAACTGCCGCAATGATTCTGCCATCGATAACGTGCTTCGCTTCCGCTAACCAACAACTGTGAACTGGTTCCAATAGATGCTTGATTGGTAAGATTTTTGCAGTACTTTTTTCCGATAGGGGCTTCGGCCCGGCAGGATTGCAACATCCATTGCAACAACAAGAACATCGGGAGCCGCTGTTATGGCGCAGGAATCCATCGATAAAAGCCTGTTACAGACGTTTGTGCCGGTTAATGCCCTGTCTGGCGATCAGCTGGACTGGCTGCTAGACCAGCAGGAAGTGTGCCGCTATGCGTCAGGTGATGCCCTTTTTCGTTGGGAGATCAGGATAACACCACGATCTATCTGCTCAGTGGCAAGGTGGAGCTCACCGATGAAGACGGCACAAGCCATACGGTGAGCGCCGGCGATACCGCGTCCTGGCACCCGCTGGAGCATGTGCAGCCTCGTCGCAGTACCGCAAAAGCCGTGGGTGAAGTGAGTGTGGTGCGCTTTGACAGCTTCCGGTTGGATACCATCCTGTCGTGGGATCAGTCTGCGGGTTACGTTATTCTGGATATTAATGCTAACTCTGCCTACCAGAACGACCGGGAATGGATGATCCGGTTGCTCAAGTCCAAGCTTTTTCATCGGGTGCCGCCGACCAATATTCTGGAGATCTTCCAGCCTGAAAGCCAGCCGCCACAAGGAAGGCGAGGTGATTATCCGCCAGGGAGAGGCTGCTGATTGCTGCTTTATCCTTAAAGAAGGGGTTTGTGAGGTTTCGATCGGCATGGGGGAAGGCGACCCCTCACCGGTGGCCATGCTGGAAGAAGGGCAATGGTTTGGTGAGGAGGCGCTTGTCCGGCAAGCCGCGTAATGCCACGGTGACCATGGCCACGGACGGGGTGCTGATGAAGCTGGATCGGCAGGACTTTGATGCCCTGCTGCGCGAGCCATCATCAATACCATGCCGGGCGATCAGGTATTGTCCTGCCGCAGAAGGGGCCTGGTGGCTGGACGTGCGCACCAGTGATGAATTTGACCAGGAGCACCTGGTCGGAGCCACCAACATGCCGCTCAATGTGTTGCGCCTGAAATCCCGTCTGCTGGACCCGGGCAAGACCTATATCGCCTACTGTGATACCGGTCGACGTAGCGCCACCGCCGCTTTTCTGTTAAAAAACGCCGGCCTGGATGTGATCGTGCTGGATGGCGGGCTGAATGCCAATGCTGGTACCCTGCACGAGTACCTGACTCAGGGGTAGTGCTTGCCGGATGGTGAGGCTGCCCGATTTTCGGGTGTCGCATCACCCAACGCAGCATTACCTGAATGAGATCCCCTTGTGGCGCAAGAGAATTTCGCAACATCGGCTTAATCGCACGGTCGGAAAGTGAGCAGGCGCTCTATTCGTTGCGCCAGCTGATCCACTTTCTGCACGGCCGGATTGCACCGTCATCCTCGACAAGAACATTATCCGCAACCTCCCGGAAATGGGATTACAGGCCGCCAGCGCTTCACAAATGGGGGAAGCCTGCGATCTGGTGATTGTGGTGGGTGGTGATGGCAGCTTGCTGGGGCTGCCCGCACGCTGTCTCGCTATAACGTGCCGGTGTTGGGCGTTAACCGCGGTCACCTGGGTTTCCTTACGGATATACTCCCCTCTGAAATTGAGTCCCGGGTCGGCAGGTGCTGGATGGCGAATACAGCACGGAAAAACGCTTCCTGCTTGATCTGGAAGTGCGCCGCGGCAAAACCGTGGTGGGTGAGGGTGCCGCTCTAAACGATGGTGCTGCTCTCCGGTGACAGTGTTCACATGATCGATTTTGAATTGATGATCGATGGCCATTTTGTCTATGGCCAACGCTCCGATGGCCTGATTATCTCCACGCCAACCGGCTCCACCGCTTATGCGTTATCCGGTGGTGGACCCATCATGCATCCCAAACTGGATGCCATGGTGCTGGTGCCTCTGAATCCGCATACGCTGACAAGCCGCCCGCTGGTGGTGGCCGGTGATAGCGAAATCAAGATTCACATCACCACGGAAAAAGTGCGGCCACTGGTCAGTTGCGATGGCACGGAAGGATTCGCCTGCAGGTGGATGATGTGATTGCCATCCGCAAGAAACCCCACCGGTTACATCTGATTCACCCCCCGGGCCACGATTTTTATCAGGCATGTCGATCCAAGCTGGGCTGGAGCAGCCGGCCGGGTGACAGCAACTGATAGCTGCAAGCTGCAAGCTGCAAGCTACAAGCGGAAAGCGGAAAGTGGAAAGTGGAAAGTGGAAAGTGGAAAGTGGAAACAACGGAAAAGGGGAAGGTGAAGCGACGGAGCCAGCCCCCGAACAGTGGCTGCTTTGTCACTTAAAGAAGAGCCCTTCGCACTAAGGCTCTATTTTTTTTACCACAGCCCACACTCAAGCATTAATCGCGGTCTTGTAGTTATGAACTCGCCACTCTGCATAACCGCGTTGCAGCTTGAGGCTTGTCGCTATTTTTACCGCATTATTTGAGAGCACAGCATGAACTACCAAAATTTTGAAGACCTTATTGCCTCTATGTCCCCAGAGGCCTGTAACAACATGCGCCGTGCGGTGGAAACCGGGAAATGGGCGGATGGCCGTGTTTTGACCCGTGAGCAAAAAGAGCTGTGTTTGCAGGCGGTGATTGCCTGGGAGCAGCGGAACCTGCCGGAAGAGCAGCGTACCGGGTATATGGAGCAGGCTTGCAAAAGCAGTGAAGAAAAACCGGAAGAGCAGCCGGTGACTCTGCGTGGTCCGGACACATTGCAGTAAACATATTTTAATTATTTGAATACTTTTCGCCGGTGACCGGCGAGTCGTCCCTGGAAAAACGCCTGCCGGCGTTTCCCTCCATTATTTTTCTATACCGCGCGTTTGTGGAAAAACCGAATTAATGTATTCTTCCTAGAAATCCCGCTTCGGTAGTGGGGTTAGCGTAGGTAAAAATAATGCGTTCGGTTAAGAGCCTTCTGCTGCTGGCATCAAGCCCCCCTGAGTGTAAGTGCGAGCAACGGCAGAAATTAGATAATAAAAAGTGGTTTGGGAGAGATCATGAATACTTATAAAAAGGTACTGCCGGTGGCAGTGGCTATGGCACTGGCTGCCTGTGGCGGCGAGAGTGACACGGTACCGGATCAGAGTGAAGGGGCAACCTTCCTCGGGACTTACCCGAAATTTAACCCTGTGACATCGGATCTGCCTCTTAATACGGATCTGATCTTTGCCGATGCGGCCACCAGTGATGGCACGGCGAATGTGGGCGTGCCTGGTAACGCGATCGAGGCAGCAGTCAATGGTCTGGATGGCTTTTCGGTTACAGCCTATTTTGATATCGGCTTCGCTGGCGGTTCTATCGATCCTGACAGCATTTGTACCCCGATTCAGGCCGCCATGGGGGGCTATGTGCCAGCCAAATGTCTTCCTTATTCCTCTTGATACCTCGGGCGGTGACGGTGATGCCCTGAACCCCGGTAACGTTGTCGGCGTTGATATGGCGGCACTGGCAACGACCGCATACGCGGCCTCAACGGCATCTGTTGATGGTGGCACTGACAACGTGCTGCGTATCACTCCAGCAACCCCGCTGATGGCGAAAAGCAAGTATCTGGTGTTTGTGACTGATGGCTTGCTCAACTCTCAAGGCGACCCTGTTGGTGGCTCTGCTTCCTACCAGTTAATGGGAGCCGACGCGCCTCCAGTACCTGCCAGCCTGGCACCCGTGCGTGGCGCTGTTCAGGGATGGGAAACCATTGCCGGCGGTGTATTGTTTGCCAATGGTTTGGCGGCCGACCCGGTATCCGCGAAAGATTCCGTGGTGATTTCCTACACCTTTACTACTACGGATCCTCTGACCCCACTGGTTGCCATGGCGGCGCCACGTGCGGCAGTCACCCAGGCCCAGATTGATGCCGGTCAGGATCCGATGGTGGCTGCAGGTAACGCCTCAGATCTGGAAACAAACGGGCTGTTGAGCACACCGAAAGCGCGTTTCGTTGACGTCAATGCCGCCACCGGTTTGGATTTCAGTACCCTGACTCAGGGAGCGCTGGCTGCTGATGCGGGTAAGCTGTATACCGGCGCCATTGAGCTTCCCTATTATCTGAAGGCGCCGGCCAGTGCCTCTGATCTGAGCTTCCTGCAAACGTCCTGGGCGGCTGATCAGGTTCTGGGGTCCGTGCTAGGCGGGGGTGTACCGCCCATGGATGTGGATGGTTCATTCAATGTGACTTACCGCTATCCGTTTGCGGCGCGAATGGGTAACGAAACCGTACCTCTGCAGGTAACCTTGCCAAACCCGGCAAGCCAGCCGGCGGAACTTGGCGGTGCCACCTGTGCGAATGTCCGCGATAGCTCGGGTTACCCGACGGTTATTTACGTGCATGGTATTACCAGTGACCGGACGTCAGTGATGGCGCTGGGCCACACACTGGCCTCCAAGTGTGTGGCGACAGTGGCCATTGATCTTCCGGTTCATGGTGTTCCGGCCAACAGTGCTTTTGCTGGCGCGCTTAATGTGGAAAACAGTGCCTTGATCCCGTTCTCCACGCTGTATGGTGATAGTCTGCATGAGCGGCACTTCAATATTGCTCAAGATGCTGCGGGTAATCCGGCGCCGATGAATTTTGACAATCCCACTGCGCTGGACGGAGCGGGTGCGTGGTTTATCAACCTTGCCGATCTGAGCAATACCCGTGACAACATGCGCCAATCGGTTATGGACTTGCTGAACCTGAATGCGAGCATTGAGGCTATCAGTGATCTGGATATTGATGGCAACGGCGCACTCGACACGGATAACGTGACGGTTGTTGGCGCTTCACTGGGCACCATCGTTGGTTCGGTGTTCACCACCGTGAACCAGATTGCCATGAGTAACGATGCCAGCTTCGGCAGTAACCTGAATGCGATCCAGGGTTTCGTAGGGTCCGTTGGCGGTACGCAGCTGGCTCACCTGCTGAACAATTCCGATACCTTTGCACCGCGTATCCAGGCAGGTCTCGCCGCCAATGGCGTTCAGGTGGGCACGTCTGATTACGAGAAGTTCCTGTATGTGGCGCAAAGTACCGTGGCATCCGGTGATCCTGTGAACTTTGCCGCTACCCTTGGAACCCTTGGTGTGCCGGTTCTGCTCCAGCAGATCAATGGTGATGCGGTTGTGCCAAATGGTGATGCAGCGCTGCCGCTGATGGGCACCGATGGTTTGTCCTCTCTGGTGGGGGCTGTACAGCTGACGCCGGGTGCGCAAGATGTTTCCGGCACCCCGGGCATCGTCAAGATGACTGCTGGTGGCCATGGTTCGTTGCTGACACCTTCTGGTGGTGCGCCTCAGGTAACGGTGGAGCTTCAGACCCAGGCGGTGAGCTTCATTCTCTCGGGTGGTGCACAAACGGCCGTGGGTTCAGCTGCGCCGGGTGATGTGGAAACTCCCGCTCCCTGATTCACCGTTAAGTCCAATAAACGACAACACCCCGCCTCGGCGGGGTGTTGTCGTTCTGGGCTAACCATTAAGATGGCGGTTCCCGTGATTTGTCAGGAGCAGTAGATGGAAACCGCGCACAGTGCAGTGAAAACAACCCGTCTGGCGGACTACCAGCCGCCGGCCTATTTGGTCGATAGCGTGGCACTGGATGTAGATATTCGCGATGGTGTGAGCACGGTGACCAGTAGCCTCTCTCTGCGCCGCAATCCCGCCCTCTCCTGACGCCACAGTAATGACCTTCAACGGTGAAGGTCTCCTCTTGCGCACCCTGGCCCTGGATGATGTGGTGCTCGATAGCGACCGCTACCATTATGAAAACGGCCTGTTAACCGTTGAAGGCTTGCCTGATGCCTGTACGCTGACCTCCGTGGTCGATATTGAGCCGGAGAAAAATACCGCGCTAGAAGGGCTGTATCAGTCCAACGGAATGTATTGCACCCAGTGTGAAGCGGAAGGCTTTCGTCACATTACTTTTTTCCCGGATCGCCCGGATGTGCTGGCCCGGTTTACTACCACCGTAAGGGCCGACAAAGCCCGCTATCCGTTGTTGCTCTCTAACGGTAATCCCGTGGCCTGGGGCGATGAAGAAGAAGGCGGGAACGGTCGCCACTGGGTGACCTGGGAAGACCCGTTCCCGAAGCCTTGTTATCTGTTCGCTCTGGTGGCCGGGGATCTGGCCTGCCTGGAAGATACCTTTGTGACGGCATCCGGTCGTAAGGTAGCGTTGCGTCTGTATGCCGAGCATCGTGATTTGGACAAGCTGGACCATGCCATGGCGTCCCTGAAAAACGCCATGCGTTGGGATGAGCAGTGCTACGGCCGGGAATACGATCTCGACATCTACATGATTGTGGCAGTCAGCCATTTCAATATGGGGGCCATGGAAAACAAGGGGCTCAATATTTTCAACACGTCCTGCGTGTTGGCTCACCCCCTCGACCACCACAGACGCGGGGTTTCAGCGGGTGGAATCTGTGGTGGCCCATGAGTACTTCCATAACTGGTCCGGTAACCGGGTGACGTGTCGGGACTGGTTCCAGTTAAGTCTGAAGGAAGGGTTTACGGTCTTCCGCGACCAGCAATTTCGGCGGATATGAATTCCGCTGCCGTTCAGCGGGTGGAAAACGTGGACTTCCTGGTGAACCATCAATTCCCGGAAGATCAAGGCCCGATGGCCCACGCGGTGCGTCCGCAGGAATACCAGAAGATCGATAATTTCTACACCTTGACCATTTATGAAAAAGGCGCGGAAATTGTTCGCATGCAATATCACCTGCTGGGAGCGGAGAATTTCCGCAAGGCCACGGACCATTATTTCGAGGCGAACGACGGTCAGGCCGTCACCTGTGACGATTTCGTCGCCAGCATGGAAGCCATTTCCGGGCAGGATCTTGGCCAGTTCAAGCGTTGGTATAGCCAGGCAGGCACGCCCGTGCTCACCGTCACCGATGCATACAGTGACGGGCAATATCACCTTACTTTCCGCCAACATACTCCAGCCACCCCGGGTCAAGCAGATAAGCAACCGTTGGTGATCCCGGTGCGCCTGTCATTGCTGGATGAGCAAGGGGCTCCCCTGTGCGTTGGCGAACGGGCAGGGTGAGCAGGTGGTCATTCTGAATCAGGCAGAGCAAAGCGTGTCGTTCAGCGTGCCAGAGGGGGTCACCCCCTCATTGCTGCGCGGCTTTTCTGCGCCGGTGGTGCTGGACTATGACTACACGCCAGAGCAGCTGGCACGGTTGCTGGCTTATGACAGTGATGGTTACTGTCGCTGGAACGCAGCACAGCGTCTTTATTTCGCAGCTCTGGATCGCTTAGTGGCTGAGCCTCGCAACGCGGATGCAGAAGCTGCGGCGTTGGTGCCAGTATTGGAGCAGGTGATTACTCGTAGCGATGAAGATCCCCGGCGCAGGCGGCATTGCTACTCACCTTGCCCGGTGAGGTGGCGCTGGGTGATCGGCACACCCCTTTGAATCCTGCTGTGATTCACTTGGCACACAGCGCCATGAAGCAGGCGTTGGGCGCAGCATTGCAGCAGCACTGGCTGTCGCTGGCTGAAAATCTGCTGGCCACCGAGCTGAGTATGGATGGCCTGGCCATGGGGCGCCGGCAGCTCCGTAATCTGGCGTTGGATTTTCTGGCCGCGGGTGGTCACCCGGAAGCTGGCCGTCTGGCTGTGGAACTGTTTGAGCTGCCACTTTGCATGAGTGAAGAGCTGGGAGCGCTAAGAGTGCTGGTGCACCATGGTTTGCCGGGGGGCTGAACAGGCGCTGGCGCAGTTTGCTGAGCGCTGGCAGGAAGAGGCCTTGGTGATGGACCAATGGTTTGCGGTGCAGGCCACGGTGCCAGGCGAGCAGACCGTTGATCGGGTCAATGGCTTGCTCGAACACCCGGCCTTTGACTGGAAAACCCCGAATCGGGTGCGCGCTCTGGTGGGTGCATTCACCAATGGCAACCCGTCGGCTTTTCATGCGGAAAGTGGGGCGGGTTACCGGTTGTTTGCCTTGGCACTGTCCCGGCTGGATGCCATCAATCCGCAGGTGGCAGCCCGTCTTGCCAACGGCGCGGCGCGTTTGCCCAGGCTTGAGCCGCAGCGCAGGGCGCGGTTGACGGATGCGTTATCCGATGCGCAACAAACTGCATCGGATAACGTGGTGGAGGTGCTGGGGCGCATCTTGTTATCCTGATTTCAGGGCGGGCGCCTGATGGAGCTGTACGGGGCCAATAACGGGATGACCGGCTAGTCGTTAATAATAGAGTACACAGGGGATTTATTTTTTTTCCTGATGTGTAAGAATTATGCATTAGCTCGGGCGGTGGTTTGTGTCAGGAAGAATGATGGGACCTGCTGCAAATGGGAGCTACTATTGCCCGAGTAAAAAACAATAAAGCCATGCGCATGGCAATTCGGAGAGCTACATGAATAATAATCACCTGCGTAGAACCAGGCTGGCGATGGCCGTCGCCAGTATCACTGCCCTCACAGGGCTGTCCCTCCCCGCTTCAGCGGTTCAACTGGATTTCGATAACCCGGACTGGTCAGGTCGGTTGGATACGACTCTGTCAGTGGGTGCCTTGTTTCGGACCGAAGGTCAGGATTCGATGTTGGCGGCCACCGGTGATGTGGTGGACATGACCAAGGCCGGTTACGGTTCGCAGATCAACAAGAACGATGCCAACAATCATTACGATACAGGCCTGGCGTCTCTGGTGTACAAAATTACCCCGGAGCTGGACCTGAGCTGGCAGGGCAAGTACGGCATGTTCTTGCGCGGTACTGCATTCTACGATCAGGTGATCATGAATGGCGGGCATGACGGTGGCGCTCTGAATGCGTCTGCCCCGTATGTGCCAGGTAATGGTTTCAGTCGCTATGCCACCTATTCGGATTACGCCAACAATGGCACCGGTGATGACTTTACCAGCGATGCCGAGCGCTATGCGGGCCAGCGTGCGCGTATGCTGGATGCGTATGTGTGGGGCAACTTCGATATGTTCGAGAGGCCGCTGAACGTGCGTCTGGGCCAGCAGGTGATTAACTGGGGTGAGGCCCTGTTCATGCAGAACGGCGTCAACACCGCCAACTACTTTGACCTGAATGCCTTGCGTTTGCCTGGCTCTGAAATCAAAGAGGCCTTGCTTCCCCTCAATAGTTTGTATTTCTCTTACGGTTTGACCTTCAATTCCACGCTTGAGGCGTTCTACCAGCTGGACTGGAAGAACTCGGAAGATGCGCCAACCGGTACTTACTTCTCCACGCATGATGCCTTCCCGGGTCAAGGGGCCGACCACGTGATCATCGACGGTCGGGTCGTTGCTTTGGGCGCTAATGCACCGGGTCTTGAAGGGGCGTTTGCAGGCTATACAGGCGCGACCTATTCCGATTATCAATATGAAGCGACTCAGGTCACCGTAGATCGCATCCGGGACAAGGAAGCATCAGATAGCGGCCAGTTTGGTCTGGCATATCGTTATTTTGCTGAAGGTCTTAACGGTACAGAGTTCGCGCTGTATTACACCCGTACTCACGCGAAGACGCCGGTTGTTGGGGCGCGTTTGAACAATGTCCAGGCCGCACAAGGTGGTGGCGCGGCAGCGATGCCATTGATCATCGATACCGCAGAATATCAGATGGCTTATGCTGAAGATCAGGACATGATTGGCGGTAGCTTCAACACCAGCATTGGCAACATGTCTTTGGCCGGTGAAATTGCCTATCGTCCCAAGCGGGCGATTATCAACGAAGCGGGCGATGACCTGATTTCTGCCTTGGCGGGGGCCGCCGGTAAATCAGCGGGTTTGCTGGGCCCTGATACTGTCGTGAGAATCGAAGACCTGACCGGTCACTGTGTGCGTGCTGAAATGGGTGGAAGCTGCCTGTCTGGCGATACCGTGATTACGGATAGCCAGCTTTATTACTTCTATGATGAAGTCGAGAGCTACAACGGTTCCTGGTCAGCATCTTTAACTTCGGTCCTACATTCGGTTCTGATGGCCTGATTGCTTTGCTGGAACTGGGTGTTGAACACATCGAAGGGTTGGAAAGCCCGGATGAGGAATACAACTCAACAGCGGCAATTCTGGAATCAGAAGCACAAATCCTGAGCCCCGATGATCCGAACAAGTACAACCTGGACCCCACCTCTTGGGGCTACCGTGCGGTGCTGAAGGCGGATTACAGTAACGTTTTCGCGGGTGTTTCCATGAGCCCGAGTGTACGTTTTGCCCATGATGTAAACGGTAACTCTCCGATTGGTAACTTTATGGAAGACCGTAAAGCGGCGACCCTGGGGGTGAGTTTCCTGTACTTGAACAACCTGGAAGTGGCCATGTCTGGTACTACCTTCTGGGGCGCCAAATATTCCAACAAACTGGCCGACCGGAACAACGCTTCGGTTTCTGTTAAGTACTCTTTCTAATTTGTTCCAGGTCGGGTGCCGGCCTGTTTTTAACGGAGAGCAATCATGTTGAAGAAACTGACCGCAATGGGTGGTGCCCTGGCACTGTCTCTGAGCGTGGCGGCCAATGTGCACGCTGGTGTATCCAGCCAGGAAGCGGCGAAATTGGGTTCGTCCCTGACGCCTTTCGGTGCACAGATTAAAGGCAACGGCAAAGCTACCTCTACAGGTCTGGGTATTCCGGATTACACCGGTGGTATCCAGCGTAAGGATATTCCCAAGGAGTACACTCGTCGGGCCAGCATCATCCGGACCCGTACAAGTCTGACAAAATCGCCTTCACCATCAACGCCCAGAACGTGTCCAAGTATGCGGACAAGGTGCCGGACGGTGTGCAGGCCATGCTGAAAACCTACCCGGATACCTTCAAGCTGAATGTGTACCCGAGTCACCGCTCCACATCTGCGCCGCAATGGGTGTACGACAACACCAAAAGCAACGCTACCAAAGCGAAGCTGGGTGAAACCGGTGTGGACAACGCGTTTGGTGGTATTCCCTTCCCGATTCTGAGCGGTACCAACGAACAGAAAGCCAAGCAGGCAATCTGGAACCATATTCTGCGCTGGCGTGGTCTGTACGTGGTACGTCGTGCGTCAGAAGTTGCCGTGCAGCGTAGCGGTGCCTATTCGCTGATTACCTCGCAGCAGGAAGTGTATTTCCGCTACTACGATCCGAAGTACAACTTCGAGACTTTGGATAACATCATTTTCTACTACCTGTCCTTCACCAAAGCGCCGGCACGTCTGGCGGTGGTGCGGTACTGGTACACGAAATGCTAGACCAACAGAAAATGCCGCGTCAGGCCTGGGGCTACAATGCCGGCCAGCGTCGTGCGCCGTGCACCGAACCTGGCTTACGACACGCCGATTGCTGCGGCCGATGGCCTGCGTACTGCTGATGACACCGACATGTATAACGGTGCGCCAGACAAGTACAACTGGAAGCTGGTTAGCGACAAGCCGGTGGAAATGTTCATTCCGTACAACAACTACAAACTGGATAGCCAGGATGTGAAGTACGAGACGTTGCTGCAGCAAGGTCACGTGAATCCGGACTACCAGCGTTGGGAGCTGCACCGTGTCTGGTGGAAGCCAACCTGAAAGAAGGTGAGCGCCACATCTATGAGAAGCGTCGCTTCTATATTGATGCGGACTCCTGGCAGATTGCCGCTATCGACCAGTACGACCGTCGTGGTGAGCTGTGGCGCGTTAGCTTGGCTTACATCAAGAACTACTATGAAGTGCCGACCCAGTGGACTGCGCTCGATACATTCCACGATCTGCGAGCTCAGCGTTACCACGTGCAGTTCCTGGATAACGAAGAGTCAACAATGCTTGATTACAGCCAACCGGTACCAAGCGACCGTTATTTCCACCCGGCAGCGCTACGCCGCCGCGGTCGTTAATTATAAAAACGCCGGCTCAAGGAAGTCGGCAAGGCAAAACGACCGGGACGCCCATGGCCCCCGGTCGTTTTGTGCTCGGCCCTGGAACGGGGCCCTCGGGAAGAGTAAGGGACAATGAAAAAAACAGTGTTAATGGCCCTGTCGGCCATGCTGTCTGCGCCTCTGCAGGCAGATTTCGTTTCGAATGATGCACCTCTGGTTACTGCCAACAACTATTTGGATATCGCCTATGCGGATAGCCGGATCGTTGCGGTGGGTGATCGGGGTAAAATTCTCTATTCCGATGATCAAGGTGATCACTGGAAGCAGGCGGTAACGCCATCTGAAGTGCTACTCACTTCGGTGTGTTTTGCTGATGCTCGCCATGGTTGGGCCGTTGGCCACGATGCGGTGGTGCTTGGCAGCGATGATGGTGGGGAAACCTGGACAGTACAGTACAGCGACCCCTTGGGGAGCAGTGAGGATGCGGCCCCGGTTGGGAAGAGCTGGATGACTACGCCATGGATGACCTCTATGGCGACCCGTATGGCGATGATGCCTACGGCGATGAAGGCGACGACCTGTGCGGTGATAGTGCTGCCATGGCACCAGTGGATACCTCCGGTGCGCCGTTGCTGGATGTGTTCTGCGATAGCCGCGACCGTGCGGTTGCTGTAGGCGGCTATGGTTACTTCCTGCAAACCACCGATGGTGGCGAAACCTGGAATAAAGCCCTGGATCGTCTGGATAACCGTGACGGTTGGCATTTGTATGACTATGCCGCAGCCAAAGGCGGGAACGACCGTTACGTGGTGGGCGAGAAAGGCGTGATGTACCACTCTGCTGACAAGGGCATGAGCTGGGAAAAGCTGCAAAGCCCCTATGGCGGCACCCTGTTCGGGGTGACCGCGATCTCTGATTATAATGCGCTGACTTACGGCCTGCAGGGTAATGTGTGGTTGACGGCCAACCGGGGTCGCAGCTGGGCGAAAATTCCCTCAAAGCTGACCCGCGGTGTTAACGATGGCACGGTACTGGCGGATGGCACTGTGGTGCTGGTCACCAATGCCGGAGGCATTCTTACCAGCCATGATGGCGGTCAATCTTTTTCCCTGCGGTTCTTGCCGGATCGCGATTCCATCTCCGCCGTTCTTCCCCGTAATGCAGGTGGCATTCTTGTCGCCGGGCAGGGTGGGCTGCGCGTGATTGAAGACGTTAAATAAGGGGCACAGCAATGTCAGGTCGCATTTCCAAAAGTATTGCCAGTGGGCTGTTTGCTGTTCGGCCCCTGATTCTGCTGGCCTTTATCGCAGCCACCGTGCTGTTGGGTTTCCAGGCAAGCAAGATCGAACTGAACACCGATATTCGCAAGATGGTCCCGCTGGATCATCCTTACATCCAGAATTTCTTGAACACCAGAATGACTTGAGCCTGGGTAATGACGTCCGTGTGATTGTTGCGGAAACCCAGAGTGATGACATTTTCAATGCGGACTACGCCAATGCGTTGAAAGAAATCACTGACGAAGTCTTCGCGCTGGAAGGCGTTGATCCGAGCAAAATTCGCTCACTGTGGACCAGCAACGTACGCTGGAACGAAGTCACCGAGCAGGGCTTTCAGGGCGGGGAAGTGATTCCCGCAGGCTACGATGGTTCACAAGACTCCTTGGAACAGTTGCGTACCAATGTGCTGCGTTCCGGGCAGGTGGGCCGTTTGGTCGCCGATAACTTCCAGTCCAGTGTGGTGCATGCCTATTTGTTGGACGCGCTGGGTGATGACGGTGTTGATATTCCAGCCCTGTCTGCCCGCCTGGAAGAAATTCGCGGCAAGTATCAGGATAAATACCCGAACGTTCGTATCCACATTGTCGGCTTGGCGAAGAAAGCGGGTGATGTGATGGCCGCGGCGGAAGAAGTGGCGATGTTCTTCTTCTTCACCCTGGGTTTGATCGCGCTGCTGCTGTTGATCGACACGCGCTGTCTGCGCAGTGCACTGACCGTGACAGCCTGCTCTTTTGTGGCGGTGATCTGGCAGCTGGGTATTGTTAGCAGCCTGGGGTTCACCATTGACCCTTATTCCATGCTGGTGCCGTTCCTGGTCTTCGCCATCGCGGTATCTCACGGTGTTCAGATCGTTAACACCCTGGCCAACTATGCCGCGGAAGGGCGTAGCTCACTGGATTCTGCACGCTCTACCTTCCAGGCGCTGTGTGTGCCGGGCATGGTGGCGCTGGTGTCGGATGCGATCGGTTTCCTCACACTTTACATGATCGATGTGGGCGTGATTCGTGAGCTGGCCATGGCGGCCAGTATCGGCGTGGCGGTAATCATCATTTCCAACCTGGTGGTCGTGCCATTGGTGCTGTCTTACCTGGGCGTGAGTGGCGCTTCCATTCGCAAGATTCAGGCAGGGGAAAAGAAAGATCACCCGTTGGCAGGCCTGTTTGCCCGCTTTACTCGCACCCCATTGGCCGCTTTGTCCATTGCCGTGGCGGTTGCGGGTTACGGTGTAGGGATTTACATGAGCCAGGACCTGAAAATCGGTGATCTGGACAAGGCGCTCCCGAACTCTGGCCGGACCCGTGTGAAGACATGGATTGTCCGCGTGGCTACGAGCCCAAGCCCCGCTACCGTTACAACCATGACGTGAACTTCCTGGTGTCGAACTACTCGGTCAGTGCGGATGTGCTGGTAGTGATGGGCAAGACGCCGGTGGAGTCCTGCAACACCTATCAAGCCATGCAGACCGTGGATGAT
>UEXL01000430.1_pt1 | contig 14764 bp, 20 predicted proteins | sample 1796671 | NCBI WGS metagenome assembly UEXL01 (sample SAMEA4772471, study PRJEB27181) | metagenome
TACGTGTCAGTACGAGTAATCTTCAAGTTACTTGCAGTTGTCGTATCGTACAGTGCGGTGAAGGCAAGGCTAATGATTCGGCTAGTTGGCCCATCTACACCTACATCAGCAGAGTTAATCTTAACCCGTGGGAATAGGAATGTATAAGCATTAGCAGCAGTTGGGTCATTGACAGACACTTGAATAGCTGATTCTGTCTCGTTAAGGAAACGGTTAATTAGGGCAGCGTCATCAAAGTATGCGGAGAATGTACCTGTAACTTCTGCACGACCAACCTCAAGTGCTGGTGCTTCATCAGAGCCAACAACAAAGGTAGGTGCGAAGGAATTAGTTACATTGAAGTCAATAGCGGTGATGATTGCAGAGGATGCAAGGCCAGCTACATTGTTACCAATCTGTAGATCACCTGAGTAGGCATCGAAAGGTGAGTTAGTGCTTGCTGCGTCCTGTGTCTTCTCTGTAGCACCAATAGTCATACCTTTACCAACCATACCAAAGGTAGTAGTTACCATCTGATTAGGGGCAATAGAGACACCCATAGTAGAAACAGTTTGACCTGTAAACAGACGAGCCTGATCAATATCAGCAGAGTAGTCTTCAATGGAAAAGTATTTAGGGGTTGTACCTACAGTAAGGTGGTCGTTAGTGCCAGAGTCTGTCCAAGTGTTAAGCATAACTGACTCAAGGAATGGGTCGTAGTCCCCTTTACGAAGGTCAACTACAATGTCACCAGCGGATTGTTTGTTACCATGACGCTCATGGCGAGGCATACGGTCAGCTTGAATGTCTGTACCAGCAACCAAGTCTTTAGTTAAGTTAAGTCCGTGTGAAGTGAATGGGATGTTCTGGAAGTTACCAGCAGGGGTAGTTCCGAATGTGGACTCAGTGATGTAGCTTAGGCTAGACCGTGAACCCTGTGCGAAGGTAGGCATGTGTTATTCTCCTAGTGAGCAAGGCTTACGCCTCTAATTAGTGATAAATGTACCAGCCGATATTTATCGGTATATAGTACCAAGGTGTATCTAAGAACCCTTGCTGTCTTTCGGCATAGTCTATTGATACGTTAAAGCTGTTTAGTGATACGTCTGTGGCAGCTTCAAAGTTTTCTATTACGGTGTTAGCGATACCATCAGCAGTTGCTGGGCCATTACCCTCTGGACAATACACAGTTACTGAGTATATGCCATCATAACGCTGAGAGGGATTTAAGCCTCTTACAGCAGGGGTGCGGGTAACAGGAATGTACATAGACTTGATGAAGCTAGTACCAGTTGTGGGGTCGTAGGGTACATTGTCAAAAGCTATTGGAGGTATACCAGAGATACCAGCTAACTTGCTTTCTAAAGCTGCCCTAATGTCTGAATGAATACTAGCCAAATTTTCTTCTTACCCTCTCAAAGACTTTATGGGCAGGTACATTATTTTCAATAGACCCGTTTTCTACTTCCCTTACGTGGGGAGACCTGTTCCTTAGAACAAAACCATCAATCTTATCTGTACCCAAGGCAGTTATATCGCTGTATAGTTGGTCTAGGGCTATCATCTTGTGTCGGTCTGGATCAGGAGACCTTTCTTTAGCGTCTCTTGCGTCTGAAGACCTACTACGTCCACCACCTTCACCACGGGCTTTAATGGAAAAAGACTCTACATATGCACCAGAGTAGACAGGAGAGATCATAACAGTGTAATCAGCTATTCGTTTAGCCTTAACCTTAAGACCCCTACTAACTGAACTGTCTATTCTACCTCTAATGTCACTAAAGGTTTTCTGTATACTCATTATTCCCTCACATCACAGATGTAGCATAGTGCAACGCCACTAGAGAAGATAGTAACAACAGACAGAATATTAACTGTGTCTCCATTGCCTGTTATCTGATCCTCATCATCTGGTACTACAGCTAGGCTAGAAGCGGAAATAAGGCACTTACGAGTACCTCTGCGTATCTCATCAATGTTACCAGCTATACCATTATCGTAGTTGTAGAAGTATCCAGTAAAGGAGTAGTCAGTAGTAGCTGACCCAGTGATAGTACCATTAGCAGGATTATACGTGCCAGAGGTAGTCACCTTCTTAAGTGTAAGAGGTTCACCAAACTTATTAACTAAGTTAAGGAGGTCATATGATCTAAACGACATGTTAACCTACCTTAGTCATACGATGAGTTGTAGTCTTCACCATTGTAGCTTGGTGGGTTCTTAAACCTGTCCCTACGAAAAGAAGGCTTGATACGATCTGTGTTATCCCTGACAGCCTCTACAGCGGTCTTAGAGATACCACCAGCGTAGATGCCTATGTTACCACCAGCAGTCTTAGCCTGATACTCTAGGGTGTCTGCCAGTGACAGGTACTGTTTGGCTAGGTCAGAATAGTCAGCACTTAAGGCACCATCTAAAGCTGTTGTCACCTGTCTTGAATATTTAGAGGCGATAGTTCTAGCTGACCAACTAGCAGTGTGATAAATAGAATTATTATTCTGGCCTAAACCAAAGGTTATCTCTTCATCTTCTAACTGACGATCAGCAGTGTCAGTATCACCTACTAAGAGCCTAACAGAGTTAAGACGTTGGGCTGCATCTGCCGTTCCAAGATTTGTTGGGTCATATGTCCACCCCATCGTCTACTCCTGCTTTAGTCTTCTAATATACCGTCTCTTATTTCAAAGAACTTATCTTCGATCCATCTGTTGTTACGAAGGTAGCTTCTTAGTAAGGCACGTTGTTTAGCATCTATCTTAGACTGCTTAACTTTCTTGTCACCGTATTCTTTAGTGCTGTTAGTGTTAGCTTTTACTTCTGCATTAAGAAGTCCTATCAGCTTGTCTAGTTGTGGGCCAGTTAGTTCACTTAGCCTATCTCCAACTTTAGATTGTTTCTCTAATTCTCTATTGTGGTGGATAAAGCCTTGAAGATATAACTGTGAGACAGACTCTGATCCTAGTCCACGATTTAACCAGTTATAGTGTTCTTGGGTTTCCCACTGTTTACCGTCTGAGGTAAAGGGTCTCTTTACGAAAACAGGCCAGTCTATCTGCCAGCCAAGGTATGAAGGGTGCATTGTCGGGGTATCCTATGTTGGGTAAGGCAGGGGACACCTAAGCCCCCCACCAGAGTACAACTTATTGTACGATGTCTTTAAAGAAGTAGCCCAAGTCTGCGCCAACAACTTTCATGTCGTAAGACATTTTAACTTGGATATGTTCAGCGATTTGCTGACGCTTCAGTGCATCATCCGAGAAGGATTCAACAGTGATACCCAAGTTGTTTGCGCCGGGAATGTTGTTCCAAGCGAAGGTCATACCAGCAGCAGGGGTCATAAGACCAGCACTTGAAGGTGTGTGACACAACAGAGCGTGTTTACCACCGATAAAGGCATTACTTTCGGTAGCACCCTCGACAGCAGTGTTATTGACAGCTTCCATGACGAAGAAGTTTTCTACCTCAAAGATTTCAGCCAACTTAGCGTCTGTAATCAACGCTGGGTTATTAACGGTAGAACCACCATTCAAACGTGCCAGAATGTCTGGGTGATTGATGAGTTCGTCCCGTGTTACCTTACCAACAACCATAGTGTTTGGCTTGTAGCCGCCCGACTTGAGTTGCATCGCACGACGAGCATCAGTTACGTCAGTGATAGGTGTTGAGTTGGTGTAGTCGTTCCAATAGACAGGAGTACCTGCACCAGAAGCAGCACCAGCAACCTCAGTACCCCAAACCCCTGTAGAGAAGAATGTTGTAGCAAAGTTCTCTTCGCGGTGGATCATCAGGCGCATTGCCAGAGTTTCAGCACCAGCAGAACGGATGTTTAGTACTTCGTCTTCGTTAGCAATAGTCTGCTCATCGAAGTCCATTCCAAGTCCGTATACATCAGCGAAGTAGCTGCTGTTAGAAATAGTCATGCCGATACGGTTAACCTCAGTGCGTGGCGCAAGTTTCTTTACGTCACCTGTGCGGTTCATGTTGGCACGGTCATAGATGTAGTACTTGTCAGACTGACGAGCAACACCTACTGTTGGGAATACCTTGTCAGCGACAAAGTTAGTTTGTGATTGTGCATACGCCAGTGTCAAGTTAGACAAAGGGGTGTCGATATGCACCTGTGATGGAGTTAATAGTGGCATAATAGTTCTTCCTTATTCTATGCTAACTTAAGCAGCAGCGTTGCCGCCTTGGATGAGTTCGATAGCAATGATCTGGTTAGTGACACCAGCTTCAGTTGCATAACCCATGATAATGTCAGTAGAAGCAGCGTCTACACACAGACCAGCGGCATCAGATGCGACAGCACCACCAGCGGTAACAGTACCACCAGCTTTTACCATAGTCTTACCTGTAACAACTACAGTAGCGGCATTATCTTCAGCGGCACCTACGAGGCACACACCAAAAGCACTTTCACCGTCACCAGCCAGAACAGCTTCAGCAGCAGAGTCTAGTTTAACGAATTTAAATTGAGCAGCAGAAAGGTCTGCCCCTGCGATTACAGTACGGGTATCCCGTGATTGCATAACAGCCATGTTTATTCCCCTTTATAGGATTTAGTGATTAGAGCCTTGCCTTCATTGGTCTTAGCTACAGCAGCATAAGCCAAAGCATGTTCGCTCTTTTTCATTTTGTTGGTGTCCATGTAGGACTTTACGAGTGCGTCAAGTTTGTCAGCGGCAGTAGAAAACTCACCGTCAGCATCAGATTTACCCAGTTCAGTCATGCTTTCTTCAAACACCTTATCGGCAGCTTTGAGGGCTTGCATTACTGTTTCTTCAGCTTCAAACTTGCTAACCAATGATTTGGCTACTTCAAGGTCGAAGTGTGGAAGTTCTGCTTCTGCTTTCTTAACCAAGATAGCATCTGCCTTAGCAACTTCTGCTTCTTCCAGAGCCTTAAGGATAGGCGCAGGAATATCAGCTTTGTTAATTTGTTCGTCACCATAAGTCACATACTCAGGCTCAACCATTTTCTCAATGGCGTCTGCTTTAACGATGTAACCAGCTTCTTCCAGAGACTTGCTAAGGCGATCAATCTCGGCTTTAGCTAGGTCTAGTTCAGCTTTAATGGTGTCTACCTCATCCAATGGACCTTGGTATTCTTTCTTCATGTCCATGTTATACATTTTCATAGCTTCGTCCTCGGACATACCTTTGTCCATGTAAGGCTTCAGCTTGGCTTTCATGTCATCAGACATTTTTTCTACTTCGTTCTCCATAGTTTCTCCCTCGGAGTTGTCCCTTTTATAAAGAGAGACCATTGCTTGTTTGTTAGCTGGACGATCAACCAAGGACAGTTCATCTAACTCAAGTTGTTTAAGTAAATTAGGCATCATAAGATTCCTTGGTTGCACGACCACCTATTGAGAAGGCCGCAAGTTCACCAGATTTGACCTTATCCCAAACGTCATCATTGTAGACTTTAAACGCTACAACCCAACCTTCTCGGTCACTCTGGATGCCAAGGGATTCACCAATCTCTTTAGTGACAGGCATTGAGTGGATAACCGCCCCAATCTGATCCCCTTTGTGCATTTCTTTACCGACACGTACATGTTCCATGAAGTTGTTCACGGCTTTAACAAGTGTCTCTGGTTCGATAATATCTCCTTGGCGATCAATAACAGGTTCGCCTTTTTCGGTAACGACTGATGCCCAACCATAAACGAGACGCTGTTCTTCGTCGGCTTTGAGTATCTGTCCTTCAATGTTTGTTTTTGTAAGTTCTGACACCGAGGCTCCTCCCTCCCACATTCTGCAAGACCAGTATCCTGCCGTTGTTTTGTCCTTCTTTGTGTCGCACGAATGTCTTGAACGGAAGTTGGCCCTAGCTTTCGGGTTGTCCCTCCGTATCTCCATGTTAGGGTCTCCGAAAGCCACACGTTTGATTTTACCTCCGCTTTGTACGAATACTTCAAACTTCTTGTTACCGCCTTTAATGCGACGAGGCTTGTTTAAGGTAACTTTCTCGCCCTGATACTCAGCCTTGGCAAAGTCTTCCTTCATAATCTCTTGGATAACTACTCTGAGAGCCTCTAAGCGGTCCTGTGAGGGTGCCTCTTCAGTTTCCTTGTCGTAGTATGCCATATAAGCCTCATGGCTCTCACCCGGCATATAATGGGCCTGTCCTTGTGCATCAGGGTGAGCATGTGTGCTACCGTTCATGCCTAAGTCCATACTCCTTGCTCTGGCTTCAGCCTCAGTGGAAAATACATCGTTGGCTAGTTGTCCCTTATTAATACTTTTCTTAGTACTAGAAGCGTGGGAAGAAGGCAGAAGGTCTTTGTCATGGTTAGCTGATTTGGAACCCGACACAATACGCAGGAAGCTGTTTACTCTAGCCATTGCCCATTGCTCAGGTGATTTGACACTAGGTCTTACACTTCCGGGATTTGTCTTGTAGGCACCTACACCACGACGATAAACAGCCTCTAGCATAGCGGTAGTTACCTTGTGCTTAGACTTAGCGTTATGCTCTTTTACTTTATTCTGTAGTCCTGCTTTTGGCATTATACAGCCCTACAACGGAGTATGACCGCCCGTTGAATAGTGGTTGCTATGCTTGTGGTAATGGTGCAGACAAAGGTATAGTCTCTTCCATCTACTCCACCACCGATATAAATAATTGCGTTATTTCCCGACAAGGCTTGTTGTATGTTCTGTATGCTGTCAACGATAGCACTACTACTAGCAGTAGTTAAGTCCTGACCAGCAGCTAATACAGTTTCAGCAGGGTTAGCATTAGACCTTACAGACCAGACCACTGTGCTAATGGTAAACCCAGAAACAATATCAGACCAATCAATACTGTAATCTAACAGTTCGTCTGGGTCTTTGTTGGGCCAAACTAGGCTCATATCTTACGTTCCTCTTATGCAGCTAGGTTTTGAGTGGACTTTAGTGGCTTAACTTGTCTAGGGGTACTAAACGTAGGGCTGACAGTTCTGTTAGCAGGGAACCCAGCATGTTGTGACCTCTTTGTGTTATACAAGTGCTTTATGGCCTCAAAGTCGAAGTGTATGCCTGTAGCTGTAAGTGTTCCTATAGAAGCAGTTAAGGTGTAGCTAGGGAAGAATACTGTAGCTGCAACGCCAATATTACCAAGACTTAAGGTTCCAGAAACACTAGGTATAAGTGTTGAAGAAGCTACACCAAGTCGCCCTACCGTTAGTACACCCTCTATTCCACTAGGGAATACATTAGCATCCCCAGTAACGGTAATAGATAAGTTCTCGCTTTGTGTAGCCTCTACACCACTTGGGGCAGTGTTAGCATTAGCAGCAAAAGTTACGTTACCTAAGCCAAGGGTAGCAAGTCTAGTAGTACAAGTAGCATTAGAAGTAGCTAGGGTTACAATACTGCCAAGACTTGCAGATATAAGTATACTGTCAGCAGAGGATATAATTTCAGTTGTCTGAGGCTCTATACCCGTCAGGTTTTCAGAGAGTGTAACTAGCTGAGAATCTACAGTTAGTGTGTTAAACGATCTTAGGGTAATAGTACCAAGACTAATAGTTAAACCTAATCCACCTACAGGTTGGTCAACAGCTATAGGAGCATCTAAGGCACCAAGCGACACCGTAAAGTCAAAGTCTGTCTGTGTAGGGCCAGCAGTAGGTGAACGAGAAGCGTAGGGGTATATTACATCATTAGCAGGTTGATTAGGTTCTGCTACAAGTTCTACCCTAGACGTACTCAAGTACCATTGGGGGTCAGGCAGTCCTACAGTACCAATATCAAAACCATCTACAAAAGATGTTATTGAGGGAGTTATGCCTAAGTTAGAATTGAGGGTACCTTCAACCCCAGACAGTTCCTTGCTTATATTAGCTTGGATTGTTCCTAGTGATGAGGTGACTAAAAGCGTATGTTCTTGCGAAACAGGGGTGCCATCAGGGAAATTAGAAGCGGTAATCTGGGGCTGCAATCGAAACCCGTAGGAAACCCAAGCTGCTCCACGTCCGTCAGTTGTCTTATCAGTACCAAAAGAGTTACGTTGGACAGTACCAACAAGGAAACCTTTGTCCGAATCGTATTTCTGTAGTAGGTAGTGTTTATTTTCGTTAGGCCACTGTATTTCACCAACTTGGCCTGTGATAAGACTATCAAAGTAAGTGTCAGTATCAGTTGGGTCGTAAGTGTTTATTGATCTTACTTGACCAACAATAACATTAAACAAGTTAGGGTCATTAGCAGGGAAAGTGAGGGTAGCTAATAGGGGGTCATCAATAGTGCTAATAGTTGCAGCATTACTAACTATAGTCTCAGAGGGTAGGTGGTTAAGGTTTACCGTAACAGGTTTAGCTACAGCATCATAACCAAGGGAACTTTCATAGGTAGGGGGGTAAGTGTAGTCGCCGTTAACTAAAGGAACCCATGAGGACTGAGAGACTACAGGATCAGAGGTTAATTCTGCGGTAAACTTAGTTTGTAAAGATAGTGCCTTATCGCCAGCTACAGACTCGTCCCAGATAGGACCGCTAGATTGAGAGTCTGCATTAAGTTGCCCCACAGGTATCTGCGGACGCATCCCCAGAATAAAGGAACGATCCCAAATATAGTAAGGGTGTTCGTTATTCCTGACAACCCCAATACCGTCGCTGTTGGGGTCATAAAAGTATACAGTCTCAGGCTTTCTCTCGGCTTGGTCAGAGACTTTAGCGTCTGTGGATATAGACACCGTACCAAGGGTTACAGAGGATGAGACACCAACAATACCTGCTGGTACTACTTCCCTTACGAATCCTGATCCACCTAATGTGGAAGATGCTATAGGGGCAAAGCCTAGCATTTAATACGCTTCAAAACCAGTTGGCACAGAATAAGTGCGACTAAATCCTGACCCTGTTTGGATCTGCATATCGACGTTTATAACAGCACCCATATTCCCGACTACAAGGCAAAAAGTATTGTCGGGGTCAGCGTTATTAACACCGCTCAGGTCATTATAAGTTGTACCTGCGGCCCCTGTCGATGTTCCGGGATCACCCCCCAGAGCATCGCACCATTGCCCATTCATACCTATCCAAACCCTTTTGGCAGTTGTGTCGTAGGCGAACATAAGGCAATCACCATCGTCAAATCCCACGCTCGTGTTGGTTCTTGGGTCAGAAGTCCAAACGCTAGTGCTTGTCCAACCGCTTGATGTTTTCGTATACCGCGCCGTTTCGTCCGACTTGTCCACTGCCTCGAAGAAAACACCAATTCTTTGTGCTTGAGTTGTATCCGACAGAGTTGCTATGTGCCGCCGTCGTGTCAGCTATGCCAATCCATAACTCAGGATGACCACCCGTAGGGGAGCTATAGGTAGACAAACATTTCACTTCAAAATATTGTTTTCCGCCTTTAAGCGCGTCTGTGGGTAACAAGCCACTGCTTGATATATAAGTTGTTGTTGTTGTTGCATCTATCAGTCCCGTGCTGCTTGCTGCAATACTCCCTGCACCACTCGCAGTGTAACTGCTGACTGTAATAGACTCAGAAAAAACTAAGTGCATTGTCGTTGTGCCAACAACCGTGGCAACACCATCACTGGCTCTTGTTCTAAATGTTATCGTACCTTGATGTGAAGCGTTTGAGGATGGTGTAAACGTATAAGTGCCGTTAGATATTGCCACATTAGTAAGCTGCGGCGGCAAAGAAGATGTTGAGTAAACGGTTGAACTAGTGAATGCGTCCCAATCGTAAATGATGGGAAAACTATCTTCGTCAACAGCCACTACAGTGAAGCTAGTCGTCCCACCAGCGTTGTTTAAAGTGTGTTCCGCAGGTGGCGGAGTTGTAAATCTTGGGGCAAACTGAGACCCAGTACTAACCCTGTCCCATTCTGTGCCGTCGTAGACGTATAGTGCTTTCTGGTCCGATACCCAAGCTAGGTCTGTCTCACTAGGAGACGCAGGGAGACCTGCATAGTTACCTACGCTTGTAATACCACCAGAGGGGGATGCAGGAACCCAAGAACTAGCGCCTGAGTCCCAAGATAAGTTTTGTCCACCAGCGGGTGCAGTTGAAGATACATTATCTAGGTCAGCTAAGTTTTGTACTACATCTTCTGCTAACATGGTTAAGAAGCATACCGCACCAGAACCTAAGTTAATAGCTGAGTTGTCACTTTCAGAAGATGAGCTAGGAGACCTAGCCATAGTATAAGTACTACCAGTTAGCCCTATAGTGCCTGTACCTGACTCGTAATTAGTTCCGCTTTCTATTGTATATCTTACAACGTCAGCATCGACAACAGAGGCATCCGAAAGGCTCTGAAAGCCAGAAACGACAGAACCAAATGTTACTGTACCTGTACCTGTAGTGGTCAGGTTCATCTTAACTCTGTCAACGAATTTTACCATTGTCAGGTATCCTTAGATTAGGCTAGGCGCAAGATACTTGTAGAGGCTCCGGGGGCAGGGAACTGAATAGTAAAGTCACCAGCGGTAGCACTAACTGTCCCACCAAAATTAAACACTGCTATGACATTAGCTGAACTATCAGCATTTGGATTATAAAGAATACAACCATCAGCTTGAACAGTTACGTTTGTGAATACTGCATCGTCAAAGTCCATAACGGCAGTTGTACCATCCATCTGAGGATAACCCGTAGCAATAGCTGCTTCTGCGCCTGTGGACACGGTGTCAAAAAGTACCAGTGTAGCCAGTTCCTGACGCTTGATCTGAGCCTAAGTCTGTGTAGGCTACTGTTGTAGCATCATAAGTACCAGATGGATTTTCTTTAATTAGTGCGACACGAAATGTATCGTTATCAAAGTCGTGGTTACCTTTAAGCAACTCTAGTTTAAAAGCATTACTTAGTGCTGTGACTGGTGCTGGCATTATGTGTTTTCCTTGTTATCTTCTTCTGCCTCATTGGACAGGTCAGTTTCTGTTGCGACCTCTGTATCAGGGTCATAGTTCAGTTCAGCTATATCCATAAGGTCTTGTATAACCTCTGGGTGATCACTGACGTTAATGTCTGCACCGTTAAGGTTACGAAGGAATGCTGCAATCTCACGTAGATCGTGTGGGGGCAACATCACCAGCCTTGATACAGGGCATGAGGTCGTAGTTAAGTCCGTTAAGCTGCCATAGACGTTCCACTAGCTGTTTATTAAGCACATCAACAATAGCTTGGATGTAGCTTTCTAAGGCACGTAGAAACAGGTCAGTCTTAGACTTGGAGAGTGCGTATGATCCATTGTTACCCCCACCGAGCATAAGAAACTCAGAAAGTACAGAACGGGCAATGTCATGTTGGTAACGCCTAACAATGGGGTCAATATCTATATTACGTTTACCATTGCTTGACATTAACTCTACATCTACTAGGCGCACATTAGTAGGGGATCCGTCTTTATCAGGATAAGTATCACTTGGGGTAATTATATACCCTTGTTCATTAAACTTAACATCACGAAGTATTTGTTGTAGGTTGCCTACGAATCCGCTCTGTGCTGCACTTGCATCTGATGACAAATACTCAGAGGGGAATACGAGCAACCGGGATACCAGCTAGTTCACGTTCAACAGCTATAGCCTCTATACTCTGTAGGTTGTTCAGATAGACATACGAGGAATAAGCATTGCGGAGGATAGAGCGGCCACTAGGATCACCATTAAGAACAGTAGTACGATAGTAAAGGCTCTTAGAAGTTGGTATATAGTGTTTTCCTGATCCATAACCTACGTCCTGATAAATCCCTAATACATCACCACTCTTGGGTTCTACATCAAACCTAGAGACTGTCCAAGGCGCACGACAAACAATTTTACGGACACCCAAGCGTCCATCAGTGTACTTACTGTTTTTCTTAGGCGATCTCTGAGTAGGGCCAACTCTCCGCTTATAAACAACTTCAAACCACGCAAAACCATACGACAACGACGATAGAGATTCTGCAATGTGATCGTCAAGACTGTGATCCATATCCTCAAAGATACTTTCCACAAAGTCAGCTTCACGTTTAGCTTCCTCAGTATCATTGGCTGGTTCCACTTTAAGTTTGACGTCTCTAAGTACTTGTTCAGCAGCATACATAACCGCACCAATAGTACTGTCATTATCCCGCATCTCCCGATACTTGCGAATAGCGTTCTTACCACGTAGTTCAGGAATAAACTCATCTGCACGTATTTGTCCAGTACGAGTGTTATCACCAGCTACACCAAGAATACTCTTAGCTGCACCTTCCGATAGTCGCTTCTTTGTAGCCATATTAAATTAGCCCTTTGGCACTAGAGTACGCTAGTTTAAGTTGTGGCTTTGCGTAACCATTCAGACTTAGATCAGTGATAGCCCATACTAGAGCATCTAACCTGTCAGGAGACCCAATAGAACCTAGAGGTTCCCACTGTACCATCTGATCCTCTAAGTCGTTCAATCCTCTTACATGCTTAACTCTGTTTTGTTCATATAATGCTGAAACTGGTTCTGCCCTAGCCATCTTACCTCTTGAGGCATGTACTAACCTTACTGGCAGTGTTTCATCTTCTGTATGCAGTGTATGTCTTACCATATCACCGCCTTGGTTTCTCTCAGCTACAATCCTATCAGCTAAATGCTCATGGTATAACTCTACAGCCTTAGATGCCCACTGTTGGGGTGTATAACGACCAGTATGATCCTCTAACACATAAGCTGTACCGTTCACATCTACACCAGCTACAACAATACCTGTCATGTCACTTTCAGCATTAGAGGTAATAGCCGGGTCAATAGCGACAACAATACGGTTAAGAGTTGGAACCTGATCTTTCTCTACTTCACACTTAGCTAGGGAGACCTCTTGACCATAATGCACCAGACGCTTCGTCAAGTATTTCTGCATATAACTCTTGCCTCCCAAGGCGTGTACCTTCATAGGTCTTCCTGATGGCGTCGATAAAAGTATCAGCGAGATTAGCAGAATTGTCATAAGTGCTGCCCCTAGAGACAACCGTCTTTTCGTCATCAAGAATAGTCCGTATCAGTTTAGTTGTCTTAGGTGTAGTAGTTACAAAGGATACTGGGTGTCTACCTAAGCGTAAACCAAACTGTGCCATGTCCCAAGTCTCTTGAGCGTTCCTCCAAGCACAAAGTTCATCTGCCCACATCGAATAAGCCTGTGGTCCCCTAAGTCTCTCAGGGTCTTCTGCTGAGAAGAATACAGCCTTAGAACCATTAGCCCAAGTCATTGTGTTGTTAGTGGGAGACCAAGTAGGGTAACCTAACTCTTTTCCTCTGTACGTCTTATCATTCTTATGACAGACATTCATCAGCCCAGAGTCACCCTCAACCATAACTCTACGAACATCACCCTTAGTTGGTGCTACACAGTGAACAATACGATCATTCTTCATTATCCTGTGTCGTACCCACTCAGCACCAGCCCTAGTCTTACCCCATCCACGACCAGCTAAAGCAACCCATACATTCCAGTTACCATCAGGCTCTAACTGATCAGGTCTAGCCCAGAACTTCCAATCGTACTTAAGTTCTTCAGCTTGCTCCGGGGAGAGGGACGACAAAACTGAAGCTACCTGATCTGATGGTAACTTCCTTAAGTCCTCAGCCGTTATCCTCATGTTCATCTGTTGATTTTCCTAGTCGGGTCATAATCTCTTCTACAGCGGAGCGGTCTTCCTCTTCTTCACTACCAACTTCCCGTTCCTCAACAGTGTTAGTAGGAGACCAACCCCCCTTACTTCTTAAGTACAACTCAGCAGCCTTAAAATCACCAGCTAACGCTTGCTCAACGACAACATTGCCAATAGCTGATGTAGTATCAAACTTCACCTCCGCTATGTCCCCACCATACAACTTATAAAAAGTAGCTGTGCTAGATGGTGCATGAGAATATTTCTGTATGGATGCCATAATATCTTTAACTGACACACCACTACTGATGCCCTTACGGACATGCTTACCTATAATAGTACTATATGGTAGTTTCTCTGCCATGAACTCTGAACATCCTTCAGTTCCGTACATGTCCCTAATCCTTAAGAGACAACAAATAAAATAATAACAACAATAAGTATAACTCCCTCAATCATCGCATGATCTCATCCTGTAATTCTAACTTGTCAGTGTTCATCATGGTTGACTGAGGGAGAACTTCATATTCACTACAACATAGTTAATCCTTAGTATTGTAGCATTCTTTAAGCCTCTCACCTTAAGCTATACACATAAGGTATATACTACCCTATATTCTGTACACTAATACTACTATTATCTAATACTATACTAATGTCTAGTATACAACTCTGGAGAACCTCTTATATATATATAGGCACCTAAAAATGAGTTTGTAAACCTACACTTTTGATATTTCTTGTCGCTTTTTACTAACCCGCCGAAATTAAACGATTCTTTTTTTAGGGTGCGACACTTTGTCCTACCTTCCCCTAGACGTAATTTTACTTCCCCCTATTGTATATACAGTGGCTAATTCCTGTTTTGTGACACCCCAGCAAAATAATTTTTTTATTTTATAGATATGACCCAAAGTAAATTTCTTATGTTATAGATATGGGTGGATAACCACACCACTCAAATTTATACCCCATAAAGTATAGGGTCCCATACTAAAGTATATATTGACATACCCCCAATAAAAATAACGAATCACTCCTGGTGTGACATAATTGCAACACTTTAAGCTATTGACACAAGTAATTGATACGAAACACAAAAGAATCATTGACAAAAGTAATTTCTTGTGCTCGTCGGGCGAATCGGCAGGTTAAACACCCAAGCAGACGCCGAAGATAGAGCGACAGGCAAGTACGTTCTGTTTATGTTTC
>UEXL01000152.1_pt1 | contig 14731 bp, 18 predicted proteins | sample 1796671 | NCBI WGS metagenome assembly UEXL01 (sample SAMEA4772471, study PRJEB27181) | metagenome
GTCGGGTAGAAAGAAGTACCGTAATTACCTTCCTGTATCCTACCTCTTGTAGCATTTCGTTGTTCTCTTTCGTATATTCTACTAGCTTCTGTAAAGCTGGCACCCGTTGCTTCAATTATTTTTGCCACTTCAGCATCTTTGTCTGGGTCTTTCTTTGTTCGTATGCCTTTCTCTCGTTTGGGAGAACTAGCTTTTTCTGGGGCGGTAGCGGCTTTAGCGTCAGCGAACGCTTGATTGGCTTCGTTTTCTGCCTGATATTCTTTGACACGGCCCATGAGCTTGGCAACGCCTTCATCTATCTCTGACTCAGACTCTACCGGCTTGGTATCTGTTGGTGTTTCTCTTACTTCCTTGGCGGATCGCTTACGCTTGGGTACGGCGTTTACTTCTTTACGGGCTAGGGATTTTAACTCTGCCAGCCTAGCCTTTTGCTTCTTATTTTTCTTTGGTAGGGCAACAAGGTCTAGGAATTCTGTAGCTAAGGCATCTTTACGTGTTTCTTCAGTTAGTGGAGCAGACTCTGCTCTTGCTCTAGCAGCAGTTCGTCCAGTGCTTCGTCTAGCATCTCCCACTGTTCTTGTGACAGGTGTGACAGGTTCCACGGTATTCGGACGGACTGCTCCGCCATCAGTGCCTTGTAGATCAACGACATCGCTTGCTCTATCTCTTGCTGTGTCAGATTTTCTTTTGGTTGCGGTAGGTAGAACACGTTGCTTGGTCGATACGCCATCAGGCTCTCCTTGCAGCAGATTGTCGATATTGGTTTGTAATGCTCTTGAGCCTCTATTTCTGCCGTATGTAACCAGCCGCTCTCGCACAGTTACAGGTAACGGGTTCCCAGTTCTAGGGGAAACAGCAGAGTCATCTAAAAGAGCGCCTTCTGGTATTTCTTGTCTTATAGGTGCGCTCGCCGGAACTGCTAAAGAGTCTAGCGTCTGAGATGTTACACGCAAAGGTTCTGGTGTAGGTTCAGGTGTAGAGCTATCTGACTCTACTCTTGTGCGGCCTGTTTAGCGTCTTCCGCTATAGCAAGTTCGGTAGGAAACAGGTCTGGTTGTTCTCGTTGAGCAATTGCATCACGTTCACGAGCCGTCCGCACTTCAGCTTCGGGCATATCACCCATAATAGCTTCTTCAGCGTAATACGCGGCATCTTGTTCTTCGCGTTTATGCTTGTTGTTGGCGGCGTTCGAGTAGCTGTTCTCCAGTAGAGCTTCACCTTCAGACGTAATAGCTACTGTTTCTCCAGCGATAGCTTCACTTTCTGGTGCAGGTAGTCCTTGTAGTTGTGGGCCTACTTTCTCTGGTTCTACCCGGCAGAGGTTCTTGTACTTCTGTAGTAGGTCGAGCGACGGCTTCTTGGGCCAATACTTCTTCAAGTGCAGCAAGCTCTGCGGGAGCTAAGGCTTGTGCTCTCTTTGCTATTGTTTGCTGTTGCTTGGTAGTTAATTCGTTTAACGGCTTGCTACGAGCAGATTCACTAAGCCCTTTGAACACACGTTCACGTACTTCTTCTACGTAACCGAATCTTCTGGTAGGTCAACAGTTTGGTCATCTAGGCACTTCACCTAGTTCGCTGCGTACCTGCTGGAGCCATAGCGTCAGCCAACTGCTCATCAGAGAATGCTTTTAACTGAGCATCCATAGCTGTATCAATTTCTTCGGTAACAGGAAGACATACCCGGCAAGACATCTTGACTCAACGGCCCATCTACAGTATGGGGGCAACGCCACGGAGCGTCCATAAGGGAATCTTTCTCAGACCCTAGTTAGGTCTTCTTCTTAGTTCAAATTCTAGTTGCTGTTCATCTGGTAGGAAGCTAATCATCAGAATCGGTATCCAAACCATCTAGTAATCTAGCTTTTACTGCTTCTGCTTCTGTACTTAAAGGTTCTCTCCCGATGGCCCCTTCTTCTGCTTCTAGGAACATCTCGCCTGAGTGCCATCGGAGCATCTTCAGGTATATCTTCAGTCTTGGTGCAGGTCTTTTGGTTTTATGTCGCGTGCGCGTCTACCAAGGAACAAGTCAAGAATACCACCGGCTATACCACCGAATGTAGCGGCTTCTCCAGCACCAGCAAATATCTCGACAGCTTCGTTGTACTGCCGTTCGTTAAGGTTCTGTAGAGCTTCAGCAGCTACTTCTTGCCCAGCTTCGTACCCACCAGTTAATGCAGCACTACGTACTTTTTCGCCAATTGTGTTTACTTGTTCTGGGCCTAGCTTGTCTACTAACTTAGATAGTATAGGTACGTCGATGCTCTTAACAAAACGTGCCATAGGTAGCACTTCAAGCAAGCCGATTGGAGCACCACGTAGGGTAGCTGCACTACGTACTTCTTCACTAACACCGGCTTCACGAGCACGTTCACTCGCTTCACCAGCAGCGGCACCGACACCCAATGCAGCGGCAGTACCTGTAGCAAGACCTGAAGCAAGGGCAGCGGAGGCACCCAAAGGAGCAGCGCCAACAGCAACGCCAGCAGCGGGGAGAGCAATACCTGCAATAGAGCCGAACGCCGAACCTAGTCCGCTAGTAAACGACTCAGGATCACCACCTTCAGGAGCAAACGAGTCAGCTACAGACTTAATGCGGTCACGTAACTGAGTTTCAGTTTCTTCTTCAGCTAACGCAGCAAGGCCAAGTGCAGCACTCTCACCTACACCTACGAAGCCCCTACCAAAGCCTGTGGTAAAGTCTTCAAAAATACCGGTTTCTTCTTGTGGAGGAGAATAAGCCGCCCTAGCCGCAGCATACTTAGCTTGTCCTTCGGCCTGTATTTGCCGTTGCCTTTCCAACATGCTTGGGCCTACTGGCTCTGGAGTAGCTCCACCCTCGAATTGTTGGACAACTCGACGCATACGATCAGCGGCTGCAAAGTCCCCTGCTGTTTCTGCGTTTATTATCGCACGTTTAGCTTCGGCTAATGTAGGCATTATTTACCCTTAGATATATTTATTAAAGTCTGCCGATGCTTCCAGTCTTTCTTGCTGTGTTTTTCTTTCGGCGGCACCTTGACTTGCAAACTTATCCACTTGCTCTTGGTTAGCCTTCGCTACAGCGTAGCTTGGATGATTTTCGTAAGCTGCTGCTCGTTCGGACATTAAGGTTTGTAAGGCTGCTTCTGCACCGTCTTTGCCTTGGTCTACCTTTGACTGTGCTCTTGAAATTCTAGTTGCGTACTCTGCGTCTACAGAGTCTATGGCTACTTTTAATGCGGCAGAAGCAGCGGTTTGGTATTTACCTATAGTGCTTGCGTCTACAAAAGTACCCGTTATGACCTGCTCTCTCAGTAAACTATTTCTAGCTTCTGCTAAGTTATTAGCACGCTCTTCCCTGATAGCTTTTTGTTCGTTTGCGCTTAGGGTCAGTAGTGAGTTCTGAGCACCCTGCTGAGTAGTCAACATAGTCTTCATGGTGTTGTCGTAGCTAGTAGCAGCCTTACCACCTATGGTAGAGCGGAGAGTCATAGTCTTATCTTCTATACCGTCGAGAGTATCTTCGTAGGCCATACGGCGTGCGTTTTCTTCTCTTCGTAACTGACCACTACGAGCACCTACGCCAGTAATACCACCACGACCACCTGCCGTAAGTAGGTCTATTAAGTTATCCATACCAGAAGCGGATGTTTCTTCGTATGCTCTTTCTCTACGCCCCATACGATCTTCTAACGTAGCAATGCCTTCGGCTAAACCAAGATCGTCTTTGACAGCCGCTGATCTAGCCTTTGCTTGTTCTATAGGGTCTAAGTTCGCAGATTTTTTCTAGCGCGGCTTTAATACCCGCATCAGGATCTATTGCAGGTGCAGCAGGGGGTACTACTGTAGGGGGTACTACTGTAGGGGGTTTAGCCGCTTTCTCTGCTTCAACTTCTTTAATCATTTCGGGAGTCATCATAACTCCACCACCGGGTTTTGTTTGTGGGGCTAAAACTCCACCGCCGGGGGGTAACGGGGTTAGATCTTGTGGTTTGCCTGTTATTGGGTCTATTGGCGTTGCGTAAGGAGGTAAACTTGCTATACCACCAGCAGAGGGGCCAGCAGAAGGGTCATCAGCAGGGTCATCAGTGCTTGTATCAAATCCTTGGCTTCTACGGAACTCTGCAAGTCCTGCTCCACCACCTTTTACTTCCGGTAGCCTAACATCCCCTTTACGTTTTTGTATCCTCTCCATGATCTGGCGCATTTTTTCTGCTTTTTCAGGATCTATTGAGTTGGATAATAAAAACTGGCCTAGTGCATCTGCTTCTGCTTCTACCGCGCCTTCTTCTTCTGAGCCTTTTTTAAACGAAACAATACCACCACCAGCTAAATTAACTGGGCCAGCTTGACTTGCTACGCCACCACCGCCTTGCGGCATTCCTTGTGGGCCTTGAGCCATCTGCTGATTGCGTGCCATCTGCTGACCTGCTATACCGGCGCGTTCAACTACATCACCTTCACTTGGGCCTACACCTAAATCTTTAGCGGCTTTTTGGCGGTACTCACCCATAAGACCTTCTTCTAGTTGGTCTTTAACGGTTTGGGGGTTGCCTTGCTGCTGCATAGCCATATTGCGTTTTTGGGCGGCAAGATCTGATTGCAACGCCTGCATAGCCAGAAGATCTATAAGTTCTTTTGACATATTAGCACGCTTCTGTAGCCCTTCTGGATTACCTGCGTAAGCGTCTTGAGTACGTTCAATTTGCTGGATTGGATTATTTAACATTTTTAATTACCTACCCTATACCCAAGGCTTTTAGCAACGCCATTACGCCGCCTGATGCACCTGATAATTCTTGAAAAGAACCGGGGGCAACATATGATTGTGTTCTAGCGGCTACTGGCAAGCCTTCAAGCATTGACTGCATAAACTGTAGTTGTTCGTAAGGATACTGCTGTTCTTGTTGGTACTGTAAGTAGTCAGCGGTAATACCTTGTTGTGCTATATCTCGTTCAGCGGCACCAGCAGCACTCATATCTCTTAATGCAGACAGGCCATAACGACGATCAGCTTCTGCCGCGTCAATTCTACGGCGCTCTTCTTCGTTGAACTGATTTCTACCGTACTCATCGAACTGCATTTGGCGGCGTTCTTCTTCATTAAACTGCCCCCTTCTTGCTTCATCAAAGGCGGCTAGGCGTTCAGCTTCAGTATTAAATTGTCCTCTACGAGCAGCTTCGTCAGTACGTAGGCCAGCTTGTTCTTTGTTAAACTGATCTATGCCGACTTCAGCGATACGCTGGCGCATATTTTGTTCAGTATTGAACTGCCCCATTCTAGCGTCACGGTCAGCCATCAGACGTTGTTGTTCAGTATTAAATTGCTGTGCGGTATCAAAAGCACGAGCGTAGCCTTGCCCAGTAATATCGGCAATCTGTTGCCCTGTATTACGCGCTCTTTCAGCATCCATAATAAATGAACGCGACCCACCGAAAGCCCCTGCTTGAGCGGCTCTACCAGCATCTTGCGACTGTGTGATTGCTTCTTGTCTACGAACTTCAGCTATCTGGGGGTTCAGTGCAGCCTGTAAGTAAGGGTTCATATACTGCTGTGCAGTATCCCCAGTAAAACTACCTGCTTGTGGGTTGTAGTTGTTTTGGAATCTGTTCATGCCCATACCGGACATGTCAGCAGAACCAGCGGTAAACCCCGGTGAGTACCCTTGACCTGTTGCACTACCGAAACCAAAAGAACCCGGCCCAGCACCGAAACCGAAACTACCAATGCCGGTCTGTTGGTTAGGATCTAGTGCGCCGTAACCGCCGAAGGCTTGATTCTGTAAGCCAGAGGCACCGGCAGTAAGTGGGCCTGTGTAAGCACTATAAGGCTTGTCAGCTAAAGCTCTAGTTTTACCCAGCATGTCGGTGACATATTCACCAGACCATTCTGCTAAACTACCTGACGTTCCTGCGGGTTGCCCTACAGTACTATTGGGATCGTTAACCCCTAAATCAGTTTCTGACATAACCTACACCTTACCTTGCATCAAAGAGGCTAAAACTTTGTCAGCCTTAATGTTTTTTTGTTGTTTCTCAGTGCCAGTGCCTTTCTTACGTACCATAGCCATAAAATCATCTAGGGCTTTTGCACCTGCGTCAGAGTTACCGTTACCTAAAAGAGATACTAGGTCAGCAGGTAACACGTATTCACCGTGGCTAAGTCTAGCTTCTTGTACGCCATCAATGCTACCGGGAACTTTATCAGCTTGCCCATCAGAATCACCATTGAGATACCCGCCTTCAGCCATACCTACACCACCAATACCGCTTAGTATTTTGGAGTAGTCAATAGGAGGTGTAGGTGCGCGTCTCGGTGCAGGTTGAGCCTTCCTTGGTGGAGTATCTTTATATTGAGCGCCGTCATTTATCCCACGACCTACGGGAATATTACCTTTCTTTACTTTTCCGCCAGTGCTTGGTACAGGTTGTCCTCGTCGTCGCTGTCCTTTCGGTGGGCCTACTACACGATCTGTTGTTGGCATTTGTTTTGGCGCTTGCTCTTGCATCTTCTTCATAGCATCAGCTATACCACCGCCTAGACCTATGTTCTCTTCACCTTGCGGAGGAGTAGGTGCGCCCCCGCCTCCAATCGAGCCTGTACCACCAGCAACGGGTGGGCTTTGCTGCATATCTTCTTGTTGTTTTTTTATAAGATCAGCTAACCTACCACGTTCATCTTCTTCGGGAGATGTATATTTAAGCTCACCTCTTTCATAGGCACTAAATGCGTCTCTTAGACCTTGCGGTGCCTCAGATCCTTTTATAGTTATTGGCGTTTCTTTGCCGCCAAAAGCATAGTTTGTACTTGTCCCATAATAAGTGTCTGTTTCTGGGTCATAGCGCGTGTATTTTACGCTAGGTGCGTCATATACCGTAGAAGGTATCGTCGTAAATCCCACCATCTTCGGAAACTTGGTAATTCGGTTCGGGCATTTTGTCTCCAGAACCGCCGCCGAAGATAAACTCTTTTTAACCCAATTGCGGGATCTTCTGTTTGCTGTGTCTGCACCACCTGTGTTCCACCACCTTGTTGCCCTTGCAATAGTGCGGCTAACGTCAGCATATCAAGACCGCCCATACCACCGCTAGGTGCAGGCATAGGCATAGGTGCGGGTTGTGCAGGAGCGGTCTGCATACGTTGTGGTGCGGCTCTACCTTGAGGCTGCATACTCTGAATTAGGTTTTGGTAACCGCCACCACCTTCTCCACCGCCTAACCCCTGTAAGAAAGCTGCTACATCACCACCTTCGGCAAACCCCTGTGCTTGAGCTTGAGCTTTGGTTTGAGCGTCTGCAACAGACATAGGCTCTTGGTTCTCAGGTGCTTTAGCGTATATAACGTCTGACATGTAGCGTCTTCCACCACTACCGGGGCGACGATTTGAATCATCTCTACCCTTAACAACTTCTTGGATAGCTTGATATTTAGGTATCTCACCTTGGTAGCCTACAACGGGTACATCAGGAGTGAAGAAACCACGATCCTTGCCGTAGCTGGCTAAACCTAAACCCAGTAGGGCTTGTAGAGGGTCAACTTCAGATTCACCCCCACCAATGCCAAGTAACCCACCTAATAGTTTTTGAAACGCATTTCTATCGTCTTTTTACTACTAAGCCCTTGTATCAAAGAATCAATATTAAACCCTTCGTCGTTAAAGCCACTACCAGAGTAAAACGGATTATCTGAGTCTAATATATCCCCGCTAGTTAGAGCGTCAATAAAGTCTAGGTTAAACCCTTATCGGAATCACTACCACTGGAGGAACCAGGTCTGTGTTGTTCTTCAGCTAAGAAGTCTTCAAACGTACCACTCATTATTACTCCCAACTATCCGCAGTAACTCGTCAAGAGTCCTACCAGATGTTTGTTTTGGTTGGTGGATCGTGTCAAATAGATCCCCATAAGAACTTTGTATCATACCACCAGATGCAGCATTTACTACAGGGTTGTTACCCAAGACTAGCTAAGAAGTTAGCTACTGCGTCTGTCTTTTCTCTTCTTCTTTGCTAATTAAACAAGGGAGCAGACTCTTCAGTTACAATTCCCGGCGTACCACCTCGCACACCAGAACCAGCAAGGGCCAGCACCAGCACCGCCACCGCTAATTAACGCAGTATGTCGGATAAAGATATACCAAGATTAGGTGTATCTATCTACGTCAGGTTTATCTACATCTTTAAGCACCTCACGTACGGGCTGTATTACAGCGTCATCTATGGCGCTACCCGTGTCTTTAACTACGTCTGAAACGCCTTCTCTAACGGGCTTCGTCGCATCATCTACGGCACTACCTGCTGCTTTTATAGGGTCAAGAACAGGCTCTATAACCTTATCATCTATTTTCTTACCAGCAGCTTCAACAGTCTCTTTAACAGGCTCAAATACTTTATCGTCTACTGTCTTACCTACAGCCTTAGCTGCATCAATTACAGGTTTAGTAGCGTCTTTGACAGGCTCGAAGATAGTATCGTCAAACATCTTACCCGTATACGTTATGGCATCACCAATTCGTTTAATAAATTCAGGGGTTTTCATGTCATTAGGTGCTAGTGCGCCACCTTCTTTAATATACTCTCCAAGACCCCTAACCAACGCTTTGTCAAAATCGGTGCCTTTAACTAACTCTAATTGAGTTTTAACAAGCCCAGACGTTAAGTCATCTTGGTTAATGTTAAAGTCTTTAAGAAATTCTTTGTCTAAACCTACTTTGTTTAACGCCGTAGTGGTAAATTTATCCCCGAACTTACCAATTACTGCTCCAGCTACATCACCTTGTACGGCTCTACTAATAAACGTGCCTGTACTTATAACGTCATTAAATGTTTTGGCTGTATTCGCAGCGTTCGTAGCGGCTGATGCGAGGCGTGTAACTTCGTTTGCGCTACCCTGCCCTAGCATAGCGGCTGTTTCGGCTGCTTTTACTTGTTCTCCCAAACTAGCGGCATTAGCACTTAACCCTTTGGCGTATCCACCTGCACCGGACAAGGCAAATGCTTTAAGAATGTCATTTGTATCTCCACCAGTAGCAGCGGTTATAGCAGCGGAAGTAGTACCAGCAGCAAGTGCAGAACCTAAAGCACCGGGTACAGCGGTAGCACCAAGACTAGCGGCAACAGCACTAGGAGTAAAAGCAGCTAACCCTGTAGCGGCGGTGCCAGCAGTAGTACTCGCGGCAGCGGTTCCCCCAAACATACCGGAGCCACCTAAAATAGCACCTCCGTATAAAGAGGCCGCGATCATAGCCGCTGCTTTCAAAGCGTCTTTTACTGAGCTATCTTTAACTTCTTTAGTGCGAACTTCAGAGAAAGTCATTGGGTCGTACAAATACGTAGAGCCGTCTTTTGTTTGTCTTATAGGAGTTACATCGTACTTCGCGTACAGTGACTGAAGCATTGGGTCACGCTTATACGCTTCTATCAAGGCATCTTGGTAATCTAACCCTTCAGTTGCCTGTAGGTAGGGTATTTGTTCTTTTAATATGGGCTAACTAAAGACTGAAACTCAGATAATTCTTCTGTGCTAGAAGGAGTATGTTCTCCTAAGTTACCACCAAATTTTCTAGTTTCGGCTTCCATAGGTGTAATGTCATAGCCATAATGTGAGCTAAGAACTGCGGATGTATCTCCTGCACCACTTACTTCAGCAATACTGCCATACGCATTTCTTGTATCTTCTGCTTTAGCAGGCTGTTTAAACCCTTTTAAGTACTCTGGTACGTCACTTACAAAGGAACGGTACTCCTCATCTCCAAGGTTACGTGTCGGGTTGTAATCTACTTGCCCCCCACCAACACCACCTTCACCACCAATTGTGTCTATTACATTTAGCCCCGGAATAGACCCAAAGGCTTTTTCATAGGCGTTGTCGTAGTAATCGTCTACTTCGTCTACATCATCAATTTCAAAGTAGTCGGCACCACCGGAAAGTATTTTGTCGCGGTAGTCTTGTAGGCCAGAAGAGGGAGATGTCCCTGTCGCCGCTACAAATGAGTTTGCTGTAGGCGTAGTTACAGTAGGTTTTGGTGCAACGTAGTCTATTCCAGCACCGGGTACACGAGCGTCCGTTATGGCAGGCTTGAGTGCTACAGGAACTATGGGTGCAGGCTTGGGTGTAGTTTTAGGCCCAAAACCGGGCGCAGATGGCCCTCCTCGGTACGGGGTAGGCGTAGGTCTAGGTGCTACAGCTTTAGTAGGAGCAGGAACACCACCAATTCCAGATTGGTACTGCGCTATACGCCTTTGTAATTCGGCTTGATCTAGCCCACCTAACCCTAGACTTCCTAGCCCTATGCTTCCTATATCCACTACGACACCTCTAATATACTGGCGACCACATGGAGCCTATTAGCAGTTGCTGCGGTTACTTTAATTATTTCCGATTCTTCCAACACTATAGGAGAAGTAAGTAACTCCACAGTACCATTAGCGCCTACTGCACTAACCTTAAATAAACTAAACACGGCAGCGGCAGCGTTGGTCAACGTCACTGTTATAGTATCAGCGTTACCTGAATCTTCGGAAACAAGTAGTGACTTTATAATAGCTGTCTTAGCTGAAGGGCATGTATACAGCGTGGTAGCGTTGGTAGTGGTTAAATCCACTTTTGCATTTTTATATTCGTTAGCCAAGGAACCATACCTGCGCTTGAGTTTCTGGGGATACCGCTGCTTTTCTTAGCCCGTCATCTAATTGATTAAAGTATATACGTAGTACGTTATTAAACTGCTCAAAAGACTGCGAATCATATTCTTTTGGTGGATCAGGCAGTCTGGGGGAAACAAAGTTTATGTCTTCTGCCATTACCGTCTACCATCTGGGCGTATGTCTAAACGGGGTGCGCCTAGCTGCCAAGTAACCCCAACATCCCCAGACTCTATCTTTATGGATAACTGCCTACCACGTACTCTGGTATAGACCTGATCTGTAAACGCCTCAACAGGAACTATGGCACTGCGTGTAACTGCGGCACTATTAGACCCACCTTCAGAGAGCGGAGAATTATACCCAGATCCAGATGATTGCAGCGGTAGTAGCTCCATAGTCAGGCTAGGGCTATCCGCAGTAGATCCATCAAATGTAACGTCTGGCAGTATTCGACGTATAAACGAGAAGCTGTTCCCATCCTGTATATCAAACTGTGCTGACGTTATAAACGAGGATATGGCGGTGTTAGTGCCTGTTACGTTATCGTCAACACCGTTTTCGTGCGTAACTAGATTATTACTGTACGTAGCAGCAACAGGGTGAGCACGGGTGCCAGAATCTAGCCAAGCACTGCGTGCGAGTGTGCCGTTGTACCATACGTCCAATACGTGGTTATAGACTACATATTTGTCTATTGTGGTTGAGTCAGCAGAGCAGTAGAACCACCAAACCTCGTCGAACCCTTCGTTAGTACCAGCAAACACTTGATCTATCTGATCGAAGTTAAAGTCATTAAACACAAACCGTTTTAGGTCACAGCGTAAGTTCTTAACCCTACCATCGTACATATAGAAAGAATCACGACCCATCCAGTAAGCTACACCGTCTGAATAAGCGGCTGAGTTCTGAGAAGCAATAGATATGTTTTCCCCAAGTAACTGGGAACCCCAAACTAAAGCCCCGCCTAGATACTGTAGCGCGTACATAGCAGCGTCAGTCCATACCAAAACTTCTTGACGGGACTGTAGAGCAGTTACTATCTGAGAGCCTTTGGACAGCTTTATGTCACCTGCTTGGTTGGTTGCGCCGGGAGTCCACTGAGCCGCGTTTGCTTGGTCTGACCACCTAATAAGTAAAGGGTCTTGTACGGCACTGCCGATTGTATTGGCACCAAAACAGAAAACGAACTGACTTATATCTGATACAAGAATAAAGTTTTGTACTGTAGGTGTATTAGACGCGCCACCAATTGCGGATAGTTCTACCGCACGCCCGTTAAGCCCGTCTGCGTTGGAGGCATCCCAGTAGTAAACTGAGCCGTTACGAGGGCCAAATATAAGGTCTTCACCGAAATTAGACTGACTCCATAGACGTAAGGAATCTGTAGCTGTTTCTATTCCGTTACCCCAAGTACCTTGGTTCCACCCACCTGCACCCCAACCTACTAGCGGAATTTCTATTTCTGGGCCGACATTTATCTGGTACTTAGCTGTTACCGAACCTCCACCTGTAGCAGAAGAACTAGCGGCTGTAGCAGATTCTATGGTGTAAGTATTACCTGTAATATAAGTTATCTGGAACTCACCGTTTAAGGTTAGTCCGCCTACAGCAGATGCTCCGCTAAATGTAACGAAATCACCGTTAACATACCCACCATTAGCATCGGTTACAGTGACCGTAGTAGACCCACTGGTAGTAGCAAACGGGTTGGTTAAAGACACACCTGATGGAGTGCGTTCTGGAGTTATGTCGTAGTACAGCCCACCTTTTTCTAAGTAGAACTTGAGGTTCGTACCTACGCCTAACAACTTTTGATTAGATAGCGTGACCCAACTGTGTAAAGACCTACACAAACCAAGAAACGTGTAATTAGACAGCGGTTGCCACCCACCTATTTTTTCAGGTAGCCCACCACGAAATCTGACTTTATCGCAGTCAAACCAACCTTCTTCTGCCGCATACCTCGTAGTCTCACGGTTTACTCCGGGTTTAAATAGCAGCTTCTGAAGCGGCATTAGCGGTATTCACCTGTGCGGATCATCTCAGTTACCTCTACGGCACGGTTGCCTACTTGTTGGCTCCACTTACTGTCCATGAATTCGTCAGCAGCAATGTCAAACTGTTCACGAGACATAGCTTCTAAAGCTTTAACAAAACCACGTAGTCGAGTCTGGCCCAGATTAAACGAAATATCAATTAAGGCATCTTGACGCGCTTCGTTCATTGCGGGGAACCAGAAGTATGAATCGGTAAGCTCTTCTCGTACCCGCTTGATGTCGTTGTTTAGCAGGTAGTCAATCTCATCATCAGACAGACCAAGCCCAGACTCACTAATGTTTCTGCCCACAGCAATTGTTTCATACCCAGCCGAGCATATATAAACCTTAGACCGCACACCTTCGTGGCGTTTAAGCATCTTAACTAGATTACTCATTACTTCTCCCTAGCTACGGAGTTGACCTTCTCGTAGCTTCTCATTGCGCCCAAACCTAACATTCCCATCATAACCGGAACAAGCAGTGTTGTATCTATTTCGGGTAGGTCTACCCAGATGCCTAGTATGTTGGCAATAATTGTATTGTAGAGTAAGCCCAGCGAACACACCCAACCGATACTCGGTCGCCATCCAGCAACAAATAACGACTTATGTGCAGCTTCTGTTTTGTTTACATCTAGCTGGCCCTTCATAAGCTCTTGGGCATGTCGTTCTGACATCGTGGCTATCTCATGGGCCAAGGCATTCTTTTGATCCTTGTCCTCTATAAACTTATCAAGTAGCCCTGTAACTGGCCCTACTAATGATGCGACGATGCTCATAGTTTAATCCCAAGTCTTCGTGTTACGGCCTATCTTTTTAGGTATGCAGTAAGCACTTATATTGTTTTGGTTACGCTCTTGTCTGCCTATTTTAACTGCGCCTGACTCAACGTAATAAGCAAACTGATTGCAGCGGGTAACATCCCTAAAGTAAAACTCTTCTTTTAAAGGCTCTCCGTCAACTATGACTATGAGCAAAAACGCCATAATCATCGGGTCAAATAAGCCAACAATGCGCCTACAGCAGCGGGTACTAAAACAACAACCAGCAAGACAAGCATCCCGATCTGGCGCATATCTTTCCAGAACTTTTTTATTCTTTGCCGTAGCCCTAGCTAACTCTTCTTGTTTGGCTTTTCTAGCATTCGCCATCTCTTGCATACATTGCTGATAAAGATGACCATTACCGCTCATAACAAACAGGTCTTTAACTTCCTGCATTGTCTCTGCAATTTGCTTACGCGCCAGCGCAGCCTTAACAGCGTCAGCTTCCGACAACCCGCCTTGGTTTTGAGCCTTAGCCAGTTCTACTTCAGCCCCACCCAGCTTGCTGAGAAAGGTTCCTATGGTGCTTAAATCATCCGCTGTGCTTGCTGCTTTTTTGATCGCGGTTGAAGCCATGTTGACTCCAGCCACTATCGCGGAGATTTCTGCAATCATTTTCTACCCCATAGATACTAGTATCGGCACTAACACCGACCCTAAAACAAGAATGTATATACCGTAGATTAGGTGTTCGATTCTATCGAACCTCTTAGACCCAGAATCCAAACGCTTTTCAATGTTTTCATAACGTATGGCGCATTCTCTTTCGTGTGCGCCAATCTCCGCTAAAGCATCTTTAACCGTAGGGCGCGTTGCCGCCATTATTCCTTGGCCTTACCGATGTTTAAAGCTAGTGCTTCAACTACGGGATATATCCATTTGGCAAAGAAGGCATCATCTTTCGGTGTAGGTGTAGCAGCACAAATAGCACTGGCTATTACCGACAACGTAGTCAGAGTCGTTATAACTTCAATTAATTCCATTAGCTTGCCTCTTCTTCAGATTCTTCTACGGGCTTAACAGACTCAGTAATCGCGGCAATGTACATCTGAAGCAATGCTTGGCGCTCACTAATCTGCATCTGTAGCGAAGCTACTTCACGGCGTAACTCGTTTACACGGGCTATGTTTGCCTGAGTCTCTACAGCCAGACCTTCAAAGTCATACTGCTCGTCATTGATTGTTACTGTGTTTTCTTCGCTCATGTTAATCCTTAGTGTTTGCTCTTGCTGCACAGGCCAGCAGT
>UEXL01000353.1_pt1 | contig 14703 bp, 22 predicted proteins | sample 1796671 | NCBI WGS metagenome assembly UEXL01 (sample SAMEA4772471, study PRJEB27181) | metagenome
CTCACATCAGCATTAGCAAGCGTTTAATACTATGGCCGCATTTCAGTTTCCAGATCCCGCTGTAACAACTACAGTAAAGAATCCTATTACTGGTAGCACTTATCAGTGGCAAGATCCTCCTGGCAAATGGGTAATGACTGCTGAGCCGCTGCTTGATGATTTAGACGAAGCATTAGCAGAGTTACGGACAGATATTCAAGCAGTTAATATCGCAACATTAGAAAACGAAAATCGTATCGGCAGGACTATTTTCTATAGTGATACAGCTCCTACAATCTACGATGATGTAGTATATGACGGTGTAGCATATCCTAATGAACTGAACTATAAGTTCTGGTATGACACAGCACGCCTTGAACTGTTAATCCTGTTCCGTGACGAAGACGGTGACGACAGCTATACACCTGTCTCTATTCCACTAGAGGAGCTGCCTGATCCTGGTGTCAGTACAGAAACATTTACCTATACAACCGGCAGACTACGGACAGCAATTGAAGACAACTACTTAGCTCTTGCTGATCGTGTTAAGAAGACTGGCGGCGATGACAAGGGCCGCTGGTTATGCGTGCTCAAGATAATTCAAACGGACGTGAAACTAATAAAGTTCAAACACTTGGTGTCTTCTCTAACAGTGACGGTAGCGCTTTACGTCTAGGCACAACTCGTGATCGTGTATATGTAGGTCACAACGACTTATCAATCAACGGTCCTGTCAAGCTACAAGAAGTTCAAGAGAAGAATGATGGTCAAGGCATCAAAGTTAGCAATGAGTTATCACTAGATAACAACCAAATTAAAGATGTAGGTTTAGCTACTGAGGATGCTGACGCTGTTACATACGGTCAAGTCAAAGAAGAGCTTGAAGAACTGCGTGACAAAATTGTTGGTGAAGTATCTTTAGGTACTTGGAAGTTTGACAACGTCAGCAGCACTGTAAGCCCCAATCCTGGCTGCTTCATTACAAGAAAAGATTCAAATGCTCCACAAATATCTCCTAATGACATCAACATCCTTAGGATTAATGACGAAGATATTAATGGTAACCCAGGTGTTTTTGACTGGGAGATTGGCGACCTACTGACGTTCACAAACACAGCTAACACTACTCAAAGCATTAAGTTCCGCGTAAATGGTACTCCCACAAATAGTGGTACATACTGGGTAGTTCAAGTTGCGCACATTACATCTAACTATGATTTCTTCCAAAACGCTGAATACTATTTGTCGCACATTACCTATTGACGTAAGCGTAGACCTTGATGCACTTGATGATACTTACCTCCGCCTTGATTGCAGCAATGACCCTCTTGAAACAGAGCTAGAAATCAAAACACCTGACTTCGGTGCAGCTGCTTTAACACTTACCGGTAAGCGTGATAATGTCAACAATGCTACTGCAACTATTACATTTAGAAATCAGCTTGACACTGCCGAAGCCCTATGTTGGTTATTTAACTTACAGAACAACAGGTTCTGCCGATGGTTACTTTAGGTTTAACCAAGATGTAGATCTAGGCAACAAAGGCTTGCATTCAGTAGCTCGGATCCGTATGGAGCCTGGTGGTTACATCGGAAGTGCCGCTAATCCACGACTGACGTTCCATAACGCAAGCTCCGGCAATGAAGGAGAAGGATTACTTGTGGTTCCACGTCCTTCTTCCGCACGTCGTAGCTTCTCTGTTAGAGGCAACGATAGTTCTGGCAACGAGCAAGATATGCTCTTTAGCTACAGCAATGCAACTGGTCCTGACGCTGTTAACTATATCGGCAAGATGGACAGTGATAATAACTTGGTTAACCTAGGTAAGGTTAAAGAGTTAGCTGAAACAGTCGTCTTGATTGGCACTACCTGTAATTGGAGGAAAGGTGGCTTAGATGACACTACTCTTGACCGCCAGTATTTTGGAATAGAAAAGGCAGGCACGACATCATCGCAGGTCGGTTATGGCAACGTACTTTACTTAAACAAACTGATTGATATTAATGGTACTTTGCAGTCGTTAGAAAATTACACACCAACTAATAGTAGTTTAATTGAAGTGTGGTCCGGTAATGAACTTTGGTTTAAAAGTTTACTTGACCCTACAACATACAAAGTTGCTAGTCGCAACTCTGATGAAATAGTGTGTGACTTCACAACTAATTATCCGTTGTAGCTAAAGTGGTACCAACTGGAGCGCATCTACTTACTATAGGATTATCTTGACTGGTATGAAATATACAGGGTAATTTCAGTGTTAAGTAAAATAGAAACATACAAGAGGCATACTAATGACTGCTAATACACCGGCAAAGCCCCATACAGAAGGTATGGAGTGGACTAATACTGAGACTGGTATTAAATATCAGTTCTCTGGTGGTGCTTGGCGTGCTGTTAGCACTCAGGCGATAGAAGACATTATTGATTTAATTGAGAATGCTGCTGCTGATATCTTCTACGGAGATAGCCCACCAACAGACGAAAAGTATGATTTATGGTTTGATACCAAGCGTACAGAGCTTTGCGTAAAGCACGAAGATATGTGGATGCCAGCGAGCATCGGTGGTGCCGGTAACGGTGATAACGGTGTTGTCCCAACACTAGAGCAAGTACTACAGGCAGGACCATTTGCTGATATCCCTATTGTTCTAACTGACAAAGAAGAAGCGTTTATTGATATTGACCCAAGAGAGAACCGTGTTCTTATTGCTGGTACAGATAATGGTGACCCACTCCTAAGTAAGCCACCACGTATTTCCTTGATCCATATCACTTCCGACAGCGATGGCCAAGGTAGAGCAGACATCGAACTAGATGAAGGTGGAAAGCGGTTGGACTTTGAGATGTTCTCAGGTGTAGATAACATTCACTTCCGCTTTGAAGAAGACGAAAAAGTTCATCCTTAATAAAGAAGGTGATGCTGAGTTTATCGGCAATGTAAAAGCCGCACCAGCGACTGAACCAGATGAACTCGCAACCTTCGGTCAGCTTCTGACCGTTGAGCAAGAGATTGAACAGATTCAACGATCCACAGATCGGGGCAGGTGGTCCTTTGATAACACCGATTTTATTAAAGAAGATTCTACCTTCAGTTTGATTGAAAAAATACTAACACCAGCTGACAAGGAAGCTAACTGTGATGAGCAGCACGCCTCTTGTATGTTAGGTGTAAGTCCTCCTGAAGATGTACAACAGTGTGCCGATCAACGTGATGCGTGTTTAGCTGCTTATGGGGACGGTGATACTATTGAAACAACTGACTACTGGGAAGAGTGTACAAAGTTAGTAGTTAGTTACTTCTCCGATACTTCAGCCAATATTGGAGGACCTATGGTAAGCATTCATAGTTTCAAAGATGTTGAACCTGGAATGTTTGTAGATATCTTCAACGTAGCGGATGGATCTACGGTACTTACAGAATCACTGCTAAAACACCAGGGACAAATATCGATCCTGATGTGGAAGACTTTCAGTACTTTCTATGGTGTTCGATGTTGAATTTATTAGGGGCAGAGGTGAGCCATCCGGCGCTGCAACATTCAAATTCTACGAATTAGTCTCAGGCAACCCAGCCGATTTCGTCAGAAAAGCTGGCGATACAATGGAAGGCACTTTAAAGATACAAGGTTATACAGACGATAATATTCCTCTTTTCAAGTTCGCCCTACATCCAGCAAAGGCTTCTAATTCCGATGTGATGATGGTGTATGACACGAATGGCGCGGCTAAATTTTATGTTACTAATGAAGGCGACATCAATGCCTCTAGTACATATACTCCCAAAAACAGCAAACATCTAACTACTAAAAAATATGTTGATGATTTCATAAAAGAATATGCTTCTCCAAAGGTCGGTGTTCCTGGCAGAACTTTTAAATGGAGTAGCACTGGTCAAGGCAGATATTGCACCAGTGGTAAAATTACTGCAGACATTGTAAAAGATGAATGGCAGAATTTGATGTATGTTAGTCAGAAAGATATGACTGGGCAAGAATGCTATCACGAGACCTCAAACGCTTTTAGATATAGCGGCATTCTTACAATATCCAAAGCAAATGGAAAGGTAGTTGTTTTAGCTGAATTTGATCAGATTGCTAATGGCGTTAAAAGTAAAGATAATCACATCTTCTGGGACTTCCCCCTCACTACTTATCGGATTAAAAACTGGATTAGACGTTACAAAAGTCAGATAGAAACCAACGAGTTGCTGTATGTCTCTGATGGCTTTATGATTTAAGTGTCTCTAGTTTATTTAACCATTAAAATAGTAATAACAATTAGTAGCTCTAATAATGACGTATTCAAACGCTCCTGATGTACCAACTGTGATTGGTGATCAGTGGACTAATCCTGATACTGGTGTTGAGTATGAGTGGAATGGTGAGCGCTGGGTCATCGTAGGCTCTGCTAACTTCGACGCAAAGTACGTCAGTAGAACTGGCGACACAATGACTGGTCCGTTCCTGCTTGACGGTCAGCCCACTGTGCCTCGTATGGCTAGTGACAAGAGCTATGTGGATGATGAGATTGACAAAGTCAAAGAAGAGATTGCGATATTAGCAATTGAAAAAGGAACATCTAGAAACTATCAGGTAAGTTCATTAACATCTTTAGCCGTACCTGACCCAGGTAACTTGGCACTAAACAATAGTGATCCTCTTTCAGTTACTCAGCTTGCTTTGTCACTGACTGACATTGGGGACAGGAGGGATTCCTCTCGTAGGTGATGTCATTGAATTCGATCGTGTTTCCGATGGAAAGACGATGAAGTATGTAATTGATAGTGTACCGAATGGTACCGCTACCTACATTGAAGTTGGTGCTCGTTCAGGGACGCTAGATACTTTTGCTGTAGGCGAACTCTATTCAACGTTCCTGTATCCACAGCAGTCTGACGACTTAGCACATCTGAATGCTAACCAGACATTCACAGGCGTCAATACGTTTGAAGATAGAACTAATTTTGAATCTAACGTCACCATTAGTAGTAACTCTAATTCACATCGTCTCTATATGAAAGATGAAGACGGTAATACAACCTTCTCTCTGTTTCCAAATGGTAGCTTTACTACTAAAAGCCACATCACATTTCAACCTCAAAAGTTTTCCACATTTAATGAAAGGTATGGCTCTTACGTTCGAGTAGAGCCTCCAGTCGGTTGGTCATCAGGTGATGGAGACTTCGGGTTCTATGTTGATATTAGTAGAGCAAACACACAGCACAACAGGTTTGTAGTAGGTGGTCGTTCTAGTCGTCAGAAAGCTTTTGAAGTCTATGACGATGGCCAAGGTCGGATGCGTGTTTATGGAAACGCTCGCATCGATAATAATTTACATGCTTATGGTGAGCTAACAGTAGAGGACGAGTGTAACTTCAAGAAAGACGTACACGTCTATGGAGCACAAGGTTCATCTACAGCAACTCTTGTAGCTGGTAAAACATATCTGATTATTCAGATTGACATTAACGCAAGTAATGCGTTTGCTACCTGGTATTCCGCAGGGGTACTTAAGTTAGAACTTGGTGGTGTATTTAAGTGTATTCAAAACACTAGCCTTCCCTCAGGTAACAGAGCAGCTGAGGTCCTTACTAGTCCAGACTTACAGGTAGGTAACGATATCTACTGTGGAGGCTCATTAATTGCGAATGATGTAGAAGGTCAGACTTTTATATTTAACGGACACGGCGACTTCAAAGGAGATGTAATCTTTGAAGATGTAGTTACATTTGACAAGAAAGTAACGGCAGAAGACATAAAGGTCAACGGACTGCTTGATGTAAGTACCGCAGACCATACTAATAATGGTGCTCTACCTAAGTCTTACTTCACCAGAATACTTAAAGAATATAACAATGAATTTAGGTCTATCTATATTAATCACGGAACCAATGGTACTTCCGATCCGCCAATTGAAATTAAAGCATCAACCAGTACTGGAAACTTGCTCCAATGTCGTAACAGTTCAAATAGCATTCGTTGGGGAGTAAATGTTCATAGCGGATATATGTTTGGAGGCACATCGGGTACCCCTTGGCTTCCTACATCAGATCATCACTTTGCTGTTAAAAAGTATGTTGATAACCAAATCAGTGCCGTAGATAGTAAGATTCAAAGCAGTTCTGGCCCTACAGGAATGTGGTTCAAATACGGTGGAGATTCCACCTCATTAAGTCAAGGTCGATTTATTCTAAATGGTAATCGTCTTATTTTTGATACTTACAATGACGATGGTGTTCAGTGGATGAGTGGAGTTACTTCAGAAGCGGGCGAGCAATCCATATGGTCACACTGTTCTATCTACAGACTATCAGGTGGCGTTTACATTCTCGATCGGATGTATCAGCTAGAAAAAATGAGAGTAGGTACTAGTTTTAATAGTAGAAGGAGCCTTAATTTCTCAAAGATATATCAAAAATTTGGCAGCGGCTTACCATCAGTAGGTACAAGATACTTAGTCTCCTGTGGTGGTTTCTTCTAACTGTTTCACCATACTTAATTAAGGTAATTCCAATCGATACAATAGTAAAGACGGCTCATATAAAATAGATGCCAACTCCTGCTAGTTTAAAACTTAGAGGTAACGACTCTCTGCAAACTGACGACAGCTCGGTCTTTTATTATGAAGATACTGATGCTGATAAGACAGTATTGTTCCCTAAATGGTGGGATAGAAATGCGAAGAATCGTGAGTACATTCGAGTTAATCGAATACACGTAACCCGTGATGGTGGTGACTTAGACCTCATCATCCCTGCTAGTTACGATCTAATGCTTACAGCAGACTACGACGGTGACAAGACATTTGATGTCAAACACCACCGGAGTATCAAACGAATGGGTCTTGCAATGCACGGCACCACGGATGTAAGAGCTGAATTTATTTACCCAATCTCTGCTAGGCAGAAGATTGCTTACAGAGAAATGAATGGTGGACTTAAGTCTATCTACAGCACTACTCCAGCAGAGACCTTCCGTATTCTTTACACCGAGTTAAAACCGTTCTTCGACCTCGGCAACTTGGCACAAGCAACAGCTCATTACGACCTGAACCTTGCTACTGATTCCTTCGACCTTAATACCTGATAACCATGGCATCACAACTGCAACTGCGAGGCGGAACAACCGCCGAACACGGGAGCTTCACAGGTGCAATCCGTGAACTCACCGTTGATACAACACTTAAGGCTCTGAGGCTTCACGATGGTGTAACTCCTGGTGGCACTGTCATCGCTGGCTTGTCAGATGTACAAGCATTGATTACAGCATTAAGTGACAGCTCTACTGCATCATTAAACAGAGACTGCTCTTCGTACTTCTGCTGTATCAAATCTGACTGCTCTTCTCAACACGGCAGTTGCCGATAGAGTATCTGAAGATAATACAATCAAGACTGACTTTGCTGCGGGTGATGCAACAACACTAGCTTCAGCTAATACTTATACAGATACTAAAGTCAGTGAACTGCTAGGTGGCTCACCTGATCTGCTGAATACTCTTAATGAGTTAGCAGAAGCTATTGGTGATGACGCTGATTTTATTACAACCATTAACGCATCAGTCACTGCTGTACAAGCAGATGTAGATGCTAATGAAACAGCAGCTAATACAGCAATCGCAGCAGTTCAATCTGATGTAGATGCTAACGAGACTGCTGCTAATACAGCAATCGCTGCTGTCGCTACTAACCTTACGACTGAAGAAGGCACACGGTTATCTGCTGATAACGCATTAAGCACACGTGTTGATGCTCTTGAAGCTGATACAACCAACGCAACAGCTGTTGCTGCTGTACAGGCAGACGTTGATGCTAATGAAACGACAGCTGCTACAGCAGTTAGCAACGAAGCAACAACAAGAGCCGCAGCTGATACAGCCCTTAGTGCTCGCCTCGATACGCTTGAAGCTGATGACACTACAGGTACAGCACTTGCTGCTGAAACTAGTGCTCGTACATCACAAGACACGCTGCTATCTGGTCGCATTGATGCCCTAGAAGTTGATCCTACCACGCAAACACTTCTGACAGCAGAGACTACACTTCGGACTAATGCCGACAGTGCTCTATCTGTACGTATTAATACGCTTGAAGCAGACCCCACAACTGCTAGTGCTGTTGCCGCAGTACAGGCAGATGTCAATCAAAATGAAAGCGATAGTGATGCTGCTGATGCTGCACTCTCTACTCGTATTACTGCTCTTGAGGCTGACCCAACTACCGCAACTGCTGTCAGTTCTGGTGATGCTACAACCTTAGCTTCGGCTAATACCTACACTGATACCAGTATTAGTAGCCTTGTAAATGGTGCTGATAGTGCTCTTGATACGCTTAAAGAGATTGGTGATGCCCTTGCTGCTGGTGACACCTCAGTCACTAACGCACTGACAGCACAGATTGTTACTGAATCAAGTACTCGTGGTAGTGCGGATACTGCATTATCTGGACGACTGGATACGCTTGAAGGTCAAACACTTGACGCACGTATCACTGCTCTCCAAGCAGACGTAGATCAGAATGAAACCGACAGTGACACCGGCATTGCCTAACACTGCTGCGATTGCTTCTGAAGAATCTGCTCGTATTGCAGCAGATAGCGCAGAAGTAACCGCTCGTAACGCAGCAATCGCTGTTGAAACTGCTGCTCGTATTAGCGCAGTCAGTGCTGTTGATACTTCGTTATCACAAGAAGTTGTTAATCGTGCAGCTGCTGTCTCAGCTGAAACATCAGCACGAGCAACCGCAATTAGCGATCTCACTGCGACAGTAAATGCAAACGCTACTGCTAACGCATCAGCACGAGCAGTTATCTCTTCTAACTTGGCAACTACTACTGCCAATCTTTCAGCTACTAATACAGCTTATTCTGATGCTGATGCCGTTCTTCAAGCACAGATTACTGCAGCAGCCACAGTAGAAGCAGCAACTGAGGTACGCAATCTGCGTGCTGGATTATGCTTTGGACAACTCTATGTCACCGACTTAGTTGTTGCTTGAGCTACAACCATTGTTGTTAAAATAGTTTTAGACAATCTTTCTGTATTGAATAAGTTATGACCACTGTTACCTCTCTGGGCGTAGATCAGCTCAGCCTGCGAGGGGGCGGGAACTGATTACAACATTCTCTCCCGCTTCTTCGCAACAAAAGCCCAAGCTGATGCCGCACTGGCAGATAGTAGCTGGGTCCCAACCGCAGGTAAAACCAACGGCTGCCTAACTGGCGACCAAGGTTTGCTTGTCTATGATTTCAGTACCACCGCTCTTGTAGTAGCTGATGCTGCTACTCGTACCTACGCAGACACCGCAATTGCTACAGCAGTTGCTGCTCTTGTTGATAGCGCACCCGGTACTCTTGATACCTTGAATGAGTTAGCAGCAGCCATCAATGATGACGCTGGTGCTTTCGCAACTCTGACAACTTCAATCGCCGCAGTTCAATCTGATGTCGATTCAAATGAGACCGCTAGTGATGCTGCTGAAGCCGCACTCTCCGGTCGCCTTGACACATTAGAAGCAGACCCAACGACAGCCACTGCTCTTGCTGCTGTACAAGCTGACGTTGATGCTAATGAGACCGCTTCTGATAATGCTGAAGCTGCTCTTTCTACACGTCTCGATACTCTTGAAGCTGACCCTACGACTGCTACGGCACTCGCAGCAGTTCAAGCTGATGTCAACCAAAACGAAAGCGATAGTGATTCAGCCGAAGCCGCATTGAGCGCTCGTATCGATACCCTCGAAGCTGACCCCACAACTGCTACCGCACTTGCTGCTGTTCAAGCAGATGTAGATCAGAACGAATCCGATGCTGATACAGCAATCGCACTGAAAGCAAATATTGCTGGACCTACTTTTACCGGAGTTCCCGCAGCACCTACCGCTTCTGCTGGTACTAACACCACTCAACTGGCTACGACGGCATACGTCACAGCCGCAGTTGCTGCTCTGATTGATTCCGCTCCTGGTGCTATTAACACCTTGAACGAACTGGCAGCTGCTCTTGGTGATGACGCTAACTTCTCAACCACCATCACAAACAGCATTGCCGCTGTTCAAGCTGATGTAAATCAAACGAGTCTGACGCTGACTCTGCTATCGCTGCTGTTCAAGCTGATGTTGATCAGAATGAGACAGACGGAGATGCCGCAGACGCTGCTCTTTCTGCTCGTATCGCAACACTGGAAGCTGACCCAATTACAGCTACTGCCTCTGCCGCAGCTGATACTGCTTTAGGCAACCGTATCGCCACACTTGAAGCTGACCCAACTACGGCATCAGCTGTAGCTGCAGTTCAAGCTGACGTCAATCAAAACGAAAGTGATGCCGATGCTGCTATCGCTGCTGTTCAAGCAGATGTTGACCAGAATGAAGCCGATGCTGATACAGCCATCGCTCTGAAGGCAAACATTGCTGGACCTACGTTCACTGGAGTTGCCGCCGCACCTACCGCTAGTGCTGGTACTAACACCACTCAAGTTGCTACAACTGCGTTTGTTAAAACTGCAATTGATAACCTCGTTGGTGGTGCAAGTAGCGCCCTCGATACTCTTAACGAGATTGAACAGGCATTGAACGAAGATGCCAACATCGCTACTAACCTCACGACGTTGATTAACGCTCGTGTGGAATCAGCCAACGGTACATTGACTGGAACTACAACTGCAGCCAGCTTGGTATTCAGTGGTGGTTTGACCAACGCAGCTGACGATACCGCCGCCGCTTCTGCTGGTGTTGCTGTAAACCAGTTGTACCGCAACGGTTCTGTTGTAATGATCCGCGTTAGCTAATAACTAATGAATAAACAAAAATTCCTACTACAAATGTTAGCGGGAATTTTTACCTTTCAAGCCTGCCTCTTTGGGGTGGGCTTTTATTATTGCGCTAAAGGAGGCGGACTATCTACGTGTCCAAAGATAGGTGAGCGTTATGAGAATACATTCAACGTGATGATTGCAACGACGCTAGCATTAATAACAGGAGCTTCTATAAAGGAGAGTTAAATGTTTGAACCATCTGACTTTAAGTTATCACTAGAGAAAGAACTAAAGCTGCGTGTTATTGAAGACGAAATCGAACACTGCGAAGATATCAAAGCACTACGAGAGCAACTTATCATCTGCTCTAAAAGCTTAATGACTTATCAACATATGGTAGGTGAAATAGTGAAACGTCAGATTACACGTGACTTAGAAATGTGGGCACCAGAAGTTAGTAAAATAGTTAATGAGATGACAGGAGTAAATGATGGCGTCGGAAGGGACCAAGAAACTTAAATTTAATCGAAAGTATATGGGCTACAACCCTAATCGAATAAAAGGACCTGCTGTCAATATTTTAGATACAGTCGTCAAACCTATTCCTAAACCGGAGGAACCCTAATGGCTTACGTTGGTGAATACACTGATAAGTTCTCAAGAAAGTATTTACATCTTAATCCAGACCCTACTAAAGGTCCTGGTACTTGGCGTCTGTCTAACATCCCTTCATATGACGACGATGGAATTGAAAATGCTATTGAGAACCTCTACGCAATCCCTCCAATCATTAATACGCAAATCGGTAATCAAGCAAATTTATCGTTTGTAATTGAAGGCATCCCAGGTATTAACTCTGCTCGCAGTATTAGAACAACAACTTTAGAAACAACAATAAGTAACCTACTACGGCAAGATTTAGAGCCAATGTCTGGTGGAAGCTTATTTGATGTTGAAATAGTTAATGGTGAAAAACCAATACTTACAAATCAAATAGATACTGATGCTTACATATGGTTCAATATTGACGCCTTACCTAATGTAGATACTGCTCGTGATGCTAGACGCATTGGAGTTACTCTGGGAGCATTCGGATATAATAGTAGAAGCGTAACTTCTATCACTGCCACTGCTCCATTAAAAGCAGTAACAGGAGCAGGGATAGCAACCGTTTCCTTTGACATCACAACGTTACCCGACGCATAAAAACAAATGGCATTAGAAGCAACCGACTTACTTGTCGTACAAAAACAAAGCGGTGGAAAGGAAGTCCGCAAAGCCAGTCTTCAACAACTGAATGACTACCTCCAGACTGAACCTGGTGTTGTCTATAAAGGACAAGCAAACTTTACCGACGCTGCTCAAGAACCCGGCAGTAAAAATGTTGGTGACCTATACATCAACGACGCACCTGGTGCTGGTACTTGGGCTTGGGCAGCTGGCGTTAACTCAAACAGTATTACTAATGTAGTCCCAGGAGACCGTGCTCTTTGGAATGGCACACAATGGGATGTCATTCAATCTGGTACTGATGATGCTGGCGTAACTTCTGTAACTGGTTCATTGCCAATCACTATTAGTGGAACAGCAGCTGAACCTAACGTAGAAATTGAACAAGCAACTACCACAGCAGCTGGTGCTATTGCTCGTCTAGCTACAGCAGCAGACGTCACACCTGATGGTACTGGTGAAACAACAGCAGTTGTTACCGCTGACTTGCTGAAGCAAACCAACATTGACCTCGCTGCTGCTACTTCCGGTGGTCTTACTTCAGTTCAAGGTGTTGACCCAATTGAAGTCGCAACAACAGGTGGTGGAGCAACAGTCAATTCACCAGAGATTAAAATTAAAGACGCAGGCTTCACACAGAAAGGCGCTGTTGTTCTTCAAGAAACTGGCTCAGCTGTAGCAACTGCTGTTGATAAAGCAGCCACTCCTGGATATGTTGATGCTTACTATCTAATCAAAGACTTCTCGTCTCTTACGGATGCTTGATTATGGCTATCGAGAATAACGACTTATTTGTACTCCAGAAAGGTGCCGGTGGCGAACTACGTAAAGCATCGGTAGCTGCTCTCCTTGCGGAAGTTGTTGAGCCAATCATTCCCGATGCTGAAACTCAAGATCTTCAAGCTGTAACAGACGAGGGGAATGAAACTACTAAAGGCATTAATTTAGGAGGCAACCTAGTTGTTGGTGAGCCGATTTTTGGTGGAGCCCCTTCCACTAATGTGGGAGTTGAAGCAGATGCGGACAAGGGTGCTTTACATATTAGGTCAGCAAACAATAATGCGATTGCTTCTTTTGAGATTTTATCCGCAGGTTCACAGTTATCTCACTTAAAAATACTAGGCAGTGGTGACTTAAAAATTGGTGACAATGTCTCTACTGCTAGTGGTATTAACATTGAACTGAATCCTGATGGTTCAGCTACATTTGCTGGTCCAATTGAAGCCGAGAGTATTGATGGCGGAGAATACGCTGTATAAATCGCTAGAATAAATACAACGGATTATTATTCGTGGTATAGCTTTTTAGCGAGGAAGAAATGAAGATTCAACTAAAGCGCAGTAATGTGTTAGACGGTGGTCGCAAAAGAACCAACCGCAGCACAGATGGAATACGGCGAACTTGCTGTTAATTACAGTGAGACTGACCCCGTACTATTTCTTAAAGACGCTAGTGACAATATCATCCGTATCGCTGGTGCTGGTGCTCCAGGCGGTGGCGGTGGTGCTGGCGATGGTTTGGAACAGATTGATAATGGCGATAACACTTTTAACCTCGCAGTAAAGGCATACCCCGGATACGGCATCGCAGTAGAAACAGAAGGCGTACGCATTGGCGACGACTGGTCTGCTATTCCTGCCCTCGTTTGATAGGAAATAACAATGGCTGAACTACAACCGACTGACGAATTTCTCGTCAATCGCTCTGACACAACTTATACACAAGAAACGGACACACTAATGGCTAGCCTTGAAACCACTGACTATCTGCTTGTTAATCGCAGTGACGCTACCTACAAGATTACTGGTGAAGATTTTATCAACTCAGTCATTGACCCGTTAGAAGTTACGGTCATTATTGCTCCGAACCCACCTCTCATCGGTGAGAACGCAGAAGCTATTCCAGTCGTTACTGGTGGTAAGCAACCCGACGGTGGATATGTATTTACCTATCAGTGGCACTACGCTGATGACCTGCTTGGTACAAACAAAGTAGATATCCCAGGTCAGACCGCATCTACATACATGACGTACCTGAATCAGATATTACTAAGTTCATTGGTTGTACCGTCACCACAACTGACGCCCTGAATACGACAGCATCAGGCACTGGTTATGGCGGACCCATCAGCAGTTGAGATTGCTCCTGTTATTGATGAAGTCATCCTCACTGAAATCTACGATGGTGAGAACCGTTTTACAGATAAAGAGTTCCCATACACAACAGTAATGGGACTAGATGGAACACCAGACCCAACCTTCGCAGTTAAAGCAAAACTGTCTGGAACTACATTTAACTTTGGCGTTGAATCAGACACCATCACCAAAGTAGAAGGTGGTGGTGAGAACGTTTATACAACTGACACGATTGCGAGTGTTGGTGGTACAAATTACAGCTCAGGCTGGGATCAACAGAGGCGATAGTATCAATAATGCTTTTGACGGTAATACAACCAAAGCTTTACTGTTCTTCAAATGGGTCCAGTGGAGACGAAACAATCTGGACAGGTTCTATCCTATCACGGGGGTAGCTGAATTTTCGCAAGCTATGGATCTAAATCGAACTATAGGACCCAACGTTATACAATTACAGATAGTAATTAAGTTCACTACTGTTGACATAACAACTGATATTCCTAAAGCTCCCGCCCTGCAGCTGGACTACAGTTGCTGGATTAGCGGCAATATAGTTCAAATTAAAATGGTAAATATTCTAATGAATATGATCCAAGTATGTGGGCTT
>UEXL01001490.1_pt1 | contig 14681 bp, 28 predicted proteins | sample 1796671 | NCBI WGS metagenome assembly UEXL01 (sample SAMEA4772471, study PRJEB27181) | metagenome
ACATAAACAGAACGTTTTCTGCTGTGCTGATCTTCGGCGTCTGCTTGGGTGTTTAACCTCGTGTTGGGCTCTCGAACAGATCTGGTTTTGAAACAGCTACAAGAGATTGCGCTAAACGAAGACGTGCAGGATGGCGCAAGGGTGCGGGCCTTGGAACTGCTTGGCAAGAACTGCGGGCTGTGGATTGATCGTGTGGAAACCACTGACAAGGCGGAGCGCAGCGCGGATGAGATCGAGGCGGATATCGAGGCACGGCTCAAGCGGCTGGGCATGTGAAAAGAAGTGCTATTGAACTTTTGCCTCGCACACGCACAGAATTAAAAGGAGTTTTACCCCCACCCACCCCGACCACCCCGCGAGCGCGCCCGATTATTCTGACCATACATAGTATTACACACAAATAATCTCAAAACTGGTGAAACAGAGACCCCACCTATGACTACCCCAACTTTTTCATAAAACAGCATATTATATATTTACTACTATTATATATCAGGTATAGATAAGTTATATATCTGTTAAAGGTATATAACAGTTAAAGGTATATAACTGTTTACCTGATATATAGGGGAACGGCTTGCGAGATTTAAGTCAAGTTCTGTCTCAGATATCAAAGCTCCCACCCAATGAGAAAGCTGCCCTTCTCAAGGATCTTGAAGCTCTTGAGGATGTGCAGAACAAGAAGAAAGCTAAGGAAGACTTCATTTCCTTTGTGAATCTCATGTGGCCTAGCTTTATTAGTGGGCGGCATCACCAGAAAATGGCGAGTGCGTTTGAGCGTGTGGCTAGTGGTGAGTTAAAACGTCTGATTATCAACATGCCACCCCGTCATACCAAGTCAGAGTTCGCCTCTTACTTACTGCCAGCATGGTTTCTAGGAAAGTATCCTGAAAGAAAGTCATTCAAACCGCCCACACTGCTGAGTTGGCAGTTGGATTTGGTAGGAAGGTGCGGAACCTCATACAATCTGAGGACTTCCAGAACGTGTTCAGCGGTATAACCCTGTCATCTGACTCTAAAGCGGCAGGAAGGTGGAACACAAACAAGCGCGGTGACTACTTCGCCATTGGTGTTGGCGGGGCAGTTACTGGTAAAGGTGCTGATCTTCTAATTATTGACGATCCTCACTCAGAACAGGACGCCCAGCAGGGGCAATTCAACCCAGAAGTCTATGATCGTGTGTATGAATGGTACACATCTGGCCCACGCCAGCGATTACAACCCGGTGGTGCCATCATTGTCGTGATGACACGCTGGTCCCTGCGAGATCTGACTGGGCAGATCATGAAATCTACAGGAAATAAGAAAGGTATGGACGAATGGGAGGTCATTGAGTTCCCAGCTATAATGCCTTCGGGTAAACCCCTCTGGCCTGAGTTCTGGTCAATGGATGAACTGGATGCTTTGAAGGCAGAACTTCCACCTACAAAGTGGAATGCTCAATATCAGCAAAATCCCACGTCTGAGGAAGGGGCGCTCATCAAGCGTGAGTGGTGGAGAGAGTGGGATAGACCCAACCCACCCCCCTGTGAGATCATATTGCAGTCTTGGGACACCGCATTCCTCAAGACACAGAGATCTGACTATAGTGCTTGCACCACATGGGGGGTATTTTACCATCCTGATGACACGGGGCGCAGTCAGCCCAATCTAATCATGCTGGATGCCTACAAAGAAAAGCTTGAGTTCCCAGATTTAAAACGTGCTGCCTATGATAAGTACATGGAGTATGAGCCAGATCAAATGATCGTGGAAAAGAAAGCATCTGGTGCCCCACTAATATTTGAACTGAGGGCAATGGGTATCCCAGTTACAGAGTTCACTCCTTCTCGCGGGCAGGATAAAATTGCTAGGGCAAACGCTGTGACTGATTTGTTTGCCAGTGGATCTATATGGCACCCACCCACCCAGTGGGCACACGAAGTTATCGAAGAGTGTGCTGCCTTCCCGTCAGGAGAGCATGATGACTATGTGGATTCCACCACTCAGGCACTATTGAGGTTTAGGCAGGGCGGTTGGGTGAAGGCTGAGTCAGATGATTGGGACGATGAGCCTAAGTATCAGCGTCCTGTAGAGTATTATTAAAAGTTCTATTGAACTAAACCTCTATGTTTATCTTAGTTCCTTGAGGTCGATCTGCGTTAGTCTTCCGACCAAAGCGATCATAAGTTTCTCCCAAGTCAAACCTTTGCTTTGCCAACGCCTCTAGGTGACTGTGATTAGCCCTATGTTCTTTCTCCACCTCTGTTCAGCAAGGTGAGCTTCTATTCGCTCACGGCTTTGAGTTTGCTGATGGATATCAGATCCCACATTAAACGGTGCGTTGCCTATGCCGCTTAACCCATCAGCCACTACAGTCTTCCCTGTTTTGCTAGAATAATAACAACAGTAATTCCGAGCATGATGGAAACAATAATTACTGCGCCACCATAAACAATAATGCGCTCAATTAGCTTTGCCTTGCGTTTCTCTCTGCTTCAATCTTTGCCTTGCGGTCTTTTCTTGCTTGCACCCGTATAGCTTGCAGTTCACCCACGCGCTAAAACCTCTGGTTGCAATGACGATCTGACGAAGCTCTTCCTCCGCGTCTTTGGCCCTTTGTAAATTCACAAACGTCTCCATCGCATTTTCATCCGACCCTGAGAACAAGCTGTTTTTCTTTCTCTCATGGGCAGCGCGTAAATCATCCACCCCATCAAAAAACTCACCAATCTGCTTGGTGACATTTACCAATTCCTTGCCTGCGGATACGGCAGATTTCACAGCGGCAAACGCTGTAAATGGATCAATCATGTCCTTCTCCCCCTACCAACAACGATGTATGGTGGACAGAAGTGCTTCCAAGGAACTCTTACCTTGGCTGGGTATTGGTAATAAAACTGCGAAACTTCTCTAGGGCACCTATACTCACAGGTCTGGTGCAGACCTATAGTCGGGCTTTGACTAGCTAATACCGCTGTTAGGGCGCATATAAACATATCTCATGCCTATCTCCCCCTATTTCTCTGCAAGTTTGTCTATCTTGCCTTCAAGCCTAACGAGGTGATCAACAACTCTCCCAAGTTCCCCCGCATGTTCTTCCCTCTTTATATAATTCTCTCTTGTCATGTTCAAAAGAATATTGAGGCGCTTTACTTCAGATGCGATTTGATTGGCCCACCACCCTATGGGTAGAACCACAAAAGTTAATACGATGTTCCAAATCAACATGTTATCCATGATTTTTTAATACAGTAATATAATATTTGTTTCAACAGCCTGTCTAAGTTAAAGGATAATTATGGGTGCATCTCCCAGTACCCTAGTCGGGGTGTGGTGGCTTCCCCCAAGTTGCCCACCTCGACACTAGACCGCACAATAATATTTTGATAACGTCCACATACACAAGCTGAAGGTGATTCATGGCTATAGAAAAACCAATGGTTCCTTCTGATGTAGAGATTGAAGAGAATCCATCTGAAGAAGAGCTTACTGTTGAGATCGTAAATCCAGACTCCATTTCCATGGAAACAGAGGACGGTGGAGTTGTCATTGATTTCGAGGGCAGTCTTTCTGAAGACTTAATGGGTCCAGATCATGATTCTAATTTGGCTGAGTTTATAGAGGAATCAGAACTTGAATCTATGGCATCTGAGCTTGTTAGTGATTTTGAGTCTGACCGTGAGTCACGCTCTGATTGGGCTAGGGCTTATGTAAAAGGCTTAGATCTACTTGGCATGAAGATTGAGGACAGGCAGCAGCCATGGGCTGGTGCGTCTGGTGTGTTTCATCCTGTGCTTACTGAATCTGTTGTTAGGTTCCAAGCGCAAGCAATGGGTGAACTCTTTCCTGCTAGTGGTCCTGTCAGGTCAAAGATTATGGGGAAGATGACCCCAGAAAAAGCTGATCAAGCTAATCGTGTTCAAAATGAAATGAACTATCTTCTTACAGAAGAGATGACAGAATATCGTGATGAGCTAGAGCAAATGCTTTTCAAGCTTCCTCTAGCTGGATCTGCGTTTAAAAAAGTTTACTATGATCCGCTAATGGACAGGCCTTGCGCTGTGTTTGTTCCATCTGAGGAGTTTGTTGTATCTTATGGAGCAACAGACCTAATGACATGCCCGCGATATACGCATGTCATGAAGAAAAGCGAAAATGAAATAAGAGAACTTCAAGTTGCTGGCTTCTATCGTGACGTAGAGTTACCTGCACCTTCTCCAGACTTCTCCGATATCCAAGAGAAATACGATGAGTTAGATGGGGAAAGTGCGGTAATTGAAGACGATGACCGTCATACAATACTTGAAATGCATGTAACGATTAACATGCCAGATGAGTTTGATGACCCAGATGGAATTGCCCGTCCGTATGTTGTGACCATTGATAAGTCATCAAGAGAAATTTTATCCATAAGAAAGAACTGGTACGAGGATGATCAGAGGAAAAAAAAGCGTTTACACTTTGTACACTACCGTTATCTACCGGGCCTTGGGTTTTATGGAACGGGTCTTATACACCTTATTGGTGGACTTGCTAAGTCGGCTACATCCATCCTTCGTCAGTTGGTTGATGCTGGCACACTGTCGAATTTGCCAGCGGGTCTTAAAGCTCGCGGTCTTCGTATTAAGGGGGATGACACTCCTCTTATGCCGGGTGAATTTAGGGATGTGGACGTACCGGGCGGTGCCATACGTGACTCGATTACGTTTATCCCTTACAAAGAGCCATCAAGCGTATTGTACTCTTTACTTGGAAATATTGTCGAAGAGGGACGCCGCATTGGCTCAGTCGCAGACATCCAAGTAGGAGATATGAACGCACAGGCACCCGTGGGCACAACTCTTGCCCTCTTGGAGCGGTCGATGAAAGTGATGTCTGGTGTACAGGCTCGCCTTCATGCTGCCATGAAAAAAGAGTTACGACTTCTTGCTAAGATTGTTCACGATTATATGCCTGATGAGTATGCTTATGAGGTTGATGGAGACTTCAGTAGGACTGCTGACTTTGACAAACGAATAGATGTTATACCAGTCTCAGATCCCAACGCCGCTACTATGTCGCAGCGTATTATGCAGTATCAAGCTGCATTGCAATTAGCGCAGCAAGCGCCTCAGCTATATGACATGGGTAAGCTGCACAGGCAAATGCTTGAGGTTCTTGGCATTCAAGATGCTGATGATCTTATTAAGCTTCCAGACGATATAAAGCCTGCTGACCCTGTAACTGAGAACATGATGATCTTGAAACAGGAGCCAGTTAAAGCGTTTAAGTATCAAGACCATGAAGCTCACCTAGCCGTTCACATGGCGGCGGCACAAGATCCTAAACTAGCTCAGATGATAGGTCAGTCTCCATTTGCTCAAGTCATACAGCAGGCAATGGCTGCACATATCACAGAACATGTTGCCTTCCAGTATCGTAGAGAATGGAGAAAATGCTTGGTGTTGAGTTGCCAAATGAAGATCAAACCTTCCTGAAGATGTTGAGGTTGAGATCTCTAGGCTTGCTAAGGATGCAGCAGAGAAGCTTCTCAAGAAAGATCAAGCAGAAGCTGCTCAGGAGCAGGCAGCAACAGCAAGATCCTGTTGTTCAGATGCAGCAACAAGAGCTGCAACTGAAGACTCAAGAGCTTCAGCATAAGATGCAACTAGATACGGCTAAACTTCAGCTTGAGGCTGAGAAGATTAAAGCCACTAATCAAAGAGAGGGTGCCAAGCTGGGAGTTAAGCTGGCTACCGATCTTGATAACTCTCAGCGAGCAGATCAGCAAGCTGGGGCTAAACTTGGAGTGAATTAGCAAAGGAGCTAGGTAAGGGGGATGGATGATACAGTTATTGCGTTGATGAAGCGTAGTATCTCCGATTATAAAGTTGAAATAGAACAGTTCTTGGCAGGGGCCAAGCGCAAACTATGGATGACTACAGCAGACTTGTTGGGAGATATGAGGCTTTAAAGCTATTAGAGTCTGATTTACAAGAAATAGAAAAAGATTTATTGAACAATAAGTTCAATTGAACTATTTCTAATTGGGGCTTCGCGGATAATCCGCGCACGGTTTCTGTGAACCTAATCACTGCAAGGTATATAAAATGTATGCAGACACTAAAATAACTGAGGAAAAAGTAGCGACTCAGTTACCAGAACCTAAAGGCTACAAGGTTCTTATTAGCACCGTTGAGGTTAATGAGAAGACTGAGGGCGGCGTATATGCCAGATGGCCTCAGGCAAGCAGAAGAAACAGCATCTATTATTGGTTTTGTTATAAAACTGGGCCAGATGCATATTCTGATAAGGAAAGATTTCCAAATGGAGCCTACTGCAAAGAAGGTGACTTTGTAATCTTTAGATCCTATTCAGGAACCAGATTCAAAATACATGGCAAAGAGTTTCGATTAGTAAACGATGACACTGTTGAAGCCGTTGTTGAAGATCCACGGGGTATACACGGGTATGAGTAATTTAGCTTCAGAACCTGAAATGATGGAAGATGTTGGAAACGAATCACCTGAAACACAAGATGTTGTGTCTGATGATAAGTTTGAGATTGAAATTGTAGACGATACTCCAGAAGAAGATCGTGGTAGGCCTCGTAAAGCTGAAGATGCTGCTCCTGAAACTTTTAACGATGATGAGTTAGATAAGTATTCTGAGGGTGTTCAAAAGCGTTTTAAGAAAATGACCTATGAGGCCAATGAGCAACGTAGGAATAAAGAAGAAGCTATTAGACTTCGTGAAGAAGCTTTGAAGTATGCTGAGTCTATCAAGGCTGAAAATGAACGCCTTAGAAAAACTCTTGAACAAGGAGAGGAAACTCTTGTTTCTCAAGCCAAAGGTCGTGTTCAAGCTGAGTTAGACAGAGCAAAGGTAGCATATAAAGAAGCTATTGATGCTGGGGATTCTGATTTAATTCTTGAAGCGAATGACAAGGTTACTTCTTTGAGAATAGAGGCTGACAAGATAGCCAACTATAAACCTCAAAAGAGACCTGCTCCTGAACCTCAGCCTCAATACCAACAACAAGCACCTGCCAAGCCACAAGTTGATCCACGCGCTTTGGAGTGGGGTAAGAAAAATACTTGGTTTGAGAATCCTGAAACTCCTGAAATGACGGGCTATGCATATGGTGTGCATCAAAAGCTTGTACAATCAGGGATTGATCCAAATACAGATCAGTATTATACAGAAATTGACAAGGCCATGAGACAGGTCTTTCCAGATAAGTTTGACGATGGGCAAGTAGAGGTACAAGCACCCCAACGTCAAGGTGGCCCCGTGGTTGCTGCACCGTCGAGAACGACGAAAAAATCACGCACAGTGCGACTTACCTCAACGCAAGCCTCTCTCGCCAAGCGGCTTGGACTCTCAAATGAGCAATATGCGGCGCAATTAATGAAGGATCAATCCAAATGACGAACAGATCTCCACGCACAACAGAGACCCGCGATGCGGTCAAACGTAAAGCGTCATGGACTAGACCGACAATGTTACCTTCCCCAGAGCCACGCGATGGTATTACCTTCCGCTGGATCCGCACATCTACATTGGGAAATACGGATAACACTAACGTCTCTTCCAGATTTCGTGAGGGATGGACGCCAGTTCGTAAAGAGGATCATCCAGACCTTCACATTGTGTCTGATATAGATTCAAGATTCCAAGACGGTATTGAGGTAGGGGGTTTACTGTTATGTCAACTTGCTACTGAACAGGTCGAGGCTAGGGTTGAAGCACAGCTACAGGCGGCTCAAAGCCAAATGGATGCTGTCGATAACTCGTATCTAAAACAATCAGACCCTCGTATGCCCGTTCTAAATCCAGAGCGGAGTACACGATCTTCATTTGGCAAGTAACCCCTTTGGGGAGCTTGTCGTAACTTAAACTCTAGGAGTATGAGAAAATGGCTACTACAGCAGCTCCCCTACGGCTTAAAACCTGTGCGCCGCGCAGACGGAATGCCGTATGCTGGTGCGACTAATCAGTATCTCATTGACCCCGCTGGAGAAGCAACAAACCTGTTTTACGGGCAAGTTGTTATCATTGGGGCTGATGGTTACATCGCACTCGCAACTGGTTCAGGTGCAGACCTGACATCTAACAGCATCTCAGGAACAACAGGCGTTGGTGGTATCGGCGTTTTTGTTGGTTGTGAGTACGTAAATTCTTCAGGCCAACGTGTTCAGGCGCAGTATTATCCATCTGGTACAAATAGTAGCAGCACTGCGATCAAGGCATATGTTGTTGACGATCCAAATGTACTATTCCAAGCTCAGCTTGATGGTACAGGAGCGCAAACAATCATCGGTACAAACACATTCTTTGCAGCAGTGCAGTCTACCTCAACTGGTAATACCACGACAGGTAACTCTACATCTGCATTGGACGCTACGGTGAAGACTGCCGCAGCGGCGTTTCGTATTGTTTCACATGTGTCAGATGCTGCTGATGCGTTCCCAGATGTACTTGTAAAGTTCAATCCGGGCGCTCACCAGATGACCAATAACGTAGGCTTATAAGGAGGTTAAATCATGGCTATTTCACGCGCCCAGCTCCTTAAAGAGCTGTTACCGGGTCTGAATGCATTGTTTGGTTTGGAGTACGGCAAGTACGAAGACGAACATTCTGAGATCTATGAAACTGAAACTTCAGAGCGTAGCTTTGAAGAGGAAGTTAAATTATCAGGTTTTGGAGCCGCCCCTGTGAAAGCAGAAGGTGCTTCAATTTCTTATGACAACGCACAGGAATCATTCACTGCGCGTTATAATCATGAGACAGTCGCAATGGGCTTTTCTATCACAGAAGAGGCTATGGAAGACAATCTGTATGATTCGCTTTCTGCTCGTTATACCAAAGCTCTTGCTCGCGGTATGGCATACACAAAGCAAACAAAGGCTGCTTCTTTGTTGAACACAGGCTTCACCACCTTTAACTCAGGTGATGGCGTTACTTTGTTTAGCACAGCGCACCCAACCGTTGAGGGCACACTAACGCTAACCGCCCTGCAACTGATGCTGACTTGAATGAAACTTCACTTGAGCAAGCTGTTATTGATATTGCCGCGTTCACTGATGAACGTGGTTTGTTGATTGCTGCTCGCCCTCGTAAGTTGATCATTCCACCAGCGTTAATGTTTGTTGCAACTCGCTTGTTGGAAACAACTCTGCGTGTTGGTACAGCAGATAATGATATCAACGCACTTAACTCAAACGGGTCTATCCCAGAGGGTTATGCGGTGAACCACTATCTGACAGACAATGATGCCTTCTTCATCACAACTGATGTGCCTAACGGCATGAAGCATTTTGTCCGTACCGCTATGCAAACAGGCATGGATGGTGACTTTGACACTGGTAACGTGCGCTACAAAGCGCGTGAGCGTTACAGCTTTGGTGTATCAGATCCATTGGGAATCTACGGTTCTCGCGGAGCATAATAGTTCAATAGAACTTTTATCGGTAAAGGGGTGGCGAAAGTTGCCCCTTTATTTTTTTTGTTTCTATGTTAATATCTCCACATCCCTGACAGGCACATGGTGTGTCTGACTAACCCAGACAGGAGATCGACATGGGTACTACTACTTTTTCTGGTCCTATACGGGCTGGCAACATCCGCAACACAACGGGCACTACTGTTGGTTCAGACATAGCAAACGTAGGTTATGTCGTAATGACTCAACAACATGTAATGGATATTTCTGGCGGCGCTGTCGCAGCAGAAGCTACAAATGTAGTAATCCCTGCCAACTCAAAAATCGTAGACATCATCATTGATTTAGAAGTGGCTGCTAACACCACGACAAATATTAGTGTTGGTGATACCGTAGGCGGTGCAGCGACTCTCGTTAATGCTGTTGCTTCTGGAACTACTGTAGGTATTAAGGCGTTAGGCGCTTCTGGCGGTGGTACACTTACATGGAAAAACACTGGCGCATCTGATTTGAAATTAACAGCTACCTCAAGTGCAGGTACTAATGCGGGATCAGTTGTTATAACAGTGATGTATGCTCAAGCGTTTAATACGGCTGTTCAGCCGTAAGGAGGCCTAGATGGCTGGTCAAGAAGTACGGGCATTTAATGTCTCAACATCAGGATTTAGTGCAGGGGTTGTTGGCCCCGCACGAAGTCGCATACAGGGCATCTTGGTGTATGCCACTAACATTACAGCCTTTACCATTAAGAATGGCTCCGCATCAGGAGACACTCTGCTGGATCTAACTCTCCCAGCGGGATGGAACGATGTGTTCCTTCCTAACGATGGTATACTTGCTGATAATGGTGCTTATGTGTCTGCTCTATCAGGCTCTGGTTCAGTGATAACTTTACTCCTTGAGTAAGAGATGGCTGAGAAAAAGAAAGGCTCCATGAAGGGGCACAGCATAAAAGGTGGTCATAAACGTCCCACAAAGTCTGGGGCGGGTATGACAAAGAAGGGTGTTGCCAAGTATCGCAAGGACAACCCCGGCTCCAAGTTAAAAACTGCTGTGACGGGGAAGGTTAAGAAGGGGAGCAAGGACGCAAAGCGGCGCAAGTCTTTCTGCGCTCGTTCCGCTGGACAGATGAAGAAGTTTCCTAAAGCTGCTAAAGATCCTAACAGCAGATTGAGGCAAGCAAGAAAACGGTGGAAATGTTAAATGGCTATTTCTCGTTCCCAGATGGGCAGTCAACTAACAGGTAACAGAACCTCTACAGGTGATGATGCTAAAGACCTTGAGATTATTCGTTTTGGCAAAGGTGGCAAAACAAAGAAGAAATCTAAAAGTCGGGTTAATGAAGCTGGCAATTACACCCAACCAGAGAAGAGAAAGCGTATATTTAATCGTATAAAGGCTGGTGGCAAGGGCGGCAAGCCGGGTCAATGGTCAGCAAGAAAAGCGCAAATGTTGGCGAAGGCTTATAAAAAAGCGGGTGGGGGCTATAGAGGTTAATGGCGCTCAAGAAGTCACAGAAGAGCTTGAAGTCTTGGACAAAGCAGAAGTGGCGAACAAAGTCTGGCAAGCCATCGACGCAAGGGAGCAAGGCTACAGGCGAGCGATATCTTCCTGAGAAGGCTATCAAGTCTTTGACCTCTGCGGAGTACGCCTCTACTACAAAGAAGAAACGCGAGGCCATCAAGAAGGGCAAGCAGGTTGCCAAGCAGCCTAAAAAGATTGCAAAGAAAACCAAACGGTTTAGGAGCGTGGTGACATAATGGCTGTAGTAACCCCCGACATGCCAGAGATCTTTGAGGAAGCCTATGAACGGGCTGGCCTTGAGATGCGTAGTGGGTATGATCTTAAAACCGCACGAAGAAGTCTAAACCTTTTAACATTGGAGTGGCAAAACCGTGGTCTTAATCTCTTCACTATTGAAGCGGGTACGCTCGCTGTTACAGCGGGTACGGCAACGTATACCCTTCCTGCGGATACAATCGACATCATCGAACACCAAATCCGCACAGGGGACAGGCACAAACCAAATCGACACCTCGCTCGAAAGAGTCAGTGTCTCGACCTACGCCCAGCAAACCAACAAAAACACGGAAGGTAGGCCGACCCAAATCTACGTCCAAAGGCTCCCGACAGAAACAAAAGTAACCTTGTGGCCTGTTCCTGATAACACAACAACCTATCAAATAGCGTATCATAGGTTAAAGGGTATTGACTGGTTGTCATCTGGCATAGGCACAGACGTATCATCTGTACCGCCTCGCTTTGTACCATGTTTAGTTGCGGGTATGGCTTACTATATTGCCATGAAAAAGAACCCACAGATGGCTGCTGGGTTAAAACAAGAGTATGAGTTCCAGTTTCAGCTTGCCGCTGGGGAAGATGAAGAGACAGCATCAATTAAGTTTGTCCCGTTTAACACATTTATGATGGGGGCAGGATGAGTTACGCTAGAGGGAAGTACGCTTTTGGTTACTGTGACAAGACAGGGTTCAGGTATCCTCTGGCTGATCTTGTGCCTGAGTTTAACAACGGCGTTAAGACTGGATTCTTGGTGGGCCGTGATGTTGTTGACCCAGACCAACCACAAAACTTTTTGGGTAGAGTAAAGATAAACGATCCCCAGTCTTTGAGAAATCCAAGGCCTGATACGTCTTTGGCTGAAAGTCGCGGATTGTTTGGGTGGAATCCTGTATGGAACGAGCTTCAGTTTATGAAAGCTGAAGTTGGAACTGTTACCGTCGAAACAACATAGGAGTTTAAAATGGCGATGAAGAAAAAAGGCTATGCTAAAGGCGGCGTTGCTAAGAAGATGGCTGGCGGCGCAATGAAAAAGAAAAAGCCCGTGGCAATGAAGTCAGGTGGCAAGATGCCTATGGTCAAAAGAATGGGAAGAGTGTCCCAGCGTTTGCGGCTGATGGTGTAGGCAAAATGAAAAAAGGTGGCGCTGTTAAAAAGAAAATGGGTGGTGGCATGATGAAAAAAGGCTACGCGAAAGGCGGGGCTATGAAGAAAAGGTAAAGGTGGTACTAAAAATGCTAAAGGCAAGAGGTAAGACTAAAAGTAAAAAGTCAAATTTGGGGGATAGATTGGCGTATTTGCAGAGTAACATACCGCACTTCAAGTGTTGGGTTCGCCGTGAGTATACTCACAACCATGAACAATACCACGGCGAGTTCTTACACGCGATGGCAATAGCGGTAACGACAATGCCAAATAGATGCTTGAGCTTTCAAGTTATCTTTACGGGATGCGAGGCTGATGAAGAAGGAGATGAGAATGTACATGGTGGCGCAATGTGGGCGAGAATGCCTATAACCGCTCTTGTAGCCGATGAGCCGCTCAATGAGTGGCCTTCTGCTATGGCTGTGCATGATGCCCAGCCTTGGGACTGTTCGTCCTACAACCACGCTGTACGTCTTGGACAGGGCAACACCATGTCCTTGGTTGGCAAAGATAGATGGTATGTATCCTGCAAAGTATATGTTCACTGTTGATTATTCTGAAGGTGAGATAGCGGATGACCCAGCGCAACATAAGCAAAGCCATGTTATGCAGCTTCTAGATGCTGGAGAATGGACTGGTAATGTGGTGGCACTGCCTAACAATCGTGTAAGGGTTACTCACCCTGCGTGGTTTGAGACTGGTACTGGTGCCCCAGACTTCAACATAACACTATTCAAAATCCGATTTAGACTATACTATGGATGTCAACAAAATATTCGATAACCTGTACCAAGAGGAATAAGTTCAAATGAACTATTCAGAACTGACGCAAGCGATCAAAGACTATACGGAGAACACAGAGAGTACCTTTGTGACCAATATCCCTAACTTTGTGCGTCAGGCTGAAGAGCGGATCTTTAGGGATATCACCATTCCAGAGCTACGCAGAAACGTCACAGGCAATGTAAACGCTGGCAATAAGTATGTTGCGAGGCCTGATGACTTTCTAGCCACGTTCTCTTTGGCTATTATCAATGGTACAACGTACACTTACCTTTTGGACAAAGAGGTAAACTTTGTGCGAGAAGCCTACCCTGATACCACGGTGCAGGGACTGCCACAGTATTATGCAATATTTGATGGGGATACCGCGACAGGTCATGGCAACTTCCTGCTAGGCCCTACGCCTGATGCGGCATACGACTTGGAGTTGCATTACTACTATGATCCACCTTCCATTGTTACCTCTGGCACATCATGGCTTGGAGATAATGCAGAAGCAACATTGCTTTACGGATCTCTTATAGAGGCGTATACGTTCATGAAGGGCGAGGGCGATATGGTTCAGTTGTATAACGAAAGATATTCATCAGCCCTTATCAATATGGCTTCTTTAGGGGCCAAGTTGAGAACTGACACATACAGGCGACCTGCCGCGTAGGAGATAAGGTATGGCAATAATTCAAACAACATGTACGTCTTTTAAGCTTCAGCTTTTACAGGCAGAGCATGATTTTGATGCACATACGTTCAGGATAGCTTTGTATTCTAGCACGGCATCTTTGGGTGCGGATACGACTGTGTATAGTACAGCAAACGAAATAACCAATACAACTGGAACGGCATACACTGCGGGGGGCAAGCCGTTGACAGTGACATCTACATTTCCAAAGACCTCTGGCACAACTGCTATTGTGGACTTTGATAATATTTCATGGACTGACGCAAGCTTTACAGCAAGGGGGGCGCTGATCTATAACGCGAGTGCTTCCAATAAAGCGGTTGCTGTGTTAGACTTTGGAAGCGACAGGGTTGCTAGTGATAGTACCTTTGAAATACAATTCCCCGTAGCGGATGCCACATCTGCTATAATTCGCATAGCATGATAGGAGTTATCTAAATGGCGAGCTTTAACAAAGTAAACGATTTTGTGGTAAACGCAGTCCACAATATGGATCTAGCAAGCGACCAGCTTGCGGTGGCCTTAACAAATACTGCGCCGGGAAGTGAATCAAGCAACCCAACCGCAGATGGTAACGGTATTGTTGGTAATCTTACACAGATTAGCTACAGCAATGTGTCTTCTCGCAACCTGACTACAAGCGCATCATCACAGTCTGGCGGTGTATATAAGCTGGTTGTAGCAGATCTTACGCTCACTGCCTCTGGTACTGTTGGCCCATTCCGTTACATCTATATCTTTGATGATACGGTTACTTCTCCAGCAGATCCAATCATTGGGTACTATGACTATGGCACTTCATTGACGCTGAATAACGGTGATACTTTCACCTTAGACTTCAGCCCAAGCAACGGTGTCATCCAACTAACA
>UEXL01000384.1_pt1 | contig 14630 bp, 15 predicted proteins | sample 1796671 | NCBI WGS metagenome assembly UEXL01 (sample SAMEA4772471, study PRJEB27181) | metagenome
GCTCGCGCATCAGCGGTGGAAGTGGCCACGTCCATGAACAACCGTAGCTGCTTAGGCGCATCGTCACTTTCCGCGTTGGGGTTGGGAAACAGATAACCGGTAGCATCAGAAATAATCTCAACTGTCACAGCACCGGAATCAAACCCCACGGGCACTTCCCCGCCAATGAAGACTTCCAGTGCATCCCCCACCAGCAAACCACCGCGCTTAACCCGCAGAGGAGTCACCTCAGGAAAGTTAGGAGCAAACGCGAGTTCGGCATAGACGTCGCCAGACTGCTTGGACACAGTTTGATCCTGCAACAAGGTACCAATAACCGGCACACAGTTAATCGGCTGGCCCGTCAACTCGGACAGCCGCACGTTCTCGTCTAGGCAACCCAGGTCGTTATCCGCCGGCGGCACCTCGGTCACCAGTACCGCACGCTCACCGGTGGTGGGCGAGGTCGTGTCCTGAGGGACGGTGGAATGCGAATAGGCAGCAATATCTTCACCCAGCTGACTTTTCACACCGTTGACACTCAGCTCATAGGTGTCGCCGGGTGTCATGTCTTCCAGTGGATCCACCGTGATGGAGGACCGCCCGACCAGCAGCAAGGCGGGCACCACCTCGCCATTGTTCATCAAACTGATGGTGTCTCCGTAGACAGCGGTAGACGCATCGATCGGGTGAGTGGTGCGCAGGCGGAACGAGGAGAAGTCCATGCTTTCGAACTGCTCGTCATCCGGGAAGATGGACTCCACTTCAAAGCTGGCGGCGGTCTTCTGGGTTTCAATGGGGCCTTCCAGTGCCGCACGGGTGGTGAAGTTCAGGGTGCCATCCTTGAACGTGGTGGTTTCACCCAACACGGTGACGCCATTCATGACCACCTTGTACTCGGATGCCGGCTTCAGAGCATCGTCGGGGGTCAGCACCACACCGCGGCCTGCGGCTACGCTTTCCAGGGTGAACGGCACCGCTTCATCATTCGGGCCGGTCACTGTGAAGTTGCTGACATCGGCCGTCACTTCATGACTGAACTGCAAGGCGATGATGGCACGCGGAGCAATCTGCTGCTGATTATCCAGCGGGTAGGTGTAGTGCAGATTGCGGGCATCAAACGTGGGAGTATTGAAACTCACGCTATCGTCGCTGCCGCCACAACCGGCGGCCAGTGCGGCAGCCAGTGCGGTGAGAGCCAGTTTGTTATTTTTTCATGGGGCACCTCCGTTAAAACTTCAGCGTGACAGAACCGGAAAACACATGAACATCGCCATCCGCGGTAACCACTTCATAAGGGTTAGCCACGCCGGGGCGAGTACTGGTCAGTTCGAAATCACGTTCTTCGAGTTTCTGGAACTGGTAACCGAAATCCAGGCGTACTGGATAGGCCAGAATCGGCGGATTGTGAATAATCAGTGAGCTACCAAGGCCGGCGATAATCTTGTCGCTATCCAGGTAGTTGACTCCTGGAGTTTGAATGCTTTCCAACGGACTCTCCTGGTAAGCCACACCGGCAGACAGAATCACGTTTTTGTTGACTGTCCATTCCGCACCGACACGGGCACCACAATATCCTTGAAGGTAGCAAACGCTTGATCCTTGATGGTGTCACGGGCCAGCACATCCTCCAGGTCTTTCCAGTTCTGCTGCTCCACCGTTACAGCCGCGCGAAAGTTATCGGTGAAGTGGTAAAGAATACCCGCACTAAAAATATCAGGCTGGTAGGAATCAATGGTATCGATCAAAACCCCAATACCCGGATCAATGACGGTGCCAGGAATGGTTAGATTTGCCTCTACAGAGGTGCGCGCTTCAGAGTGTCCGCGAAACGCAAACGCAGTTTCCAGGCCCGTCCAAATGCCACAGTCCTCTTTTCCGCAGAACACCTCATCCCACTCAAAGTTCAATGACAGAACCGGACGAATAACCGGCTTGGCAGAAACATCTAATTCTTCGTATTGCGTGTTCCCTGCCAAATCAGCACTGGCCACCAACTTAGCGTTCGCACGTAGAGAAATATGCGCCGACGCCCCGGCACTAATGCCGTTCACCACTTCAATACCACCGCCCAGATTCAAAAACAAAGGCTGCCGTCCATAGTTGAAGAACTGCCCTTCACGAGAAGTTTGCGAGCCAAAGGCCAGCATTTCCTCACCGTATTTTTCTACCCCCGCAATAATGGCGAAATAAATCGGGTTGTCGAATTTAGTCAAGTCGGTGAGGTCGGTTTTTAGGGCGATAATAGTCTGCTGTGAATCCGTGTCGTTGAGCACATCCCCGTCACGAATAACAGCCGGAGCACCTCCATTGGGATTGCCTTGGCTGACCGCACGGAGCTCTTGCTCGCCATGCAAAATACCCAAATGTTAATTCGCCACGAGGATCCTGGGTCAGATAGGCCGGGTTGTAGTACAGCGCGGACGCCTGGGTGTTGAACATGGAGAGCGCCTGCGCGGTCCCCACATCCGTCGGCAACAGGCCATAGGTGGTGGCCGTATTACCCATAGCGGCATAAACAGGACTGGACAAGGCAGTTGAGATAATCGCAGCAGCCCCCCAGAGGGACAGGTTCTTGGTTGTCATAGCGCGTCTCCGGCGTTTGTTATTCGGTTTTTCGCCCAAGGTTTACAGTCTCAGGCGTAGGGAGAACAACGCGTGAAGACTATGCAGCCTCTCGCTATTCCCCCCTGTGTATATGCAATAAGTAAAACAAAACACCCGTGCTACAGCCGTTGAGAAAAGGTTGGGATTGGTTGAGAAAGGTACGCGCAAGGGCGGGATATGCTGCGAAGTGTTATGTATCTGTAACGGGGACGATGGGTAGCAGGCAGGTTGTGGGGTGACAATGCACACAGGGCCATCGCCTTCGTCATTGAGTGAATTGGAGGGAACGGAGCGCAACGGTAACTTCGCTCAAGCTATTACCAAGACATAAAAAGCCGGCCCGAAGGCCGGCTGTCAAAAGACAAACATCCGTTATTGTTTGATGGGCTCGCCCAGGTACTGGAGTTTGACGCCCCCCACCGGGATCTTCAGGTAGATCTCCGGGCTGGACAGCAACACGCTCAACACCACATTCACCGGAATCATATTGGCATTGACCTGGTTGATCACCATGCGACCATCCGGCAGGAACGTGACCGGCCCAGAAAGCTTCATGGTTATCGGATAGCTATGCTGGTTGTGTGATCCGCCTGCGACGATATGCATGTAAGGCGCATCCAGATACAAATCCACATTGGCACGAAATTCCGGGCCATTGCCAGTCTGCACAATCCAGCCGGGTATCAATCCCTGACGTTCGATTTCATCGTAGACATAGCTGCCATCCGGATTCTGTTTACCACAGTAGTTGTCAGCATCTTCCGGCCAGGGCACACAGTGATATCGCATGCGCATGAACTGGGTTTCCGTTGGCGTTTCACTGGGAATGAAGCCCAGAATTTTCACCAGCAGGGTCACCGAAGATGCCTGAATCATGGTGGGATACAGACCAATACGAACCGCCTTCATGGGCTTATTCGTGGCGGGATCGACTACCTCTTCGCCGGTCTCCAGATCGGTATAGACCGCCGATCCGAACACCTCTGAATTCAGCGCACCAGTGACATGGATATCGCACTGTTCCGTCACGTCACACAACAGCTCCGGGTCGTACAAAAGCCCTTTTCCATCATAACCGTCGAGGATCAGATCCGTGGTATTCACCCCGGGCTCACCCCCTCCGTAACCCGGCTCACCACTATCAAAATGGCCATTACCATTGAGATCCGCGGTGGGCAGGTTTTTCAGCGGCTGGTACACCGACGCTCTGGGCGCGGCCCCGATAAAGTGGTTCTCTATATCCGGGCCACCATATCGTTGGCAGGGGCCCGCAACATGGCGGTCTGCAAACGTTTACCATCGGTAGCGCAAATGGCTTCGCCGGAGGTGCAATCATCCGGCAACTGGCCACCGGTCGCGTTCACACTTTGCAGGGCATAGCGGTAATACACCCCTTCTTCCCAGGGCTCATCCGGGGTGAAGACCAGGCTGCGCGTACCCACGTCCAGTGAACCGGTAACGCCGGCTTCACAGCGATATTTACGCTTTTCGCCATCGTCATAACGCATCGGCGTACCCGTCGCCGGGTTCAGCTCCACTTTCTACCCGGAAGCTGCCCACATCACAGGCGGTGGTGTTCTCGAAGACCACAGAGTCAGGGCGATATCACGGGTGAAAGTTAATCCGGATAGCCCGGTCTGCCGGCAGGCTTGACACCGGGTTGCGATCATCTTCGGTCTTGCCGCCCTGACAGAAACCGTGGTTGCCAAACTCGATTTCCCAATGCTCCTTGTCACTGGCGCACGGGAAGCCCGGGTAAGTCGTCAGCACGCGGCGGCGGCAAATCACCGACACGGCTAGCCAACTCGAAACTCTGGTTGACCGGGTTGACCGATTGCCAGCCAGATCCGTCACGGAACCATCCACCACGGCGGTATAACTTTCACCAAAGGCCAGCGGCTGGGCCGGTCGCATCACCAGGCTGGCACCGTCCAGATACCAGTCGGTGTCCACATAGCTACCATTTTGCTGCAAACCAAAACTGGTGCCGGCGAGCAAGGTTGCGCTATCCAGCGGTTCGCTGAAATTGAGTATCACTGCATCACCCGGGCGCGCGCTCATGGCCATGCCATTACCATCCACAGCGGGCACCATGGATTGCAGTACCGGGGCGGTCATATCCGGCACCGGCTCAGGTGCGTTTTCCTGATCCTCGTAGGATTTCATGTGGAAACTGAGCAGGCCGAAGGCGGTTTCCTGCCCCAGCACTTTGGGCTCCACGATACCCACCGCATCAATTTCCATGCGGCCATCCTGCACCAGCGCCATGCCGTTCAATTCCACGTGCATCAGCGTCTGGCTCAGCGCGCCGTTGGCTTCCGGGTTTTCCGCCGTCATGGACACATCCATGTACAGCTTCACCTGTTTCGGCGCTTCATGGGCATCGCTGTAGGGGTTGGGCATCAGGTAGCCGGAGGCATCAGACAGGAAGGTCACGGCGATGGCGCCGGTCTCGATGCCTGCCTTCACTTCACCGGCCACTTTCACTTCGATGTTGCTGCCGGTGAGCAGACTGCTGCGGGGAATGCGCAGCGGTGATACTTCCGGGTAGTTGGGCAGGAACGCCAGTTCGGCGAACACATCGCCGCCCTGCATGGTGGCATCCTTGCTGCCCAGCAAGGTGGACTGCACCGGCACGCAGTTCATGGTGGCACCGGTGAGCTTGGCCACCAACGCGCCGTCCGCGTTACAGGGATCGTCCGCCTGGTCGGTGGCGCTGACCACCTCCTGCACCAGGGTTGCGCGGGGCCTGGAGTCTTTTGCCACCCAGGTCTGCTCGAAACCACCGGTAAGGCTGTCATCGGATTCGCCACGCACCGAGGTGCTGAACGACAGGTGTAGCTCTCGCCCGGCGTCAGGTCTTCCAGTGGATCCACCGTGACCGCATTGCCTTTTACCAGCAAGGCCGCAGGCACCAGACCGTCACTGCCTTCCAGCGTTACGGAATCGCCATACACCAGGGTGCCGGCATCCAGCATCTGGTTAAAGCGCACCCGCAGAGTGGAAAAATCCATGAACGGCAGCTGTTCGCCATCCGGGATCACGTTACGCACCGCCAGGTCCGGGGAGGCCATGCGGCTGGACATAGGGCCATCGCTGGACAACCGGGTAACGAAGTCCAGGCCGCCATCCGGGAACACCGGGGAACCGTTTTCTGTTTCTATGCCATTCAGCACCAACCGGTAGTGGGTATGGGTTTGCAGCGGCGCATCCGGTTGCAACATGACACCCATGCCCCCATCAACCGGTTGTGGCGCCTGCAGGGCCACCTTATTGTCACCGGTATCGGGGCAATCCCCGTCCAGCTGGGCACACTCCAGCAAGGTAAAGTGACTGGCATCCACTGTGACCGGGTGGGAAAACCGAACCGATAGCGGCGTCTTCGGAGCCAGATCCTGCTGACCGTCGTAGGGGAAACTGTAATAGACCTCGCCGGTCTGCCAGTTTTCCAGGGTGGGCTCGTCACCGGCCTCACCGCCACAAGCCGCGAGCAAGGCCGCCGCTGTCGCCAGAGATAGCGCTTTTAATTTCATCGACATTACCTCCTAGAATTTGAGGGTGATAGAGCCAGAGAAAACGTGCACATCGCCTTCTGCTTCCACGGTTTCGTAGGACTGCGGAAAGCTCGGGGAACGACGGTCGTACAGATCGAACTCACGCGGGTCGAGCTGTTGGTACTGGTAGGCCAGATCAAAACGCACCGGATAGGCCAGCACAGGCACAGACTTGTATTCCGCGGTGAGGCCCAAACCCACAATCATCTTGTCGGCATCCAGGTAATTCACTTCCAGGGATGCATTGGAATCCAGCGGTGATTCGCTGAACGCCACGCCGCCGGTGAGCTTGTACGTGTCGTTGATGTGGAATTCACCACCGATACGCGGCACGAGAATATCTTTGAAACGCAGCTCGTAAGGCGCCCCGCCGGTGTTCACCGCCTGGTCCTTGATGGTGTCGCCTTCCAGCTCTTCTTCGAGGCGCGACCATTCCTGCATTTCCAACGTTACCCCAACGCGCCAGCGCTCCTGGCCATAGGCCAGGCCGGCGGCATAGATATTCGGCTGGTAGGAATCGATGGTGGTAATGGCCAGGTTGATGCCCGGATCCAGCACGGTGCCGGGGATGGTGATGGTGGAATCCACCGTGGTGTTGGTGTTGGAGTAACCGCGAAAGCTAAACGCAGTCTCCAGCCCATTGAACCAGCAGCTGTCGCCTTCACCACAAAAGCTTTCACCCCAATCCATATTCAGCCCGAAAACCGGCCGGATGGAGGGCTTGGCAGATACATCCAGGGTTTCATAACTGGTTTCGCCAGCCAGCGTAGAGGTCGCCACCAGCTCTGCTTCCGAGTGCAGGGTGATACGTGCAGACAGGCCCATGTCCAGGCCCCGCCAGATTTGGGTACCGCCACCCAAGCTCAGGAACAACGGCTGGCGGCCGTATTCGAAATACTGACCAGACGTGGAGGTCTGGGAATTAAAGGCCAGCATTTCCTCACCGTATTTTTCTACCCCGAGCATAAAACCGAAATACAGAGGATGGTCGTATTTGGTCAGCGAGGTCAGATCGGTTTTCATTCCCAGCAGCACCTGCTGGGACGGCGAATCCTGCAGAATGTCACCATCACGAATCGGCGCCGAACCGCCGCCAACCGAACTGGCTCGCAATTCATGGTCCGCATGCAGCAGCCCGGAAGTCAGTTCACCGCGGCTATCCTTGGCCAAGTAAGCCGGGTTGTAATAGGTGGCGGAAACTTGGCTATTAAAGAGGGAAAGAGCCTGGGCGGAAGCCAGATCGGAGGGAAGTATTCCGTAAGTGCTGGCGATATTGCCCATGCTGGCCATGGCTGGTGACACAGACACAGCGCCGACGCCCGCCAGGACGGCAGGAAGTAATTTCCGTATTGTCATGAAGCTCTCCACAAGACGCGCCCGAAAACGGGGCCGTTGTTATTATTTACACTTTTTTTTGAGCATATTTTTGCCCATCTTTATTGGCATTATCGTGCCAACTTATGGAAACATTTAATCACGACAATGTCGCAAAACCTCACGAGGTTTACATATATACACATAAACAAACATATGAATCACATTCAGAGTACGCCGTTCTTCGTATAAAATCTCCGAAAAGTCGCTTCTTCACCCTGATGAGCAGCAATTGCCCACGATATAACATCGAGCTAATTGCACGACCGTTAACCGTAGGATGAGACCGCCAGGGCAGCAGCAGAAACAGAGAAGATGGGCGACCGCGGCACCGCCAGGGCAGCGGGCCATGCGCTGAGCAGAACGGAAGATAGCGTCGTGGGGGATCGCGCGAAGCCGCGTTGTTAGCGGCGACGACTGAGCACAATGACAGGCACTAATCCCAGCAATACCAGGGTCAGTGACGGGGCGGCAGCGCGTTGCCACTCCCCTTCGGCGGTAAGCTCATAGATACGCACTGCCAGCGTGTCCCAACCAAAGGGCCGCAGCAGCAGGGTGGCAGGCATTTCTTTCATCACATCAATACCCACCAGCAGCAACGCGGTGAACAGCCCGGGCAACATCATCGGCAGATAGACCCGGCGACCCACTTCCGATTCGCTGGCACCGAGGGTGCGGGCCGCTTCCACCAGGCTGGTGCGCACCTGCTGCAACGCGTTTTCCACCGGGCCGAAGGCCACCCGCCAGAAAACGCACCACATAGGCCAGGATCAACGCCGCCAGCCCGCCCACCAGCGGCACTGTCAGCCCCCACTGGTCCAACCGGGCCTCCACCGCACTGAAGCTGACCATGATGCCCACCGCCAGCACCGAGCCGGGCAACGCATAGCCCAGCGTGGCCAACTGCACAGACCCCGACACCGCGCGCGACGGCTGATGGCGTTTTACCCAGGCCAGCCAACTGGCGAGCACCAGCACCAGCGATGCGGACATCGCGCCCAGCAGGAAGGTACGCCAAATCAAGTTGAAGAAGCGGCTATCCATTCCCTCCATGCCAGTGCCGACCACCCAATACAGCAGGCGGCCTACCGGCAGCAAAAAGGCCATGAACAGCACCGCAAGGGCAAAGGCGGAAATCAGCCAGGCAAAACGCGGCCGCCCCCGCACAACCTGCCGCCCGCCCAGCTCGCTGAAACGGGCCCGACGCCGGCCACGGCGTTCCAGCCACAGGGCCACCAGCACAAACAGCAACAACAACGAGGCCAGCTGCGCTGCCGCCTGCAAATTAAACAGTCCGTACCAGCTTTTATAAATCGCGGTGGTAAAGGTGTCGAAGTTGAACACCGACACCGCCCCGAAATCCGCCAGGGTTTCCATCAGTGCCAACGCCAGCCCGGCGGCAATACCCGGCCGCGCCATGGGCAGCGCCACCTTGAAAAAAGCGCGGACAGGGCCATCACCGAGAATTCGCGCCTGTTCCAGCACGGCACGACCCTGGGCCTGAAAGGCCAGCCGCGCCAGCATGTACACATAGGGGTAAAGCACCAGCGAGAGGGTCACCACCACCCACAGGGGATGGCGAGCGCTGAAACCGGGAAAGGCGCCCCACCAGCTGCGCATCTGGGTCTGGATCGGCCCGGCATAATCAAGCAGATCCACCAGCACGAACGCCAACACATAGGCCGGCATGGCCATGGGCAACAGCAGCGCCCACTGCAGCCAGCGGCGACCAGGAAATCCAGGGTGGCCACACACCAGGCCAGGGTGATGCCCAGCAGAGACACACCAATGGCCACGCCGATCATCAGAAACAGAGTATTGCCAATCAGGCGCAGCAGCACCGTGTCCATCAGGTGCTGCCAGGTGGCCCATTCCTGCTGTCGCCAGGCAGCGAGCAGCACCAGAATGGGCACCACGACCAACAGGGCCAGCGCAATGACGCTGGCCCCACTGAACGAAAACGCGCCGCGTCGAATCACCGGTTAGCGGTATCCGGCGCGGTCCATCAGTTTCACCGCCTCCACCTGGAGGGCACCGGCCACACTCACGTTCAGATCATCCGACTTGAACTCGCCCCAAGAGCGCACTTCTTCCGGCGGTTTCACTGACGCAGTCACCGGGTATTCCAGGTTGCGATCGGCCAGCAGTTGCTGGGCGACGGGCTGGGTCATCCATTCCAGCAGGGCTTTGGCTTTTTCCGGGTGCGGAGCATTCACCGTGACCCCGGCACCGGAAATGTTTACGTGTACGCCGCTGCTGTCCTGATTGGCCCAGAACAGCCCCAGCGGCAGCTGCGGGTTATCGCGCTTCATGCGGCCGTAGTAGTAGGTATTAACGATGCCCACATCACATTGCCCGGCGACGATGGCTTCCATCAACGCGGTGTCGTTGGAAAACACATCCGTGGCCAGATTCGCCACCCAACCACGCACAATCTCTTCGGCCTTTTCTTCGCCCAGACGCTCAATCATGGTCGCCACCAGAGACTGGTTATAGACCTTTTGGACGTGCGCAGACACAAGCGACCTTTCCATTTCGGGTCAGCCAGGTCTTCGTAGGTGGACAGTTCACTGGGCTGCAACCGATCCTTGGAATACACCAACGTGCGGGCGCGAACCGTGAGGCCATACCACTGGTTTTTCGGGTCGGTGAGCGCGTCGGGCACATTATTTTTCAGCACCACGGATTCCACCGGGCTGAGCAGGCCTTTTTCTGCCGCGTTCCACAGGTTGCCCGCGTCCACGGTAATCAGCATATCCGCCGGGGAGCGATCACCCTTTGCCTGCAAACGGGCAGTGAGCGCCGAGGCATTGTCAGTGATATAGCGAATCCGCACACCGGTGGCCTCGGTGTAGGCATCGAACACCGGCTTGATCAGGTGATCGTTGCGGGAGGTATATACCAGCTCTTCATCGGCGGTCTGTTCGGAACACCCCCACAGGCCAGACGCCACAACCAAGACGCCAACTATGATGCCAAACACGCGCATATCCATTCGCTCCAATTATTCGCAAACAAGAATGATTCTTAACTTGCCAGTGTGGCAGCTAACGCGAGCTAGCTCTAGCACCAAACACTGGCGGCTTTGCCCGGGCCGGCAAGTCCGTGGTGCGCCCCATGGCCTGGCGAGCAAAAAAACCCTTCACCGGGCCGGCCTGATTCACCCAGCGCATGCCCGTGTTCCGCAACCAGCGCACCGGCATGGCACGCTGCTCGAACAGGGCCTGGAACCCGCGCATGGCATTCTGCATCAGCAGGTTTTCGCCGCGCCGGCGGCGCTGATAACGAGCCAGGGCTGCCGGGTCGGCACAATGACGTCCCTGCTCACAGGCCCGGACAACTTCTTCTTCTGCCAGCACCGCCGCATCCAGCAGGCCCAGGTTCACGCCCTGCCCGGCCAACGGGTGTATCACGTGGGCCGCATCGCCCACCAATGCCAGGCCTGCCGACACATACTGGCTGGCGTGGCGCGCCTGAATCGGGAAGACTGCCCGCTCGCTGAGCAGGGTCACCGGCCCTAAGGCGTCGCCCACGGCGGCCTGCAGTTCTGCCGCGAAAGAGACCGCATCCTTGTCGCGCAGTTCCGCAATCCGTTCTGGCCAAGCAGACCAGACGATGGAGCATTGCCGTTGGCCGGCCTGCTCACTATCGGTATCGGTAAACAGCGGCAACAAGGCCAACGGACCGGCATCCATAAACACCTGCCGGGCACACCCCCCGTGGGGCTGCTCGGTGGCGATGGTGGCCACCAGAGCATGGTGACCACTGTCACGCGGGCCACCACTGATGCCCGCCTGTTCACGCACCTGCGAGCGGGCGCCATCGGCACCGACCAGCAAGTCCGCCTGCCAGTGTATATCGCCACTGCGCACCGCCCATTGTCCGGTGCCAGCATCGCGGCGCAGGGCATCCACTTGCACGCCGCACTGCCAATCCAGTGTCGGCAAGGTAGCCGCTTTTCTGATACAACGCGGCGGCCAGGTGCCCGTTCTCCAGCAACCAGCCCAGGCTCTCGGCGCCCACTTCTTCAGCCTGAAATAGCACCTCGCCGGTGCCATCCTGATCCCACACCTGCATGGCGCTGTAGGGCTGCACCCGCGAGGCATCCAAATAATCCCACACCCCGGTATTGCGCAGCAGCCAATGGCTGGCTTCGGTAAGCGTGGACACCCGCAACTGCGCCTTACCCTGCGGCATGGCGGGCGCGGGCGCACCGTCGAGCACGGTCACCTTCAAGCCCTGTTCCGCCAGCAGCACCGCCAGCAACCCACCGGTCATGCCACCGCCAACGATGATGATGTGCTGTTGATCAACCTGTTGTGTCATGGGTGCGGCTCTCAGAGGCTGTGGCCCGGATTCGTTTATTCAGTTGCGAGTGACGAGGAGCGAGCTGCGAAAGGCAAAAGCAGGTTTTCGTAACTCGTAACTCGTCTCTAGGGAGTTCCCGCCTCAAGCGGTTTCGCTGTCAACTGCTCTTAAATTCCCATCGCCCGTTTCGCAAAACCGCTACGCAGGCCGGGAAGCATATCCATGGCCACCAGACCCAGCTGACGACTGTGCGCAAACAGCGGCTGCTGCACCCTGAATAATTCCGGCACCCAGCGAGATGCCTGGCTGATCAGCGCCTGATCCTTTTCCCGCTTTGCGCGTAGGCCTGCAGGGTCGCCAGGCTCCCGGGCTCAGGATTGCCGCCCACGGTCTGCGCCAGCGCCAGCAGATCCCGCACGGCCAAGTTAAAGCCTGCCCTGCTACCGGATGCAGGGTGTGGGCGGCATTACCGACCACCACCCCATGGGGCACCACCTGGGCACAGGCATCGGTGAGGATCAGCGGGTAGCGCTGGCGCTCACCGATACCACCAAGGCGTGGCGCGCCCGCCGGACAACGGCCCTGCAGCTGCGCCAGCGCTTCGTCGTCCGCCAACGCCATCCACTGGTCCACCTGCGCCCGCGGGCCGGTCCACACCAGCGCCATGCGCTGATCAGGCAGCGGCAACAGGGCCAGCGGACCGTCATTCAGAAAGCGCTCGTAGGCGATACCCTTGTGCGACTCTTTCAGAGACAGATTAGCGATCAAGGCATCGTGACCGGTGTCGTGATCCCGCGCGCTGATACCCAGCCACTCCCGGGTCTTTGACCGGGCGCCGTCGGCGGCGATCAACAGAGGCGTTTCCACCTCCTCACCACGGGTCAGACTGACCCGGTAGCCGCCCGCCTGCCGACGAATATTCGACAGCGTCTCCGGCGCCCGCACGTCAATGCCCTCATCCGCAAACAGGGCCCCGAGCAACACAAACCCCAGCCAGCGGTTTTCCACCACGGCGCCCAGCTGCTCCACCCCTTCTTCTGCGGCGGACATGCGTGTCATACCGAGGCGGGATTGTCGCGACACATGTACCGTACCGATGGCCGCCGCGTGCTCACGAGTGGAACTACCAAGGCCGAGATCATCCAGCACCGCCAACGTTCCTGCGGACAATGCGGTACTGCGGGCATCAAAACTGGGCGTCAGAGGCGGCACGTCAGGCAGGGACAACGGGTAACTTTCGACCAACATCACCGACGCGGCACCATGACGACGCAACAACAGCGCCAGCAAGGCTCCGGCCATACCACCGCCAACAATCACCAAAGGCTGTTGCGTCATTCCAACGTCCATTTTCGCTGTAGGGGCGCCACTTGAGGCGCGAACCATGCAGAACGAGCTGAAAGTTCAAAGTGTAAAGTTCAAACACGACACTGGCGTTATGCCGAATTGAACGGCAGCTGCTTCGCGCTGCATCGCAGGCAAGGCTTTTACGGATCCGTCGAGCCCGCACCGCACTTTTCAACTTTAAACGTTCAACTACCCTTCATAACCTTTTCAATCTCTGCCACGTCCTTCGGCACCTCGTGGCTAAGCACTTCACAACCGGTTTTGGTCACCAGCACATCATCCTCGATGCGGATGCCAATCCCCCGCCACTGCTCATCCACGGTGTCATCATCCGGCGCCACATACAGCCCCGGCTCCACCGTCAGCGCCATGCCCGGCTCCAGCTGGCGCCACTGCTCCTGAATGCGGTAATCACCCACGTCATGCACATCCAACCCCAACCAGTGGCCAGTACGGTGCATAAAGAACTGCCGGTAGCCGGCGGTTTCCACCAGCTCGTTGAATTCCCCTTTCAACAGGCCCAAATCGATCAGCCCCTGGGTAAGAATATTCACCACCTGCTCGTGGGGTACGTTCCAGTGGTTGTCCGGATGGGTGGCTTCGATGGCCGCATACTGGCTGGCCAGCACCAGCTCATACAGCGCCTGCTGCGGCTTGCTGAATGTACCGTTCACCGGAAGGTACGGGTAATGTCGGACGCATAGTGTTCCAGCTCGCAACCGGCATCCACCAACACCAGATCACCGCTTTCAGTTTCCCGCTGTTTTCGATGTAATGAAGAATGCAGCCATTGGCACCGCCGCCAACAATGCTCGGGTAGGCCGGGCTGCGCGAACCGTGGCGCATGAATTCATGGATGTATTCCGCTTCCAGCTGGTATTCCATCATCCCCGGCTTTACTGACTGCATGGCACGCACATGGGCACCAGCGGAAATACTCGCCGCCTTGCGCATCAGCTTGCCTTCCGCCGCGGACTTGAACAGCCGCAGGTCGTGCAGGTGGTGCGCCAGCGCCACGAATTCGCCAGGCGGGTGCGCACCACTGCGTACCCGTTCGCGAATGCTGTTAACCCAACCCATCAAGCGCCGATCAAATTCGCTATCGTGCCCCAGGTCGTAATAAACCCGCTCACTGCCTTCGATCAGTCCCGGCAGAATTTCATCGATGTCGCTGATCGGAAACGCATCGTCCGCATCGTATTCGGACACCGCGCCTTCCGGCCCGCACGGTAGCCATTCCAGATTTCCATGGTGCGATCGCGGTCGCGACAAACAGCACGTACTCGCCATGCTCCCGCCCCGGCAACAGCACCATCACCGCTTCCGCTTCGGCAAAGCCGGTGAGATACCAGAAGTCGCTATTCTGCCGGTAGGGGTATTCCACGTCCCGGTTACGGGTGCGCTCGGCGCGGCGGGGCAGAATAGCAATGCTGTTGGGCCCCATGATGGTCATCAGTTCCT
>UEXL01000395.1_pt1 | contig 14626 bp, 37 predicted proteins | sample 1796671 | NCBI WGS metagenome assembly UEXL01 (sample SAMEA4772471, study PRJEB27181) | metagenome
ATCCATTATCTCTTCTAAATTATCTAAGTCAACGTGATTCATAATTTTATTATTTGGTTTTCTGTAACTTTTAGTTTGTGTTTGTAACCATCATCGTTTTGCTCACATAAATAGAGTTCATCGATAATCTCAATTACTTTATAAGGTCCGTTTATTCTACTCTAGCAATATGAACCCAATCTCCTACCTTTGCTTTTCTTGTGACTCTCTTTCTTCAACCCACTCTTCTTCTTTACTCATTATTACTCCTTATGAAAAATAAATATTGGTTCATATTTTAATGTAACTCCATCTACATCTACTTTGTTTTAACATTTGACTGGTCAACTCCAATCATTGACGCCATTAACATCTTTAACTTACCTTTATATTTACCACCAAGTGATTCAATAATATCAATAGAGTCTTGTTCCAATGGATGAAAGTTATCACCATCCAACTTTATGTCAGCAATATTCCAAAGTAAATATCTATCGTTCCTTAAACTTTCATAAGCATTTGTTAGTGTTGGTTTAAGAAAGTTATCTCTCCAATCTGAATACATTGGATATGACTTAAATGATTGCTCATCATCTTCTGAATATTGTTCTCTATCAAAGTAAGGTGGTGATGTAAATACCATATCCAACTTACCTTTGTATTGTTGATAATCAGGATGGTCACCTACATGTTCAGAACCTAACTGAAAATAATGATAAGTATTCTTGGTTCTTCCCAAAATGCATTGGTTTCTAAACCATGTTCATTAAAGAAGTCAGCAACATACTCGTATCTTGACTTATCTATTTCATCTATCCAATTATCTGTATTCGGGTCTGTTCCGATATAATGTATTCTTTTCTTGGAAGCCATAGCACCAAGTATTCTACCACCCCAACCACTTGACGGATCGTAAATGTTTAGTGGCTCATCTTGTTTAATATGGTCTGTATATTTTTCATACAGCAACCTAGCAGTAAGTGGTGGAAAGTTAACTGCTGGTTGTGAGTTTAAACTTAGTCTAAATATCTGAAAGGCAGATGGAAATAGTTTCTTCTCTATATGATAAAACCTAATCATAAAGACATTAGTTTTATTGTTACCACCTTTAGTTAGGACATTATCAGTAACATCATCAACAGACAACTTAACTTTTAATGTTGGACACCACAAGTTAGTAACCATCTCATCGGTAATCAATCCATCTTTGTAAGCCTGTTTGATTTCATCAGCAGTTATGGTTACATAATTTTTAAGGTATTTTTCTTGATGTGATTTAGAAATCCACAACCTATGATCCTTAAACTTTAATTTGTTTTCTTGATAATACTTTAACCACTCAACAGCAGTTTCGCCATTCCAATAAGGTAGCTTATTCTTTTCATTTTCTTTTCTATCTTTTGATAAAGACTTGCTGAAACTATACATTGAATCTCTACGAAGTCCTCTTCTCATAGCTTTGTAAAATAAATCTTTATTGACATCCTCTTTGATTCTGTCGTAAATAGAGTTAAGAGTTACATCACCCATATCTCCGATACGAGTTTTAAGCATAGTTGGAAAGAATTGATTGACGCCATTAGCAAACTTATTAAAATTCTTTATAACATTTCTTTGACCATCATCAGCTTTCTCTATGAAACCATGAATATCATATTCTCTTAGTTTCTTAAATGAACTGATGATTTGTTCAATAGATTGACCAACCATCGGAGGCGTTCCACGCTCATCCCAATCTTCTATGATATAATCACGAACTTCAGTAATCCACTCGTCAAGCTCTTTATCATCTTTTAAAAATAACTCGTGGTAGGTGATATTAACAGATGAATCTAATATACCACTTTTTTCATAGTAATACTTACTCACTAACAACCTCTTTTAGTTTAGGTAAAGAACCAAGATGTCCCATCATTTTAAGATACGCTTCAGCATCTTTTTTATCTTTAGCAAGAAAGGTATAACCCTTATCACTTGTCCACTTCTTATAGTTAATAAACTGACCTTCAGTTTTCTTCATAGTATTCTCCATTGTATCCTACTAATTTACGAATATTATTGTAACTTGTCAAGCACTTTCTTTTTAAATTCTACGATACCATCAGCTAAGTTTGCTTCCCAATCTTCGTGGGCTTGTTCATCAGCACCATCGGTAATATACTTAAATGATATGAAAGGTACATCATATAGTAACATACTTTAGCAAGAGCGTATGCTTCCATATCAACAACCTCACCATAGTATTGTGATTTATCTTCTACAAAACAATCACCTGTACCACAAGTAGCATTTCTACCTATTGGATTAAAGTCTATATTTTGTGGTTGTATTATAACAGGTGGATCCTGTTCAAATGGTGTTTCACCTCGTAGAAAACCAAGACCTGTAACATCCATATCCCTTTGAACAAACTTGGTACAATCGACAAGTGTTTTCTTTTTGATTTTACGACTACCAGCAGTTCCATAGTTGATAACAAGATCCGGTTTAACATAATTATAATCTGTCAATCTATCTACCAATGTCATAGTAGCATTAACTTTACCTACTCCGGTGTATATCACATCCCAATCTTCTAACTGACCTTGTGTTTCTACTTCAAGTGCTGATACTATTAGTATATTCTTTTCCATAACCGTATTACCTTCTATGTGTTTTGGGATATATGGACACATTAAACATCCGTGCCCACAACAATACCCCCTTTCTGCTAAAAACTCTCGTGATAGCATTACTTATGCGTTAAAACTATTTCGTGCTCATCTTCGTATGTTTTTAATATTCTTTTGACCAATGGATGTCGGACACAATCTTCTCTACTGAAAGCCATGTGATTTACACCCTTGACATTTTGTAGTCTGTTCCATACATCATAGAAACCACTCTTCTCGTAGTTGGTTACACCGTTAGTTTTATACTTATCACATTGTGACATATCACCTTGGATAATCATCTTACAATTTTCTGATATTCTTGTCATTAGAGTTTTGATTTGCATTGGTGATACATTTTGAGCCTCATCTAAGATTACATAACAATTTTCTAGGTTAGTTCCTCTTAGAAAGTTTAGGACTCCAATCTCTATCTTGTTATCTGCTATCATTTTACCAGCTCTAGCTTTACCAATAATCTTGTCTAAGATAGTAAAGGTAGACTCGTTGTATTGTTGTATCTTTGCTGATAATTCACCAGGTAGAAAACCTAGCTTATCTTCATTACCAACATCAACAGTTGGATTGATAATAATAAGTTTATCGTATGGTGTTCCCCCTACGAAGAACATCTTGTAGAGCTTTATATATTGAAACATAGGTCTTACCAGTTCCGGCAATACCATGACACAAAACCAACTGAGTATCATCATCACTCATTATATCGTGAAATACCCTTTGGTTTAATGTTTTAGGTTTAAAGTTATCTACTATTTTTGGAATGGCACCTATATTGGACTTATAAGTTCGTTTAGCCATATTGGATTACGCTCCTTACATTTATGTCGAAGTTATCTATTCGTGGGACATATTCTAAATCAACTAGAACTACGTTCCCAACTATATTGTAACCAGCATCTTTTGCTAACTTGTTTGTTGCTGATATTGTTCCACCACTAGCTAAAACATCATCTACAATGACTACCTCTCCACTACCTTCTGGTAGTTCTATTGAAGCTTTACCATATTCTAAATCATAGTCAATTGTATGAACATTATCACCAGGCGTTTTACCTTTCTTTCTAGCACAGATTACACCACCACCAAAATATATGGAAAGTGCTGAAGCAAATATGTATCCCTTGAGTCTATACCAATCCAATATTTAGGATTTCTAACTTGTCTACCCATATCTACAACAGCTGACCTAAATGTATCCTCGTCTGCTATCAATGGTGAAAGGTCTTTAAAATTAACTCCCCTCTATTGGAAAGTTTGGATATTCTTTGATAAGGTCTTTATAACCATCCATTTACTTCACTCCATATTTTAGTTGTTTTTGGAAATACTTCTTTCATCTGTTCTAACATCACCTTAGCATATTCTTGAATTTCTATCTGTGATGTCTTTTCGTTTCTTAACTCAATAAAGTTCATTACTGCCTGAAATGATGCTGTCCAATATACCTCGGTGTATTGGTTTAGTGGTAAGATAATTCTAGCTTGTTCTTTAGCCATACCAGCCTTTACCATCTTATCATAAGTCATCCTAACCTTTCTCATCAAATCATTATAAGCATCGTTCATTCTTTTCTGTTGTAGGTCATCAAGGACTCCTTCAGATGCTTGTTTATTATCATCAGATTGTTTTCTCCAAACCGATGGTTCATAATAATCGGATACAGGTACATACCGACCACTAATCTCATTCCAAGCGTGGTCTTTAGCAGAACTATTGGATGTTGTCTCTATACCAACCACATGTTTATACCATTGTCTCATTACGAACTCTGGTGCTTTAACATGGAATTGAACTTGTAAATGTCTGAATGGACTAAAGTGTTTATATTTAGCAAGATAACGAACTAACCTTTCATCTGTCTTATCGTATACTTCTTTTCGTTTACCAAATGATACACGAGCAGAGTTAACCACGGTTAAGTCATCACCGAGTGAGTCAATAACTTCTATGAAACCTTTGTCTAAAACTTTATTTTTCACTTACCTTGACCTCTGTATCTTTTCTTTTTGAATCGTTTAGAACCTACTCTTGTGCTGAACTTAGTACCTCTACCTTGCCCTTGACTTGTTTTCTTCTTTCGTTTAGTAACACCATCATTACTAAACCCACCTCTAGCTTTTGCCATTATAACCTCTGTTGTTTAGTTTCGTTTTTTAAAATTTAATATCGGAGGACCAACCCTCTGTTTTAATTGTAGTAAAGATATTTTCACATCTTCTTCTGTTAGTTTGATTTCTGGTATAAGTGGTTTTCTCTTTTTCATTAACCTAATTTGTCTCCTATGTTATCGGTGAATTTTTCTGTTGAAGAAGCAACCGGTGGTGTAACTGGTACATAATAATGTTCAGAACCTGTTAGATAATTTATAGCTTCACCTTTAATATCATCCAAACTAGCATCCCCATCTAAACTCTTAATACGAGTCTGATACTCTTGTCCATCCGAGCCTGATATCTGAACTTTCCAAGAATGATGATTACCATCCAATGTTATTTGTCTAACTTGTTTTATTGAACTACTTTGTGCTTGTGCTAATGTAAATAAATCAGCCATTATTTTCCTCCGCAGATTTGTCAATCAAATCTTCTTTCTTAGCTGCTTTCTCTGTTTCAATTTCAGATACAAATTTCTTTTTCTTACCACCACCATACTCATAAGCGTGACCTTCATTAATTAAGATGTCGTTTATACTAACTAAACCATCTGAACTTCTATCCACATTCTCAGATATCTCATGACCTACAGCATCCGGTGATACAAATATTTCTCCTAATACCTACCGAACTTACCTGTTCCATAAGATACTATTTTGAAAACTCCAGCTTCTAACAATTCTTTATTACGAGCTTTAGCTAATAAACCTTTAGCTTTTCATCTAAATCTCTTGTTCTACTTTCCCAAGTATCGATACCCATGTATCTAATTCGTTTTTTGATTTTCAAATCGAAACCTAAATCAATAAAACAATCGATTGTATCTCCATCTAAAACTTTTACTAGAGTACCATTGTACTCAAATGATGCTGGTTTTTAGCCATTATTTATCTCCTGGTACTTTTCTATTTAATTTAAGATTACTAATATATTCATTAACCTCCACATTTTTACAAGAAACAGGAGTTATGATTCGGTATCAGAATACTCTAATAGTTTCTTTCAATGTAATCTTCAATTAATTCCCAATCTTCTTTTTCTTTACATTGAGAATGTCTCGTTCTGTATCTTGACCACAACAAGGTGTTATTTCTTTTATCTTTTGGTTTTGGTCTATCTTTATACTTAAAATAATTTCTATCTAAAGGTTTATTTGTTCGGGCTTTAATTTAGCCATTATTTACCTTTTCCTTTTGTTAGTTTAGCTTTCTTTAATGCTGCTTGTTTCTTTTTATGTCTAGCCAAAAGTATCTGTTCTTTTGTTCTTCTTTTTGGTTTCTTTTTTGGTTTGACTTTTGTTGGTGGTAAAGTTCCAAATAACTTTGGTTGTTCTTTACCTTGTGAAAAACATTACCATCTTTATCTACGAACTCAGCCATAAAATGCCATCCAGCAGGACGACCTGTTGTTTCTCTTTTCTTTTTTTCCTCATGTAGTTCAGGAAACTTAGTCATCATAGCGATGTTTGTACATCTACTACAAGTTACACCTATAGCATTATCACCTACTGAGATATAGTTCCCACATTGACACATCATATATCGGACTCCCTTTTCTTTATATGTTGGTTGTATTTGTTTCTTATTCATAACATTAATATACTTTAATATAACTATATAAGTCAAGCACTAAATGTCATAATATTCTACATCAATTATTTTCATACATACATAAAACTCTTCACCGTTCCTAAAACGGTATCGGCTAATCTCCACATGGATTTTAATTTATCGGGATTGTAACCTGATTGAACCGACACCGTTCCAAGAACGATATAACCACTACCATCTACATTGATGATATTTTTTTTCATCCAATCTTAACTGAATGTTTTTGGTGGTTCGGTAGGTTCAATCTTAGAATATTTATTGACAACATACCATCCTTAAAATTAGCACTAACATCTTCACCATCTAAGTGGTCACCTAAATTAAACGACCTCTTAAATGAAGAATGTTTTAGTTCTCTAGTAATACACTTAGCTCCATCATCCTCTAAGCCATGTTTGTCACCTGATATAGTTAGTACATTCTCTTCAACTTCTACTGAAACATTCTTCTTATCCAATCCAGGAATCTCAGCTACGATACCTATTTTGTCATCGTATTCATAGACATTCACTTTAGGGTAAGAACCTTTGTTGAAAGATACACCAACTTCTTCTTGGAAAGCTGGGAACTGCTTGTTCATCAGTTCGTCAAAAATCCTATCGAAAGGTGTTATAAATTCATCTCGGTTGAGATGCTGTGGGTTTACTATTAATCTAGTCATTGTATTTCTCCTGTGTTATTCATTTGAACTAACAGCATCCCACTTTGTGGCGATACTCTACACATATAATACAATTTCTATACCAAAGTATTTATATTGACATAATGTCATATTTTTATGAACGATCTATGTCAGGATTAGTGTATTCATCTTTCCACCACTCTATTTGGATTGGTTGATGATGATGACCTTCTTTGATAAGCTTCATAAGTTTGTTCGGACATTACTTTCCATATCTTATTAAATTCTTTTTCATCTTCTAATTTTTCCTACCCATAAAATACATCTTAGCACCTTTTTCTCCGTAACCTGAATGTATTTCACAAGTAGAATTTATATTATCATTTTTATCTACTAAAAGCCATTTCATAATTATCTCCTACTGATTGTCTGTGACATAAACTTTGACAGAATCTATTTTGTGATGTCCGTGGTCATCCGTATAGCCACCATAAATAGTTATAGTCTTATTTATAAATTCTTCCCAAACCGCAAAAACAACTTTAGCATTTCCATCTTCATCTGTCATTGTACCTGGATTAACTAAACTTACCCAAGAGCCTTGAATGTTATACATGTAGTCTGAATCCCATTGGATATGTTGTGACCATCCACACTCCGTTGATACATCTAGGATCGAGTAGGTTTGTGCTAAATCGGCGTTAAATTCTAATTGATATACACCATCGGATGATGGTAAAGTTGATGATATTTCAAACTCACAATGACAATCTTCTTCAGGAGAAAATATAGAGTTTGAGCAACCTGATACTAATATTACAACTAAAAATAACCATTTCATTTATTATTCCTTTTCTTTTATTTGGGTGGGATCAACATCTTTCATTTTCATTATCTTTAATTTGGTGTCTTCTAACCAAGCAATCCACTCATCAATTAAACCAATAATTTTAATTTTATCAACATCATAATGTTCATTATCAAGAATTTTGTCTACCCAAGTCTTGACCATATTTAAATAGCCAGAGAGCCAAGTAGCAATTTCTTTCCTTTCGTCTGTCCATACACTCATCATTTACTCCTAAATTTAACACTAAATAGCGTTACAAGTCAAGCAGTTTTGTAAACTATTTTATAATCTATTTCATATGAAGTTGTTGTTGTCCAACTCAATCTAACGGCGTAAAACTTTGTGTTGCTGACTTTTCTATTTTCATTTCTTACCTATAAATATTAAAGTGTATACTCTAAACCTATCTTAGCCTTGTAGTTTGATTCCCCTTTTAATTTGGAAACCTCTCCTATATTATATAGTCTAAGTTTTTCTGTGAGTCTATAACTAACCTTGAATTTATCTTCAAATTCAAATTCAGAGCCAGGTGGTAGATAGCCATCAAAGAAAACTTCAACATCTATTTTATCCCAATAAGTTTTTTTCTTACTTGTTCCAACTGATATAAATGTTTCATACGCATTTAACTTATCAGTTGTTGAACGAGTTGTGAAACCAAAACTAATGTCTTTCCAACCCTTTCTCCAATCTACTTTAGCATACTTAACATTATCACTTTGTTTGTTAAAGTATTCTGGTTTTATATATAAAAATTTGTCTATCTTAAACCAAACTTGGTCATCTAAATATTTACTACCAAGTTCTCTTTCCCATTGACGATTGATGTAATAGTTCTCGTGACTAATACCAATACTTACTTCATAGTCGGTAGGATTAGGTTGAACATTAGCATCTCTAACAGCAAATGAACCAAATAACATTACGCCTATTAATAAACTATCCAGCATTTATTTTCTCCATCTTCTTTTCAATACGATTTAATGCTTCTAATATTTTATCATATCCTTCGTCTAACTGAGTTATTATCTTTTCTATATCTTTCATATTAATCCTTATGATGAACTCCTACAAAGTAATCGTAATCATCCTTGTCCATGATGTAAACAGCTCTGATAACTTCCCATCTTTGACAAGACTTACAATAAAGAGTATCTGTTTGTAAATGCTTTATTACAATAGGTTTACCATATTCATGAATCACATCTTTGTAGTCGGTTAAAGTAAAAAGTTTTAGCTACAACAGGAGTTTTCACTTCTGGTGTTGGTTGTGGTGGTGTATTACAACTAAGTAACATTACTAATAATATTATGTAATTTTTCATGATAACACCTCAATCATTTCTGCTTTACTTTTAACACCAATGATTCTATCTACCTCTTTACCATCTACTTCTATAACTGTAGTTGGAACAGAACGAATGTTATACTGACTAGCTAACTTAGGGTTCTCATCACCATCAAGAAACTCTATATCATAACCTTCATCAGATAATTCTTTCATAGTTGGTTTAAAGACTTTACAAGGACCACACCAAGTGGCACTAAAATATTTTGCTGTTTTCATTATTTCCTTCTTGACGAAACTCTCTTTTCGTGCTTTCTTTTTCTTGGTTTCTTTTTTCTTCTGTCGCTTTCTTTACGTTTTTCAACTACTGCGACACCTAATATTGCTACTACTAACTTATCTATTGCTTCTAAGAACCTTAGCATTTTTATTCTCCGTTGTTTAATTTATATTCCCAATACATCTTCATCTTCTTCGGGTTCAGAATACTTAATAACATTTGGTCTGAAACCTATTAGCTTTAATAAATATCTCATAAAAGTATTTACACACCAAGCTATACCGTAACCTATTTGAAACACACCGGTTAATAGTATTAGGTATGGACGACTTTCTCTTATGTATTTTATTATTTTTTCTAAGTTCATCATTTAAATAAAAAGTAAAGGTAAGTTATTCCGATGAAAGAAATCACCACCATTTTCATATTCTCCAAAATAAATCAGACTCAGTTGCCATTCTTTTTTTCTTTTCTACTTTATCCCATTTGTTCATTAAAATTCTCTCGTCTTCCAAAGTCATTTTTTTCAAATCTTTTTTTGAGATGTCTTCCATACCATATAATAAATATAAATCTTCTTATTCTATTAACTATGTAATTCAAGATATCTATCAACAGCCAACTCCTTAGCTTTAGCTTCGACCATAATGTCAAAGTCGTTACCATACATTTCTATCTTATCGTACATAATCTGAATGAGCTTGTACTCTGATAGTTTCATCTTTCTGTTCGTCTCGTCTACTTTCCGAATAGTGAGTTACAGGTTTGATATCACCCCAAGTAGATAGAGCCATCTCAAGTGCTTCTTGTTCTGACATACCACCGGTACAAAACTTGTGGTGATGGTAATCAAATACGATAGGAATACCAATCTCTTTGTAGATACCATAGTATAAATCTTTTACTGAATACATACTAGCTTTGTCATCGTTTTCCAAGGTCAATCTACTACGAACACTCTCAGGTAATCTTGGAAAGTTCTTGACAAATCGTTTCATACTAGCTTCTTTGTCTCCGTAAGCACCACCCAAGTGAATGTTAATCTTGTTGTAAGGTGTCCTACTCAATCCCATCATATCAAACTCATCACCATGTATGGTCAAGTCTTTGATACAATTCTCAACCACCTCTTCTTTTGGTGATACCAATACATTGTAAGGACCTGGATGTGAAGTCAATCTAACACCATGTGTTTTAGCCATAGTACCAGCAGAATGAAACCATCTTCGGATAGAGTCAATATCTTTTAGGTCTTCCCAATCATACTCGGTCTTCCAAGGTGCTAGTCCACTACTCATACGATAGAAGTCATAACCATTTAGAACATTCCAACTGATAATACTATTCAAGTCTTTACATTTTTTAGTGTAAGTTCACTAGCATAATCCAAACCTTTTGTTTCAAAGGTTCTCTTAATCATACTACGACCTGTAGTGATAGGTTCTACACCTTTCTCTTACCACCATATTTTTGTGGATAACTCAACTGCATATTGATACAAGCGTATCCCATGTTCATATTAGATTACTCCATTTTTTTAGTTTTTTAAGTTTTATATCTTTACGTTTATCTAAGTCTTCTTGTTTCAGTAAACCTCGTTTTATCATCAAGTCTATCATGAATAACACATCACCAGCCTCTTCTATCAATCTAGGATGATTTTCATAGTCCTCACATCGGATAGCTTTGGAACATGCTTCTATCAACTCACCACACTCTTCCATTGTGATAACCATAAGTTCTGTATTGTATTCTAGTTTTTTATTTATACTCATATCATTTTCTTTCTTACCATAGATTTTATCCCATCGGTTTGACCATTCAGTTGGGGATATTTCTTGCCTTGGTTTGTCACCCTTACCGGCGTTAGAATATTTTGATGTTTTAGTCATTGATATAATCTACCATAAATTAATGTTAAAGTCAAGCACTTATTTCCCAACCTTCACTTAAAAACTTTTGTGCTTTTTTGTATTTAAGAACTTTTACAGCATCACCTTTTTAATTGTAACAAGATGATTTCTACCTATTTTTTTCTCAGTAAATCTGATAGTAGTATCAACAGCTCTATCTAGTATTCTCATACCATTTAGGTGGTCAATCTCGTGTTGAACACATACTGCTTCTAAGATTCTAAGTTCTTTACCTTGTGTCTTTTTCCTTTTCCCAAGAGCCCATACCATCTTCACCCTTATCAACACCACTAAAATACCAATGGCTTTCTTCTTGTGCTGTAGATATAACTATATCTCTGTATCGTTTGGTATGACAACCTTTACCTGGATAGGATAGGCAACCCTCGTAATAGGGTATCTCTACTTCTTTAGATATGATTTCAGGATTGATAAGAATGAGTGGTTCTCTAACATTAAGAACAGCCACTCTGGCATCAATTCCCACTTGATTAGCCGCCAACCCGATCCCGTCTTTTCTTTTGTTAAGTATCGAAAATAGTTCTGGCAATCGTGAGTCCTTCTTCAACTGAAACCTCTTTTAGTCTTTTTTGTATTAGTGGATTATCTTGCTTGTAACAATCAATTATTGTATTCAATATAAAACTCCGTTTTCATTGTAAGTAATTTACAAAGAAAAAGAGTCAATGTCAAGCAATCTTTTTAAGAATATGTGTTGGAACAACAAAGATAGCACCTGTTTCACTTTTGACTTTACTGAGTCCATTACCTTCTTCTTCGATTGTAACTTTCTCTTCTCGGTGAAGAGTACCTTTGTCATTGTAATAATCTTTTATCAATATAGCTTTGTTTTTCATTTGTAAAACCTTTCTGCTGAAGGCATATGTCCGTTGTACGATAAGTAGCAGTTTGGACATAATAACCTTATGTTATCTAAGTGGTTGTTAGTCACATTACCATCAACATAATCTAACCGAAGAGCAACTGACTCTTTGTTCATTACAATTTCGTTGTAACCACAAGAACTACATTCTTCTTCTACCCACTTTTCTTTTATTAATCTTTTCTTGATGTATGATGGTCGCATACGATAAGTCTTAGAACCATCTAAGATTTCATCAAGTGGCTTACTCCACTTACCATACCCTTTCTTAATTCCAACACCTGATTGGTTCAAGTGTTTTTCAAAGACTCCATACATTCTAGCATACTTACGATAAGTTAGATAGTTAACCCCTAACCACCTAGCTGCTGCCATGTTTGATTTGGTCTGAGATTGAGCATCTTCAATCATCTTTTTAGTTAAGACTAATCTCTGACCTTTAATTCGTATAGGTTTTTGAAATCTACGACTTGACATATATCTCGTCTCTTGGTTGTAACTGAACTTCTGCCCTTTCAACAAGATCAAAGGCAACACCATCTTTTACTTTACGAAAAGACTTAGCTTTATTATCCGGTCTTAACCTAAATACCTCTCCGATATTTACATCACCAAAATAATCTTTATCCCAATCACTACCAAGTGCTGGCGGATCGTATCGGTCTTTAGCATGGTCATTTGCCATTATTCTACTCCAGCCGAATCTTCTAATTCTCTAATTTTAGTGGCAATAAACTCAAAGTTTTCTTGTATTAAATTAAAAGGAATAGTTTCTTTGTAACTTACCTTAGCAGCAATATGTTTTTCATACAAAGGTTTATTTAATTTATCATAAGCATTATCCATAGCAGCTCTTATCTTTCTTAGCTCTACTAATGCTTCATTATCTATTTTCATGTTTAACTCCAAAGTTAAGTTCTGTTTGTTTTTCGTTTCTGTTTTTATTTTGCTCTTCTTGAAAAGGATCTGGTTTAATCTCACTAACATGTGTTGTAAGAACGGAACGAATATCACCCCAAATGTTTTCCAATTCATTGAATGCTAACTTTCTGACAAATAGTTTTTCTTCTTTATCTACTATGGTTGTCATTAAGTTACTAATATATAGACCTAGTTTGTTTTCCATTATAACCTCTTATTACACTTATAAATATAGATTACTCTTACAAACAATCAAATTATCTTCATATGTTTGTAAAGAATTTATATAAAATTTAAAAATATCTAACTCCATCTCACCGACTTCACCACTATCTTGTAGCATTTTAGCAAGATTTACTATTATCTGAAAGTTGTTATTGTTTAGTTCTCCACAATCAAACTCAACTAAAATGTCGTGTGATTTAGTTACATCAGCATTACCATACATTTTTATTTTTTCATCCAAATCAAACTGAGTATTTGGTTGTTCTTCTCTTTGGTATTCAGCTGAATACTTTCCTACTGAACCATAGTCAAGATATATCTTACTGCACCAAGGCTCTAGTTCGTACAACATTTGTTTGTTACATCGTAGTGCCTTGAAAGCAATATCATATTTAGGTGGAACTATCGGTCTAAGATACTCATCATGCTGAACCATATGTCCCCACTTACGAATAAAGTTTCTTGTACTCTTTAGATTTTGAGCCAACCACTCTGATGATTCTCTACCCTTCATGAACACTTGACCTGCTGGATTTCTCATAGCTCCATCCTTAAATCTACTACCTCTACAAGTCATATGATAAACGAACCCTTGAAATGTTTGTATGGTTCTGTAACCAGCTAATTGAAACCTATTGAATATATCAGAGTCTTCTTTAGATTGTGGAGCATACAACGGGTCGTGTCCACCAATCTTTTGGAAATCTTTCTTATGTATTGCCCAAGGAGCAAAGATACCTCGTGTATACTTTTCGGTTCTTTCTTCTTTTAACCAACTCAGTAATCCTTGTTCGTCAAACTCTTCAGGTTCTATACCAAAGTCTAACAATACCTTTTCAGGACCATCAGGATGTAGTGGTGGTTCTATTCTTGTAGCAGATACAACACTACCTTCGGTTAACCTACCTAATACAGCTTCGTCCATACCAGGACAAGCATACATATCAGCATGATATATCATTACAACATCACTTGTAGCATATTCATTTACCAATGTATCGTAAAGTATTGTATGACCTAAACGAGTAGGACCTTCATTACGATGTATCTTTACATTCTTATCTTTTTAGCAATCTCTTGCATCCACTCCCAAGTTCCATCATCTGAAAATCATCAGCCCAACATATCTCGTGTCTGTATCCAAGATTCTTCTGATACTATTATAAGACCATTTTAGATACTTTAGATTGTTTCTACTTGGTTGTATAAAACTTATTATTCTATCCATTA
>UEXL01001345.1_pt1 | contig 14572 bp, 23 predicted proteins | sample 1796671 | NCBI WGS metagenome assembly UEXL01 (sample SAMEA4772471, study PRJEB27181) | metagenome
TGTACATAAGCATTTTGAGCTTGTTCTTGTGCTGGTTGTGGCATAATACCTCGACTAACAAATTTTCAGGGTCTCCGATAATTGCTGGTTGCTACTGAACCTACAACACCTTTTGCAACATCAGGAATAAAGTTACCACCTCCTAAATATTCTCCAGTTTTCCAATAGGTCTACTGCAAAATTTTAATACCTGTTCCAATATCTATTGCACCTTCTTTTAAATTAGTACCAAGTTGTTGCATAAAGTTTTTCTACTGCTCCAGTAACAGTATCGCTAACAACTGCTTCAGTTACTACCTCCTTTGCACCTTCTTCTACTACTTTCTTTGTACCTTCTTCTACTGCTTTCTTTGCACCTTCTACTACTTTCTTTGCACCTTCTTCTGCTACTTTTTGCACCTTCTTCTACTACTTTTTCCCGGCTTCTTCCGCTACTTTGCCAGAAGCAGCAGATGCACCTCCTTGAAATATACGATCAACCACAGGACCAAACATCATACTGAGACAATACCTCCACTATCCTACCTAAAGAAGAACTAAAAAGTTGTTTAATTCCTTTTTAATTGTCTAGCTTTTTCTTAAAATCCCATTCTCTTTATCCTCCATATCCATAAAGTCCAGCTTGATATGATGTACCTAAACTATTTACTAAGTTTGTAAGATAGTCATCGTACTTTTCACCGGCTTTACCTTCGTTTGCTAACGCAGTAGCTACGATTTGTGCATTTCTGTTTTGTTGATTTTCATAAGCTCTAAAATCAAAGTCTGCTTGATCTCTTAGTTCTTGCCACAAAAACGATTGAGACTGCATACTTAAACCAAAAGCGTTTTGTGCGTTCTGCATATTAATTTGATTTTGTGAAGCAGTATTAACTGTGTTAGCCTGTCTTCTCCATTGAACATTAGAAGCTTCAACAGCAGCAGCGTTTTGTGCGTTCCATTGATTCCTTGCAAAGTCTTGTTGAGCATTAAATTGATCTACTTGTGTAGTTAGTTGAGCATTAAATTTTGCAACATCAGCAACTCTTTGAGCTTCTCTAGCTGTAGCAGCGTTTTCTTGTGTAGAGTTAAACTGTGCCATTGCATTTTTTTGAGAAGCATTATACTGACTTATTTGTGCATTAAGATTAGCCATAAACTGATTAGTTTGATTTTGACTTGCAGCGTTAAACTGTAACGATGCGTTAGTAGAAGCCTGATTACTTAATAAACGTTGTTGATTTTGTTGAGCTTTTAATACATTTGCTTGTTGATTATTACTAAGATTAGTTAAATCCATTTGTAAGAATGCTTGAGCATTTTGTATTTGAGCTTTTTGATTAAAGTCTGCTTCAGTTAAATTAGCCTGAGACATCAATGCTGCATCTTGTATAATAGTTTGTTGGTCCATTGTAGCATCTGTGATACCTACAGTTTGTAAAAAACTTACTATTGGAAAGTGCTATCTGCTGGTCAGAACTAAACTGAGCCATGTCCATTTGGAAAACGTTACTCGCATTTGTTAATGCTGTTTGTTGTACTCTTGCAGCGTTAGCTTCAGCTTCTTGAGCTTCGATAGTTCTTTGTTGTCCTACACTTTGCTGTATTGCTTGTGCATTAGATTGAGCCATCGGCATAGCTGATGTTATAATAGCATTGAACAAGGCATCTCTACCCACAGTTGAAGCTTCCATACCACGTTGAGCTAACATAGATTCTACTGATGCAACAGCAGGTCTCGCCCATGCAGGAATTTCACCTTCTTCAATACCACTTAATAAACTATCTAACTGATTAGATATTAATGCTTCTTGTGGTAAGCCTTCAATAATACCTCGTTGTTCTTCACTAAAGTCTGCTAGTCTAGCTTCTAAAGCTTCTGGGTCATTACCAAGTTCTGTAATATCTGCATCACTTAATCCAGCGTTTGCTAGTTGTTTCTTAGCCCTTGTAATACGTGATAAAGAACTACCTACGTTCATAGCAGCAGTTGATTTGGCTCCTTCACTTAACGTACCTATAACTCTTTCAGTTAATGCACCTTCTTTAATTTCAATGGTTGCAGATTGAGTTGGTTCTATACGTTCAACACCTGCAGCTTGTGCAATAGCATTTTCTGATATTTGTCCCTGTGCAGCATCTACTTGAGCATTAACACCTATCTGATCTCCTGTAAATGATCCGGCTGTTATAGGCTCTGCTGGACCAGAAGCTGTTCCCATTTCGGTCTCTGAAACAGTATCTACAACTTCTGGCTGTAAAACGCTGTCCTCTCCTGTAATCTTTACAGTAGCTGCTCCTGCTTTTTGTGCTGTTGGAATAGCAGCCATTTGCGTTACAACACTATCCGCAACAACTGGAATTGGATTTCCTTCTTCGTCTAATATAAGATTACCAGCCGAATCTCTCTGCATTCCACCAACTTGTTGAGCATCTGGAATAACTGCAGCTTCAGGTACAACACCTTGTGCAGCTTTTTCAGTTTCTGCACCTGTTCGTAAAATTCTATATTCTCTTCCAATATCAAATGCAGATTTAGTTGCAGGGTCTGCCATGCTAATAGGAGTAGTTCTTTTCATAGCTCCTGTAGCATCAGGTTTTTGTTCGTCTGAATATTCACCCGGCTGTACGTTTCCAAAACCCGGATCAAATGGTGAAGGAGTCGGGCTAGGTGTAGGTTGTGCAATAGTTTCAGCTTCACCAGATTGTTGATTTTGAGCTTGATTGTTTTGAGTAGCTGTTTGCGTTGTTGTAGTTGTAGCAGGAGGTGTTGTAGATGCTGGAGCAGGGCTAGGTGCACTAGGTGCAGGAGCAGGACTAGGTATTTCGTTTGCTTCTTGTCTACCTCTACTTCTATTAGCTGCTCTGTTTGCTCTTATAGCATTAATTCTATCTTGTTCTACTTCATCACCTTCACGATACCCAACTCTACCACCCTTAGTATAGTCGTCTCTTTTAACTGAACTTCTTTTTCTGTTCTTTCTTTTATTAGCCATTATTAAATCCTATATACCTATTTTACTTAACTTCGAAGAGTTTGTCAACCTTTTCATGTAACTTTTCCATTCTTTCCATTAAGAGATTAAAATCATCTTTTAGTTCTAGTTTTGTGACATACTCTTTCGCAATCTCTTCTCGTGTTTTATTGATGAGTATGTCTTGTCTTTTAAGCTCTGATGCGTTTTGTCTAATCTGAAACCAGATTGGAGCAAGTATCAAAGTTATGAGAACATTCCAAACAATGTAAGGTGATACCATTTCCATGTTAGTCTACCAGTGGTAGTTCGCCAAGAGGTCTGACAGGTGGTGTTGCATCGTTGTAAACGTATAAAGCTGCTAAAGCATCTACGTTTGCAGCGTTTGTAATCTGTGTACACATAGCGTTAGCTTTAGTTCTTACTGCAGCTCTTTTAGTTGTAATAGAACTAGGCACTGCTGTACCACCTTCTGCAGCTCTAACAACCATCCAGTCTGTAGCTTGTAAGATACCACCGGCTTGTGAGTTTATTAGCTTTATGATTTTTTAATTCCATATTGTTTAACTTCACCTTCTGTACCAAGACCATCTGTTTCGTCTTGAGCTGTAAAAGTACATCGTCTAAAGGTTTAGCTGTAGCTGTACCATAACTTGCAGTAACTGTACCACTTGCAAAGTTAAAGCTTTGATTGGTATTTATGTAATACTCTTTGTTTTTAAGATTTGTGTTGTCTATTACAACTTCATAAATCCCATGCTTCTAGCTCTGAAGAACTCCAAAGTATAAAGATATTACTAGGATAATTTACATCACCTATGGTTATACCTTTAGGTCTTGTATAGACCTGTGTTACGTTATCTGATTCTACTAAAGCCCACATAATTTACCTCGCTGTTGTTGGGATTCCTGTTGATGTTACGAATGGATTTTCTGCAAATGCCATATAGATGTATGTTCCATTTTCATTAATATTAGTAGAATTATTTCGTATTTAAAACCATTGCTTAAAAATCTATACTGCTTACTGTATCTTCTCGGCTTGTAAAGATGGAGCAAGACGTTTATCAACTCCATTAAATGGATTTCGCTTGTTATCAAATATGTTCCAATATTTGTAGTTTGAATTAGCTTTTATAAGAACCCAAGCAGGTTTAAATCCTGTATAAACAAAGGACCATCTGCACTTTGGTTGCCGATATAAGTACCATACTTACTGAAACCTTTTTAGATGCAAAACAGTAGGCTATTTGTAATCCATTGTTGTCATTGTATTGAAATGTTGAAGATGTAAAAGCACCATAACTAAGGTTTGATTTATAACCTTCACTATTCATAACTAAGTAATCAACACTTCCATCAAAAACATCTGTTGTAAACAACCAACTACCAGCACCACTTACACTTTTTACAAGGACTATATCAGGTTTTACTCCTAAACCATGTCCATAAGTTTCATCGCCACCATCTGTTGTAAAGGTAACAACACTAACTCCTGATGTGGTATTAGCTTGTACTGTAGTATTTGTAGAACCATCTGAGTTAGTAGCAGTCGTACCCCCATTGAGTTTCCAACTCCAAAGGACATAGGTACTAGAATTTGTGTTCCAAGTTGCATCAGAAGTTTTAATTGTAAACCCGTCTGAATCAAAAGATGCAACACCAGTTCCACCACTAAACTCTGCCGAAACATCAGATGCATCTAGCCATTTATAAGCACCATCAGAAACACCCATCTGCACATTTGTTAATACATGACGTTCACTTGCATTTCTTCTTTTTAGCCAAAGAAAATCAGGTTTAAATCCTACACCAGTTATGCTTTGGTCAGCACTTCCATCTCCTGTATAAGTAACAGTATTAAAAAAATCTTCAGGTTTATCTATATTTGTATAAGCCATTATCCGAACTCCGCTAAGTTTTTAGTGCATAAAGAATAGTAGCCTGATGGTGGTGCGTATTTAAAATCTCCATAACCATTTGCATCAGAGTTTCCACCACTTAATGCTGCTAAAAAAGGATTTCCAAAATTGTGATATGTATTATCACTAGCACTATTAGCTAACATAGAAAAAGGATATACTGGCTGTTCACTTGCATAAGTTCCAACTGACCTATCAGTATTGTTAGCAGTAGTTCCGGGTACTGAATTATTAATGCGAATAGTCATTTCATAAGGACTAACATCACAGTTTAAAGAAATACTCCAAATATCTCCAGCAGTATAACCAGTAAAACCTATATTATAAGCAACTGAAGACCCACTGGGAGATGTTTGAGTATAAAAAGCGTTGTCTCCTGTATACCACGCTGAATTTGCATCTCTTGAAGGACTAGCACTTTGCCCTTGTTGAACGTCTGCTCGAGTTATTCCCCATTTCCAATAATTAGTTCCTGAAAAAGATGTGGTTACACCTTCCCAATACCATTTGCCTGAGTCTACAGCAATTGTGCCTATTGCTCCAAAGTTTGCATTTACATTCGGTCCTCTAGTTCCACCTTCTGTTAAAGATACCAACGTAGTAGCATCAGTTATTAAAGGATTAATTGTACAAAAATTATTTGTAGGTGTGTCAGTTGCTTGATTAATTGCTGCAAGATTATTTGGAGAAAAATCTCCTATACCACTACTTGATGAATCTTTGCCTAAATTAGAAGAATCATCAAACTTAAAATAAAAACCTTTAGCTCCATGTGAGCCTGTATATGCTTTAGGAATCCAAATGCCACTATCATCATCAAACTCACCAAAAGAAGTACAGTCTAATGCAGTTCCATTAACATAATGAGTGTCTGCTACATAGCCTGAAAAACCTCTATTGTTTCCACCACCTGCAAAAAAGTAACCAAATTGATAATTATCAGATGCTTGACCTATTTGAAACTCCTCATTTTGAGACATGTTGGCATAAGTAGAATTATCAAACTCTGTTACTCTTACACCATTTATATATATTTTAACTCTATCTGCTGCTGTGCTATCTGTTGAATCTAAAGTTACTACAATATGATACCAAGCCGAGCCATCCCTGAAAACTTGAGCAGGGTCAGCATAAACAGTGCTTGAACCGTTGTACAATGCAATTCTTAAAAGGTCGTTGTTTAAAAAAAGTATACTTGTATAAGCTGCACCAAACAAGTACATATAATCATAACCACTTTGACCTGTACCACTAGCTGAACCAAACCTCATTTTTTTAACCCAAGTGCTATATGTCCAAGTCCTTCTATCACCATCACCACTATAGTTTCTAATCATACTTTGGTCATTGGCATCTTCCATTTGTAAAGAATGGTCAATCTCATAAGGTCCGGTAGATACACTACCTCTATTTGCTGTGCGTTGTAATACTTCCATAAATTATTAAGTTTGTGCCATGTTTTGTACTCTGCCAATCTCTTGCCAGACAGAACCATTGTATCTAAAACTAAAGATGTCTGTCTTGTTAGCTGTAGCAGTCACCGTAGGTGCTGTACTAGCTGCAAATTCAAAGACTGTGTTCCAAGCTATTGTACGAGCTGTACCACCTTGTGCTATTTCTACAGAGATGATAGCTCCTTCTACTGCATTACTTGGTGCAGAGAAAGTTGTGTTTTCTGTAGTGCTATAGTATGCATTAGCTGCTGCTGCTGCATCCCAAGCTGTAGCATTAGAACTTGAGCTAATTGCTACTTGAGATATGTTAGCAGAAGTTTGACAAGTTACTACACCTGAAGTGTTAAGAGTACCATCAATGTCTGTGTTATCTAAGTTAGAAGTACCATCGACATCTATGTCTCCAGAAACATCTAAACTTACTGCATCAACTTCACCTGCTACAGTTAAAACACCATCAGCCAGAGTCATTAAATCTGTATCATCGGTATGACCAATAGTAGTGCCATTAATAATTACATTATCAACTGTAAGCGTTGTAAGCGTACCAAGACTTGTAATATTTGTCTGTGCTGCAGTTGTTACTGTAGCTGCTGTACCCGTAGTATTTTGATTACCTGCTGAATTTACACCCGGTAAATCAATATTAGCTGAACCATTAAAACTTACGCCACCAATAGTTCTTGCTGTAGCTAAAGTTGTTGCTGTAGCTGCAAGTCCAACTGCAATGTTGGCAGTACCGTCAAAAGATGTACCACCAATAGTTCTAGCAGTTGCTAATGCTGTAGCTGTTCCTGCTAAACCTGTCGTATCTTGATTAAGTGTACCAACTGTAAAGTCTAGTGTATTATCTGCATCATCATAAGCAACTGTAATACCGGATTCAGTATTACTTGTTACCATTGCTCCGACTGTATCAGATATAGTTTCGGCTAGTGTTACACCACCAATAGTTATAGCATCAGCTTCTAGTGTACCATCAATGTCTGCATCGCCTGAGATATCTAAACTAGTAGCATCTAATTCTCCTGCTACAGTTACAACACCACTTGATAAAGTTATTAAATCAGTATCGCCTGTATGTCCAATTTGTGCACCATTAATAAATACATCATCAACTGTTAAAGATGTAAGAGTACCAAGACTTGTAATGTTAGGCTGGGCTGCATCAACAACAAAATCAAGAGTACCATCGGCATCTTGATAAGTTACTGTAATATTTGTTTCTGTGTTGGAAGTAGTCATAGCTCCAACAATGTCTTGTATTTCTTCTGTTGTAGGTATCTCAGAAGTTATTGCTAGTGTTCCTGTTGTAACAGGTAAAGTAGCTGTAACATTTCCTGAATATGCACTATGAGCTGCTGCTTCTATTCTAGTATAGTGAGCATTAGATGATTCACAATATAAATCTATGTAAGATTTTGCACCACCATTTTTAATTGCTATAGCACCTTGTGATATTGCTACTCCATTTGTAGAGCCACCAGCAATACCTAATGTTCCTGCAATAGTAGCGTTAGTGTCTGCTGTTAAAAACACCAGTAACATCTAACGTACCTGCAATATCTATGTTAGTATCAAGCATTGAACTAACAATAGAGTCAGCACCGATTACAAAGTCTAATGTATTATCTGAATCATCGTAAGTTACAGATATACCTGTTTCAGTATTAGAGCCAACCATAGCTCCTACAGTATCACTAATTGTTTCTGCTAACGTTACACCAGCTATTGTAATTGCATCGGCTTCTAAAGTTCCGTCAATATCTGCATCACCACTAATATCTAGGGTAGCAGCATCAAGTTCTCCAGAGATTGTGATGTTTCTTCCACCAGTAATATCTTTGTTAGAGTCTGTAATAATAGCTTTACTTGCTATAACAGTTCCGTTAGTTATACCATCTATAAGGTTTATATCGGTTGCACTAGCTGTAACACCATCTAATATGTTTAGTTCTGCTGCAGTAGATGTAATGGCTGTACCATTAAAGTTAATAGCATCTGCATAAAGAGTACCGTCAAAGTATCCATCTTTAAACTCTAAAGAGCTAGTACCTAAATCTATATCGTTGTCTGTAACAGGTATAATAGCACCATCGGCTATGTATAACTGTTGTACCGGACTACTAGATACTTGTACATAAAACTCAATGTAGTTATTTGTTGTATCAATTAATACTTTGTTATTGGGAGCAGTTTCTCCTGCATCACCAATAAGACCAATCACTGGACCTTCAGCAGCAGTACCATCATGTGCGTGACCTGATGTGTTGCTAAAAGCATTTAAAATTTGATTGTATTCGTTATTGAATAGTGCAGCAGTTATTGTGTCTCCATCTGAAAACGAACTCTGTCTTATGTACCCTGCCATTTGTTTATCTCCTACCTGAAGGTATAAAATCTATATATAAACCATTTATCTTGTATGGTGCTTTTGTATCCTCTGTAACAACTGTAAAGTTATTACTTGTACCACTTCCTTGTACTGGTATTCTTATCATAGGTGCTGCAGTACCACCAAACACTGTTGTTAAACACTGCATCTCCAAAGATTGCAGGTGGATTAACTGTACCAAAAGAAAAGTCTCTTGTTGGTTGTGGAATATCTTGACTGTTAAAGTCGTATTTAATTTGTAGTGCTGGAGTTACAACTCCTTCGGCTGAACAAGAAACTCTAACGTAATGTAAAGTTTTTAAAGTTCCTAAGTCTCCGTAGTCATAGTCTGGTGTGGCATATCTAGCAAGTATGTTAGACCCATTAAAGTCGTCACCTGAATCGTGTACAAGCACATAGCCATCAGTATCACCGTGAAAATATTTTTCAACACCATCATCATTAAATCCAGCTCCTATGCTGGTTACTTCTATTCCTTTTGTTTCTGACCACTCAAACCCGTTTGGTCTAAGTGTTCCTATAATTCCTTTTGTTGTGCATTGATAACTGTTGTATCTGTATAAAATAATCTATACTGAGACTTTTCTCTAATAACAACACTTGATATTACAAACTTGTTAATGTTTTCTGCTAACTGTGTAATAATAGGTTGTATAGCTTTACTAACTGTACCTAACTCAACGTCTCCAATCCTTGCAGTACCAGCAACCGTTCTTAGTCCATCGGGTGCTAAGAAAATAAGGTCACCACCTATCTCTTGAATACTGTAACCTGATAGACAACCAATGTTTTTTGCCACTGGAACTACCACCGGTGTACCGTTTATATCTTGTAGCTTAAATATACTGTTTCTACAAAATATAAAAAGTTCTTGACGGAAACTTTAATTCCTACTATCTGGTCTGATAAAGTTATAGAACCTGCACCAGTACCACTAAAACTGTAGGGTCTAATAGTTTACTATAAAATACTGTACTAAGATTATCTTCAACACCTGCAACAACTAAATGTTTATCGTGTATTTCAGAGTGTGTTGCAAACTTTGTACCTGTTACAGTTATTTCACCACTAAAGAATGTTCTAGTGTTAATGTTAGCACCAGTACCTTCCATTCTAAAATAGTAAGGTTTGTTAGCTCCATCACAAATAACTAATAGTCCATAATCATATGTAGGTCCTTCAAACAATGAAAACTTATCTTGTCCTTGTCCTGTTCTAGATAGTGTACTACGACCTGTAAAGGCTGAGTAATTATCTCCACTAGCATCTACAGAACTTCTACTTATGTTTAACCAACTTGTACCATCTTGACTAAAAATATTCCTGTCGATGCACAAGCTATAACACCATCACCATAAGGTATAACCCCATGAATATATCAGCTACCACTTACTTGTGCAGCACTACCAGCTCCTAATCTACTAAAACCATTAATACGTCTATAGCCACCTTCGATAGAAACTTCAAAGTTTCTAAGGTCTGTAGCTACACCGGGAGTTTTAAGTAAGTCAATCTGATTAGAAGCTTTGACTAAACCACCGGCACATGCAACTGTATAAGGTTGTGATGTTGCCATAAATTAAAAGTACTTTCTATCGTCTGTCATAGTACGAGGAGTAGGATTAATCAAATTAGATTTCATGCTCCTCAATGCTTTCTTGTAATCGTCCATAGCAAACGCTGCTTGTTGTGGAGATTCTTTAAACTGCCATACATAGTATCTGCTTTTAGCAGTTATAACATTCGTGTATTGTTCTGGGAATACAACTGTATCTCCATGAGCTGAAAGCTTTGTAGGCTTTTCAAACGCATAGAAATGTACGTTGTAAACTTTATCAGGGATTGGACTTAAGCCAAACTTCCTGCCATCTGGTGATTTAATAACTCTGCAAGGCTCACCATAAGCCTGTGAATCTGCATCGTCTATGTTCTCGTTGTCTCTGTAATATCTTTTCCAATCAGCTAAGTTTAAAAACTGTAGTCCTCTTGAGACAAAAGGAGCTGATTCACCACTCACGTTAATGGTAGTTAAATAAAAATCATCCCAGTCTATCGAAGCGTAATCGTCTTGAACGCTTGAGCTACTAGCTTTTAACTCGTACCATCTAGTACCAGCTACTGTAGCCACTGTCACGTTTCCATAGAATGGGTCAGTTCCACCACTTTCACCTACTGCAAAAAATGGTAACTGTGGTTCTTCATTTGCTATATCGAATATAGACTTGTTAATGGCATCCTTAGTAAACTGCTGAAGTCCTACAGCACTTGAAAAGTTTGCAGACGTAAGAGGTATCTCATTGAGTTCTCTTAGTACTTCGTTAGTTAAATCTAAATATGTTGTTGCCATTATTTTTATGAAGCTTTTGAATTGGAAAGTTTGCTTCTAAACTAGCACCTTTATGTTTGACAAACTTGCCAGTGTGTTTCATTAGTTTAAATCCACCTTTGGGTTGTTTCATCCAATGATGTCCTTTTGGAGCTTTAACTTTCATTTTTAGGCTTTTGCTTACCTTTAATAATGAGTACACCTTTCATATTATAATTTTTTTTTCATTGGTTTCTTCCATATATCTTTCTTTTTGTAACATCATTTTCTTTTTGTACATTACTTCTTTTCCCATTGTTTGATTATCTTGTTGATAATTCACTGTTAAACTTTCGTTGTATCCTGCCATGTCTTTACACATCTCTTCTTTCTCTTCGATAGAGTTATAATCAGATATGTTTCCACTTGGTTTTGGATTTCCTGTTAATTTTCTTCCATTGTTATTCCTTTAAAAGTGGAGGAGTCCGAAACTCCCCCGTTAGACTGTTTCGTCAATACCGTGACTGTATTATTAACCCGCTTGAGTTGTAGTAATACCGTCTTGAACTTTACACTGACCATCTAGATACCAGTTTGTACCATCAGACCATACATGAACAAAATCTCCATGTACTGCCTTGTTAGCTACAAACGAAATAGTATCTGCATCAGTAACTGTAGCGACTGAACCTGCTGCATCTTCCGGAGAAGATACGTTACCCACAATAATATTAGCACTTGATGCTGTTACTACTGTATGAGTACCTGTTGGTTCTGTTGCTCCAACGTAAAACCAATACTCTAAACCTGCTGCTGGAGTAGGAAGAGTTTGAATTTTCGCTGCTGCTACGTTTAAAACGTAACGTGTGCCTGATTCGGCTGCTGTTATTGTATTCGCTGCGGTGATTGCTTCTGTGTCAGAAGGTTTCTGGACCTTAGTCGCTAACTCACGAACATCATTTGTTCTTGCTGAGTTACGTCCAGTATCTCTTATATTTACAATTGCCATGTTATTTACCTCTTAGTAAAATTATGCGTTAAAAAAAGAGGAGGAGTCCGAAGACTCCCCAAAGTTGGTATTAATCAATACCGTAGAAAGCACCTACAATTGCTTCGTCTCTGAGTACTTTCGCACCATAGACATGCAATCCTCTCACAATATCACCGAAAGAACTAGGGTCTCTAAGCACCTCAGTTGATGTTATTGATTGAGCAGTAGCTGTAGATGAAATATGTCCAGCCAAACATTTACCAGCAGCATTAGATGTTGCAGCAATGTTGTTTGATTTGTACATGCTAAATCCACGTAGTTTTCCACTTGATACTAAACCATTTCTGATTGAGCCTTGTCCACCATTGAAGTCTACAGACAACAATTTAGAACTAGATTGTCCTAGAACTTCATAGAAATCAGGACTTGCAACAAACCAACGACCTTCTTCAGGTACGTTCTGTTCGTCTAATAGTCTTGACATTCTACCCATAAGGTCTAGAGGGTCATGTTCGTTAGAATCAAAACCAATGTCTAGGTTACCTGTACCGTCAAAAGTTCCAGCAGCTAAATCAGTAGCATTGTCAGAACCTAAAACGTGGTTAGGTGATGAAGCAGATAATCCAGCAAACATAACAGCTAAGACAGCAGCATCATATGAATCTTTCAATGCATATGCAGCAGAGCTTGAAGCTACTTCTTTGAAGTTGACATGTGACATTTTGCTTTCAATATCATCTACGATGAATTTAAAAGCTTTAGCACTGTCAACAACCAAAGATGTTTCTTGGTCTGTTAGTTTAGTGGCAGTAGTATCGCTACCTCTTGTGTAATCTGACACAGAGATAACAGGTTCTTTGATAATCTTTACAGAGTCTCCATAAGCAGAGATCTCACCGGCATAGTCGGTGTTAGTAATAGCTTCAACTACAGAGGCTTTTCTGAAAAAGTTTAAAACCTTTTTAGAGTAAACCGAAGGTAAAAAGAAACTATTAGTTTGTCCACTTACGGAGTTTGCAAAGTTAGCATTTGTATCAGTTGAGGGTTCAAAAAATTGAGCCATGATACTTCTCCTTTAAGTTATAGTTAATTATTTTGAATTCTGCCTTCTTGCATAGCATCTGATATTTCCTTTTCGTATTTATCAAATTCTGCCATACTCATAGCAGCAATCTCCCTTTCTGACCAAACCTTTTGTTGCTTAGGTTCTACACTAGTTGTTTTAGTGGAAACCATATCAGCAGCAGATTTCTTGGTCTGTTTAGAAGATGACTTAGTCTTTGTAGGTTCTATACCAAAATCTTTTTAAACAAATCTAAAGCACGTGAAGCTAGGTCAGCATCGTCAGCATTTTTGTATACCCAATCTTGGATAGACTTAGGCTGTTCTTTTGCCCAACCATGAAAGTCATCACTGTTTCTGATATCTTCAAAATCAGGATGTCTTTCCATTAACCTTTTTTCTGCATCTTGTCGTACTAACTGGTTTTCACGTTCTTGGAGTTTACTAAGGCGTTCTTCTAGAACTTTTGCTTTAGTCTCAGATTGTAAATGAGCAACAGTTTCTACAACTTCGTAAACATCAGGATACTCTTCTTTAAACTTTTCAAGTTCTTCTGGAGATTTAGGAGCTTTGTACTCGGTCTATTTTCAGTAGCCTCTTCTAATAACTCTTGTTCTCTAGACTTAAATTCATTAAGCTTAGTGTCGTAATGCTTTTTAAATCATCATAGCGTTTCTTATAGTCTGGTCGCTTGTAAGGTTCATCCTTCGTTGCTTCCTGTTCTACAGGTTCTTCTATGTCAGCTTCCTGTTTTGCTTTGGGCTCTTCAAAATAATTGATTAGCATCTTGAAAGGTTTTCTTCTTCGTATGCCATCTTTCTTCATGTTATAAGGATTCGCATTTTCCTCTGTACTTATTAGTCATATTCTATTCTCCTACAGGGCTTGTTTCACAAGGTAGCTCTATGTCGACTAGAGGGCTTGTATGTAAAGGTAGCCTTTCGGTTTATAAAATGATAGGGTGCTTATGACATAAGGTAGCCCTACCGTTAAGTTTGTTTAGCTTTGGACGTGTCTTCCAGTTCGGTTGTCAAGCATCATTTTAGATTTAATACTTTTAGATATTTCATCTTCATCCTAATGCTTTCACCTTATCTACAGTAGTTCACACTCTATATCTGTTGACTTGCAGTTTTCAAAGGCATTCAACATTTCTTCTTCTTCAGGTTGACCACCTTAGCTAAACCTTGTCTATTATCTGCTGCAGCTTCAGCTTCTTTCATCATAGACATTAATGCATCTTCTCCGATTTCTTCTACAGCTTTTGCAGTAAAGACAAATTCTCCATCAGATAACCTTGCAGGTATACTGTCAGAGACTCCTGAACCCGGACCTTCAACAGGACCAGACCCAGCAAATTCTTGTGCAACGTCTATAACTTTATCAAATATCATAGATAGTTCCTCATCTTGTTCTAATTTTTAATTAGCATATCTTCTTCTTCTTCTTTAATGCTTCTTCCATTATAAATCTGTGTATTATCTTCCAT
>UEXL01000453.1_pt1 | contig 14488 bp, 31 predicted proteins | sample 1796671 | NCBI WGS metagenome assembly UEXL01 (sample SAMEA4772471, study PRJEB27181) | metagenome
ATGGTTATTGGATTTATACTAGCAGAGCGTGTAGAGGCTCTAACACTACAAATGACAACACTGTATTCAATTGATACATTGATTACAAGACCAATATTTGTTATACTTGTACTAGTGACCACGGGTGTGTTTGCTTGGGGTATAACCTCTAAAAGGAGATTAGATTATGCGTAAATTACTAATGAGTCTAGCCATTGTGCTAGGTATGACCACAACAGCAAGTGCAGATTATACATTTGTTGTTCCACAAAAGCCAGGCGGTGGTACCACTGTTTGGGCAGAGATTGTTGCCAAAGAACTTGAGCCGTTCTTGGGTGAGAAGATTATTATTAAAACTATTCCAGGTGCTCGTGACATTCCTGGCTTTAACGAATTTCACAACAAACTACAAGCAGATGACAAAACTGTAATGGTGTCACACGGCGGTAATGGTGTAAGTTTCTTGCAAGAGCAAGTTGACTACAACTATGCAGACTATGACAGTGTTGGACTTATGAACCTAAACATTATTGCAGGTATCCGCAAAGAGTATCAAGCAGGAGACAAAGTTAGTTTTGCAGCAGGATCAGGCATGGTGCCAGAAGCATTTGCAATGACAATGCTTATGTGTGGTCCACGACTTACAATAGATGAGTATGCACATGCTTTGATAAAAATGTAACCTGGGTAAGTGGCATGAGTGGTGGCGAAAGACGTCTTGCATTTAAGCGTGGTGAACTAAACGGCACTCGTGAAAATCCAGCAGCATATCAAAAGCATGTTGAGCCAAACGCAGACGCTGAACTATGGTTCCATCATGGTATCCTGGATGCAGCAAGTAAAAGTCATGTAGCAGATCCAAACTATCCTGGTTATCAGTTTGAAGAAATGTTTGCTAAACAGTACGGTGTAGCACCAAGTGGTGAGTTTTACGATGCATATAAACTTGTTAAAAGTTTCCGTGATGGATGCAAAAAGCATTGTGGGTGCGCAAAGACAATCCAAATGCAGCGGCACTACAAGCAGCACTAACTGCAATGAGCAAAGATCCAAAAGCAACTGCAAACATTCAAAAGAAAGTTGGCGTGTATGATTGGAAGATCGGTGCTGATGGCAATGCACACAGAGATGTGCTTATGACATTTATCACAGAGCCAGCACTGCGCAACTAGTTAAGTTTAACAAAGAAGCACTTGGACTAAAGAGTATTTACAAAGCAGACTGGTAAAGTAATCAAAATATGAAAATCACATTTACAGGTTGTAACAGTCAGATTGGCAAATACTTTACAGGTGATTATCTGTACACTAGTTACGACATAGGCAATAGTGACACTTGGGCTGAGTTACTTGACAGTGACGCTGTGTTTCTTATACTGCCTAAAACTGAAACTTTACTTGATGCGCAATCGTTTAACCCATTAGTGTAATGGTACAAGCAAACACATTGTAAAAATAGGTAGTCTTGGTCCATGGAGGCTTATACACAGCCAACTAGACTCCTTTATGCGTGAAGCAAGGATACCCTATACAAGTTTTGATATTGCTCCATTAATGAATAATATTTTTACAGAGCAGTACAGCAATGGTGTATTAGAAAACTACAGAGGTCGTGCTACTGCACCCTATCTAGATCCTCAGTGTTTAGCAACTGCGATTGAAGCATGTGTACTTGACGGTTCACACTATTACAAGAACTATAATGCCACTGGCATAGTACAACTTGGTATTGAACAAGTAGCAAATACTATGATTGCAAATGGCTTTCCTGTAACTAAAATTGCTAATGCACAGTATGCAAAGACACACACTGCATTGGAAAACTATACACATGATTTTGCATTAATGAAAACACTGGGATCTAGATATGTAACTGAAAACTGGACACCCCATGCAAGTCTGGATCTTAAACGTATTTTTAATTTAGACAGCAGAACATTTGATCAGTTCATAAAAGATGATCAGCATATCTTTACACAAAATTTTGCAGAGGATAAAAATCTATGACAGTACTAATTGCCGGTGGTGATAGTTTTACATATGGAAGTGAACTGCCCAGTCAAGAACATGCCTGGGCTAATTTAGTTGCAACGCGCAAAGGTGGAACATTTGCAACACTGCACGACCAGCAGCAAGTAATAGTAGTATACGTCGCAATGTAATGAACGCTGTAAACAAGTACAAAGAGTTAGACTTGTTTGTTGCTGTAATGTGGAGTTTTCCTAATCGTTATGAATTTAGGTTTGCATATGATACTGGCATTTAGATAGTCCATGGTACAGTATCAATCCTTGGACTACAATGAGCAAATTTGAAGATCATTTCTTAACAAAGATGATGCAGTACTTGAAGCACAGCAAGCAAACAGAGCCAATGCAGAAGCAAAAGGCATGACTGCGATTTTGCTAAAAGTTATGTACAAAACGTAGCACAAACTGAGTATTGGGAAATATACAACAGTTGGTGTGAGATAGTGATGCTGCAAAACTATCTTATCAAACACAACATACCTTATATCTTTACACAGGTTGACAACAGTCTATTTGAATATAATGATGCAATGGACGGTACACTTACTACATTAAGATCAGATATAGATATGACCAAGTTTGTCATGGATGAAGGCATGTATAACTGGGCAAAGCGTACAAAACAGCAGTTTTACACAACTCATCCTCATGAGTCTGCACATGTAGAATGGATAAATATGTTATACGATAGGATAGTGTAATGGATATTGTTGACATCATCAAAAATACAAAACAATCTACATGAGCGAGAGTAGTCTCGAAACCATGATGGACATTGAGCGTGTCATGGATAGTTTAGACATGTATGCTTTTAAGAATTGGAAAAAGGGCGAACTAGTAGAAGGTCCTATTCGCAAAAAGCATTGGGTAGAAGCAACATTTATGTGGCCCAAGAAGGCAATGCCTGATCCAGATGGAGCAAAGAGACTACTGGGCTACAATGCTGTAGTAACATATGAAAGTGGCAAACTTAGTACACCTGTCAAAATTGAAAGTTATGATGACTTCCGTCCTGGCACTAAAAGGCTAAACTGCGTGAAGATCCAGTTTGGTTAGTAAAAGTTAAACTTCCTGTTGAACTTATTAAAGAATTTAAAGATGGTTATATGGAAATTGAAGGCAGCGAAGTTGATCTACAAGAGATTGATGATGCTTATGCAGAAGGACTAGATCAGAGCGAACTAATGAACACAAAGACAGACGAGGAACAGCAGGATGGCGCTTGATCCACAAGACCTAGAAGGTCGCATTGAAAGCACCGTACACTTTGATGAGTACAAGCCTAAGATGGGCAAAGATGATGCAGTGATTGTTGCTACATTTAAAGTGTTTGGCAAGCAGCCTGCAATGGATCTAGAGAACTTTATTGAAATGGGGTATGACTGGGTAATTGATGCAGAAACTAGTGCTGGCGAAATCAGTGAAGGTCGTTATATTGTTTTGTAGAAGCAGAACGCCGTAGTACATACCCGCAAAAGTTTATGAGCTTGATAATGATTTAAACAATCTCACAGATGTAGAAGATTGGACCATGGTTTATTTTGCAAAGCCAGACGCCAAAAAGAACGCTGTACAACCTCTGTCACAAGAAACACTTGCTAACAGTGTTCCACTAAGTCCTAAACGCTACAGAGAATGCGCAAACAGCCGCAGTAGCAATCGAAAGCATACTAAACATAGCGAGAGTACCTCGCACAAAAGGAGATATCAATGAATTTAGAGCGTTTACAAGAAGATCTCGCGACTGACGAAGGCGTAGTATATGAAGTATACCTGGATCATCTGGGTTTGCCTACTGTTGGCATTGGGCATCTTATCCTTGAAAGTGACCCCGAGTATGGTGCTGATGTCGGTACTCCAGTAACAGAAGAACGTGTTACAGAACTTTTCCAAAAAGACTGTGAAATAGTACTAGCGGATTGCCAAATCCTCTATCCAGATTTTGATGACTTGCCAGAAGAAGTGCAACTAATTGTTGCTAACATGATGTTTAACATGGGCCGTCCTAGACTAAGCAAGTTCAAGGGTATGAAGCGTGGCGTAGACAATCGTGATTGGAATGATGCTGCAGATGAAATGGTTGACAGTGGATGGTACCGTCAGGTAACTAATAGAGCACAACGTCTTGTTGATCGCATGCGAGCTCTTGCATAATGTGATATGTTTAACATTGTGTGGACACAGAAAGCATGATGCGTGCGGACCTTTACATCAAGCAAAACGCAACAATGAGACCTGGTGGACATGACTAAGTAATACAACGTTTGATAAACAATGTAAGATGCGATGCATGTGTATAGTGTGTAAGAAGTATCAAGATGGTTAAAAAGTGGATAAACAGTAGAATTGAAGAACGTACCTCATGGGACGGCGCAATGCTAATTGGTGTTGGACTAGTTATTCTTATTGCAGGACCATTTGCTAAACTAGCAGCATATATTGCTATTGCTTATGGCGCTTGGACAATTTACAAGAGCGAATAGATGTTTAAAGTCTATGCACTAATTGCGCTTATAGGCGTTCTTGGCATCGCTGGATATGGTGCCAAGTATTACTACGACACAACGCAAGCAGAAATAGCAACGTTACGAGACAACAATGCTAAACTAGAAGTTGCGATTGAAACCAGTGAAGCAAGCATAGACACACTAAGAGCAGAAGCAGAGAACAACGCAAAACTACAACAAAACTTACAAGCACAGTTACAGGAAGCAGAAGCGTATGGAGATAACCTACGCAAAAAACTTCGTCAGTTAGACTTGCTTGGAGATGCATTACGAGATGCAGCAAATCTAGAAGGACGTATGAATGGCGCAACAGCAAAACTATGGCGTGAAATCATGGGCGAGACCGGTAGTACTGATGGCAGTAGCCGTCCTCTTCCTAAGTGGTTGCAGTCGGTTCCAGCCGGAGCCGGAGATCCAAGTAGTGACGCAGACGGTGAAAACAACAGTACCGATAGCGACACGACCAAAGCCAATTGATTTAGTTGACACCAGAGTATATGTAGTCAACGAAGCAAACCTACAAAAGTTTATTGAGGACTTTAAGGCAGAGAATGGCGACTTGGCTTTTGTTGCACTTAGCGTCAAAGATTACGAAAATCTAGCACTAAACGTTGCAGAACTACGCCGCTTTATCAATCAACAAAAAGAAATTATAATCTATTACGAAGAGGCAATGAAGCCAGATGAGTCAGCCACGACAACCAAGACACAGTACAGACTAACACTCGTTATGGTAATATGACTTACTACAAGATGATCCTACTATTGGTCGTGCATTAGAATTTATGGTGAATATTGTCACAGAAATAGATGCAATACTAAGTTTAGTAACCAAAGACAGTTGTTTGTTGACGTAGGTGCAAACATAGGCACACACAGTAGGCGTTAGTCCATATGTACAACGTGTAATGCAATTGGAACCTGATCTAGATAACTTTGATCTACTAGTAAAAACACAAAACCTCATAGAAACATTGTTTTCACAACAAGTGGCTAATAATCATCTGGAGATACAGAATTTGATTTTGGCAAAACTAAATTTATAGAACACACTGGCGAAAACTAGAAGATCAAAAACTCTTGACGGCTATAATATGGATAAAATTGATTTTGTAAAGTTGGACACAGAAGGTTATGAGTTTAGAATACTGCAGGGCATGGGATATACACTAACACATTTACAGCCTGATATGCTTATAGAAATGCAGGATGAAACAGCATATAGTAAGATATATGATTACTTAACTATATTTGACTACTATATGTATTGGTTGCCTGTACCAACATTCAACCCAAATAATTTTAAACATGAAACTGTGGACGTATTTGGACCACAGCATGGAGTTATAAACTGGATTTGCAGTAGAGAAAAGTTAAATACTACATTACAAGCAGTAGTTGACAGAGACGACACTGTGGAAAGAATGGTTTGGAGGAGAAATCAAAATGTGGGAGATGATCTCAAACATGGCGAGTGATCGCTTATGGATCTATACAGGAATAGCAGGATCACTTTTGGTGCAGCATTTTTGTTTTGGTTCAAAGATACACGCATGGCTATATGGGCAGTACGCAAGTTTGATGCAAGTCTCGAATGCCTGGCTACTAAGTGGGGATGGACCTGGTTACAAAATGATCAATGCATGGCGTGTAAAGTATCCAAAGATAACAAATAAAATTGACGAGTTAGAAGCTCGATAGCCAAGATGGAGAGAGAAGATGGCTGAACCAACTAAAGAAGATATTGCTCTAGCAAGAGCAGCATACCATCCAGCAGACAGCAATGGTGATGGAAAAGTTAGTCCTGAAGAAGAGGCAATGTACTTGGAATTTAAACGTAAAGAATTAGAAGATGCAGATGCAATGCGTGATGCACAGCGTAAGATGGCTTGGTTTAGTCTGTCAGGTATGTTATTATATCCAGCAATTGTTTTAATTGCAGTGCTAATTGGTGTTGACCAGGCTGCTAAGATTCTTGGTGATATGGCTGCAGTATACTTTGTTTCTGTTGCTGCTATTGTTGCTGCATTCTTTGGTGCACAAGCAATGGAAGCAAAACCTAAAAAGTAAAAGTTTACATAGTAGTCCTAGTATAGTATAATTACAGTTATGAACTATTATGATGTACTAGGACTGGAACCTACATGTAGTCCTAAAGATATACAATCAGCGTATCGCAACAAAGCAAAACAGCATCACCCTGACAGTGGCGGTGATGTTGACACGTTTCATGCTGTTGCTGAAGCGTATGAAGTTCTTAAAGATCCGCATAAACGTGCAGCATTTGACGTTCGTAACAGTCGCAGACAAAACATTAAAATAAACACTGGCAACATGGACAGTGTATTTGATGATATGTTTACAGTGTTTGGTGGTGCAGGTTTCCATCCTAGTAAACGTGAATATCATCGTGCAAAAGTAAACAAAAATTTAGCAATAAGCATAGACTGCACACTGGAAGAATACTAGCAAACCAAGAAAAAACAGTAAGCATAAGACACACAGACGGAAGCAGACACTTAGTTAATCTCAAAATACCAAAGGTGTTAATAATGGTACTAAAATAAAGTATGGTGCACTAGGAGATAAAACACAGCAATTTGCCACCAGGTGATCTAACTGTTACAATAAATGTAATAGAACATGAAGTGTTTACCAGAGAAGGTGATAACTTAAAAATGCACTTGACACTTGGCGCATGGGATGCTATAATAGGTACAGTTGTGCAAATTAACACTATTGAAAATAAAACTATTAATCTTAATGTACCTGCAGGCACACAGTATGGTACTACTCTTAAAATACCCAAACATGGAATGTATAATAAAGCAGGCACAAGAGGCGATTTACTTGTACAAGTACTAGTAAAAATACCTGAAAACTTAACTGAACAACAATTAAATATATGCAAAAATTACGGGATGACGAATGAAAACCGCTAAGAGAAGTAGATAAAGCATTAGACACAGCAGGCAAGATTGCAAACAAGTATGGTCATGTGTACATTAGTACTGAACATATGTTGCTTGCAATGTTTAAAACAAAGAGTTTGCCAAAATGTTAATAGAGTTTGGCGTACAACTTAACGAACTTAAACTGGATTTAGAAAGTCATATTGCTGATTCATTTCAGAGTACACACACTATAAGCCAAGTAAAACGCAAGCACTGGAGCGTGTGTTTAATCGTGCGCTTACCAGTGTGTTGTTTAGTGGCAGAGAAAATGTTGCACTATTAGATATCTTTGTTAGTATTATGAGTGAAACAATAGTCACAGTAGTTACTTCTTGATGAAATATAACGTAAACAAAGAAGAGTTTATGCGTTTTGTAAAACAAAACACTAGAAGCAGTCAACTGAATAAACAACAAATGCAGTACTTAGATGGTATTATCAATGAGTTTTGTGAAAATTTAAACACTCAAGCAAGTGAAAAAACACTAGATCCTGTTATTGGCAGAGACGATTATTGATGATATTACACAAACATTTGCACGCCGCAATAAAAGCAACGTGCTTATGGTAGGTGATCCCGGTGTTGGTAAAACTGCAGTTGCAGAAGGACTTGCTGTAAAATTGTTAATAAAGCAGTGCCTGAATATTTACAAGATCACACTGTATATAATTTGGATGTAGCCAGTATGCTTGCTGGCACAGTATCGTGGACAGTTTGAAGAACGTGTTAAAGAAGTACTAGGTGCACTTATCCAAAAAGGCAAGTGTATCTTGTTTATTGACGAAGCACACACACTTAAAGGTGCAGGTTCAGGCGGCGGTGGTGGCACAGACTTTGCTAACATGCTAAAGCCTTACTTGGGCAGAGGCAAACTTAAAGTTATTGCAAGCACTACCTGGGAAGAATATAATAGTAGTTTTGAAAAAGATCGTGCGCTGATGCGTCGCTTCTATCACGTTACTGTTACAGAACCTACACCTGCACTTGCTAAAAAGATTCTTATGAGCAGTAAGAAATACTATGAGAAGTTTCACAGTTGCAAGATTACTAAGCAAGCAGTTATAGATGCAGTTGATTTGAGTGTGCGTTATCTCACAGACAAACGACTGCCTGACAAAGCATTTGATATGATCGACAGTGCTAGTGCAAAGCAGCGCAGGCTTGGTGTTAAGGATGCAACTATTGACAGACAAAACATCCTTGAAGAAATTAGCAAGTATGCAAAGATTCCTATTGCACAGTTAGAGGACAATGAGGACACTGTCAAACCTCAGGACATTGAAGCAAGTATTAAAGTCACAGGTATTTGGACAGGACAATGCAGTAGATGGTGTGCTTGAGAAAGTTTGGGTTGCTAAAGCAGGACTTAACAAGCGTGATAAAACACTGGGTGTGTTTGTGTTTACTGGTCCAACAGGCACAGGTAAAACAGAACTTGCTAAACAACTTGCAGAAGCAAATGCAATGAAACTACTACGCTATGATATGAGTGAATATCAAGAGCGTCATACTGTAGCACGTTTTATTGGTGCACCTCCTGGATATGTTGGATTTGAAGACAGTAATCTCAGTGGCGGATTGCTTATTCGTGATATTGAACGTAATCCACATGCAGTTATACTGTTTGATGAGATTGAAAAAGCACATCCAGATGTTAGTAATGTGCTACTACAGTTGATGGATGAAGGCTTTGTTACAGGATCAAATGGCAAACGTGCAGATGCAAGAAACTGTTATGTTATTCTTACAACTAACTTAGGTGCAGCAGAATCAGAAAACGTGTAATTGGATTTAACGAACAAGAGCATCATACTGAAGCAGTAGATGATGCATACAAGAAATTCTTTGCTCCAGAGTTCCGCAATCGTATTGATGCAGTGTGCAAGTTTGGTCCACTACCTGAAGTTGCAAAGCGTAAAGTGTGCATGAAGTTTATTAACGAACTACAAACACAACTTAAAGAAAAAGGCTTTGCATTGCACGTTGACGAATCAAGTATTGACATTATTCTTGCACAAGGATATGACGATAAGATGGGTGCAAGACCAATGTCTCGTGCTATTGATACTATGTTGCGTATGCCAATTGCTAAACAAATAACGGTTGACAATAACAAGAATGGCTGTAAAATTAAAATAAGAAATGTAGATAACAAGCTCGTTATTAAATTTAGGTACACAGATGGAACCATTACAGAAGCTGGAGGCTCTGAGCAATCAGTACAACCTTCCGTTACAGCATAACGACAGACTGTTTTACGGCAAGTATCTCTATCGGCTGAGCATTCATATGTACCGCTATCACTATCCACAACTAATGCGTGTACCTACTATTGACAATTGGGGGTGGAAAGTTGACACAGAATATCAAACAAGTTTTACAAGCACACTAAGACGCTTTGCAAACAAGTGGAGTGATCGTGTTCGTGTTGAAACTGAAACACTTAACTATTACACAGACAATGTAGATAGAATACAAAAACTTGCTGAATATGTCAATAGACTAAAGCGTAAAGAGGAAGATATTACTGATCTTATGCTTGAACTGGTTGCAATACGTTATTTTCCAGGCACAGTTACAGAACGTAACATACGCTATCGTAAAAAGCGTTTGCCATATGGTAAGTATCGTTTTCAAATACTTGGCAATAGAATGAATTACGAACAGTACAGACTGGGCAAACTGGGCAGCACAATATCCAGATACTATCCGCGTAAACAATAGTAATACTATTCGTAGATGGGGAACATGGTGTGGAGAAAGCATTGGCTACATCAGTGATGAAAAGATGCTACAACTTGTACAATTTAAACTTGGATCTAAAATAAACAAAATTGTTGAATATCAAATTAGGGAAATAGAATAAATGATGAATGAATCACTTCTAGCAACACTTGTAGAACGCAAACTCGTAACAGAGGAAACACTTGTATATGCAAATGTTAAAAGTAAAGGATTAGGTGGCAAAGATATCTACATTAAAAAGGATGTGTATTGGTATCCAGGTATGCCTGCAGGTGCTATTAATGACATTGAAGGCATGATTCCAGAGCGTTTTGCTAAAGCATACAACATCAAACCTGACGGAACATACAAAGAACATAAAAGCGTGGACGTAAGCCTAAGACAGAGTTAGCATAAATATACTATATAATTATATAGGAGATAAATTCCATGGCTACAGTAACAAGAAGTACCGGCACTAGCCACATGACCGTCGGTGTACAACACGAACCAGGATGTCACTGTTATTTGTTAACAGTGCAAAACGCATCTAACAGTGCAATTGACCTAAGAGCAGAAGATGATGCAGTAAACGAAGCAGTTGAAGCAATCATTATGGAAATTGCACCACTTGCTTACTTTATTACTAACAGTAATGCAGGCACAGTTGCACTAATTATGGACAAAAATATTGATGATCACACAGAGTTGCAAACTCGTATTAGACGTATTGGTGTTGACAGTGGCGCAAGTACAACAAGTATTGGTCCTAATGACATTGACATTAGCGGTAGTGATGTATTACCAATTCGTAGTTTTGGCGCACTAACAACTGAAGGTGTAATGGCATTTACAGGTGCTAGTTAATGGCTAAACTGAACGAACAAATGCTAGTTATTAAAGTAAGTGAATTACTTAAAGACAATCAAGAAGCAACTCCGCCACTTGATCCAGAGGTTCTTAGTCAACTAGAAGCAGTGATTAGCGAACTTGCAGGACCAGGTAAAGTAGTAGAACTTATTCAGGAATAACAATGCCAGCAACAACTAGTATAACATTATTACCAACAACAACTTTTGGTACATCAGCAGGTAACTATGATGGTTCCAGTGCAGCGTTTAACGGCGACAAAGTTAAAGGTGATGGTTACTATGGATTCAGTGACGGAGTACACACAGTACAAACTCGTGTTACTCATTAGTTGCACAGTAAAAATACAAGGCACACTTGTTAAAGATCCAGCAAGTACAGACTGGGTTGACATTGCAAGTGTGGTTACCAGTGACGGTAGCACAGCAATTACTAACAGTTACTTAAATAACTTTACAGGTAACTTTGTTTGGATACGCATTGCAGTAAGTGATTTTACTGCTGGTACTATCAACAACATCTTTATGGCACACTAATGAGTTATATTCGTTTCACAGCAACTAGTTTAAGTGAACAGCAAATGGAAACAATTGCTGCCGCTGTGGACATGTTTTGTGAAACAGTGTGCATGGAAGATGACGACAATGATGCTACATACTATCAAACTGAACTCGGCGAAAGCATAGAGTTTAGTGTAGCAGAAGATTTAGACGAGCGTGTTGTAGAAGCAATTATTGAATCGCTTGCAACACACATAGAAGATTTTACAGTAGAAGCAACCGGTCAATAAGGACCACATTCGATGATATTATGGTTGTTCGATAAAAGAAACCAGCATGGTTTCCTTCCGAACTTAATTAAAGATGAAACACTGGAACCTAATACTAGTGCTTGGTGGGACTTGTGTATTAACCCACCTTTTTCGTATGAGTTCCGCTTCTTAAAATACTGTAAACTGGATGGTGTAATACAACAATGCACACTGGTAAGTGATTACATAAGTGGCACAGCAAGTGCATACTATCCTATTAATCTTAACTTTTGGGATCCTGACATAGACTATATTGCACTCATGGATGATCGCAGTCGTGAACGTTTAAACAAGGCGACTTTAGAGTATTATTTTACTACAGTGAAGGTGACAATCCAATCCAGAGATATACAATAGTTTAGATCGTATGTATGCAACACACGGCATTACACAAGATAGCATACGTTTGTAACTGCAAACTATAAACTAAACAAACAAGAACCATTTGTTTACTTTCCTGATGATGAACTTTATTATAGATACTTGCAATTGCTTGAAGGCAAGTATGTTAAGAAACATAATTTAGAATCTCGAGATAAAAAGTTTACCTGCTTGATCCGTGCAGACAAAGCATGGCGTAAAATATATGCAAGTTTCCTACACAATTTAGATGTTGCAAACATGGTTTTTAGTTATACTGGCTACAAATATGAAACAAGTCATGTTGGTTTAGATGATTTTAGCATGTGGGAACATTATGATGACACACTACAGCAAGACGTACTTAGTTTTGAACTGCAAATGCCATTTAAATGTGATGAACTATCAGATATGAACATAACAATCACAAATTAATCAATCACGACTTTTATCAAAATGCATATTGGAACTTTGTAGTAGAAACACACTTTGATAATGACACATCTTCTTGACAGAAAAGACATTTAAGCCTATACTTAACTTGCAACCTTTTATTATTATAGGTAACCCTGGCAGTTTACACTTATTAAAAGTTTAGGATATAAAACATTTGAAGATGTAATAAAGGAAACATATGATACAGAAACAGATCACAGAGAACGTATGAGTATGTTGTTAAAGATTAGTTATGATTTGTGTAATCTCAGCGATAAACATCATAAACGAATACAGAAAATTATTGCAGATGTAGAACATAATCAAAAGATTTTCTAATGCCAAAGGTACAGGATAAACAACTTACTAAACAGATTGGAATACAATGCCTAAAATACATTTTATGACACCTTGTTATGGTGGACAAATTACTGAAGTATGTTTTAGTAGTTACTTACAATGGACCATTCTTGCACTGCAAAATAATTTAGACTTTCAATTGACACACTGAGCAATGAAAGCAATGTTAATAGAGCCCGCAACAGTTGTGCAGCAAAGTTTCTTAGCAGGAGATGCAACACACCTAATGTTTGTGGATGCTGACATACAGTTCAATCCCACTGACATTGTTAAACTTGCTGGGCATGACAAGGACATTGTTGGGGGCATTTATCCACAAAAAACACTGCCGCCTAAGATGGTTGTTAACACATTGGACAATGGAAAACGTGAAGGCGACTTAATTGAAGTAGGCACACTAGGCACAGGTTTTATGTTAATCAAGCGTGTTGTATTCGAGACAATGATTGATCAAGGTGCTACAAAGTACACTGATGAGATAGGACTTTCAGATGCAGAGAATGACAATCAATATGATTTTTAACTGCACTATTGATAGCAACGGACGCTACTTAACAGAGGACTGGAGTTTCTGTCGTAAGTGGCGCAAATGAAGCGGTGCAATTTGGGCAGATACTACAGTAGCACTAGCACATGTTGGATACTATAGATTTCAACCAGACATGGGAGCAATTAAAATTGGAAACAGTTAATATTAAAGTAGATTTAAGCATTATTACACATGATGCAGTAAGCGAACATCCGTTTGTAAACATTAGCCTCAATGGCTTATCCCAGTTTGGTGAAATTTGCGAACAAGATACAGTAGTTGATATTGATGTAGAAATTGAAGACGATACTGAAAACTTCTTAACCATTGAATATATCAACAAAGATGCTAAACAAGATGTTCAAATAGGACATGATGGTGCAATTAGTAAAGACAAACGTGTTGAAATTACAAGTATTAGTTTTGACGATATTGAACTAGACTTTTTTCAATTAACAGATCCAGATACATTTAAGTATGAAGCTATTGATCCTGAAGGCGTCACAACAGGATTTGATGCGACTAAACTTAGTTGGAACGGCAAAACAACACTACACTTTACAACCCCATTTACATTTGGTTATTGGAAAACCTTTAACGCATAAATACACTGTGTTTTAGGGATACCAATTAATGGATACAGTCGTAATCTATCCGGGGCGTTTTCACCCGTTCCATAAAGGTCATAAGAGTGTTTACGATGCTCTTGTAAAGCGTTTTGGTAAGAATCGTGTATACATTGCTACCAGTAATAAGGTAGATCCCCCAAAATCCCCATTCACATTTGATGAGAAGCGAGCAATGATGGCACTAACAGGTGTTGATCCAAGCCGTGTTGTTCAAGTAAAAAATCCATACCAAGCAACTGAAATTACAGACAACTTTGATCCCCAAAACACAATCGCGTTGTTTGCAGTCAGTGACAAAGA
>UEXL01000272.1_pt1 | contig 14450 bp, 19 predicted proteins | sample 1796671 | NCBI WGS metagenome assembly UEXL01 (sample SAMEA4772471, study PRJEB27181) | metagenome
TTGTCGTGGCTGATGCAGCTGCTGATTCAGCGAACCCCCTGCCTCCATCGGCGTGATCACCCGCTGTGAGCAGCGTGATCCGGAGCCGGCGTCTCTCTAGGCGCACAGTAAAAGCAATGTTGTGCCCGTATCGCCCAGTTGTCGCCGTGTACCCGGTGCTCCCAAAGCGTTGTTGATGCTGGCGGTTGCGAACACCTATTGCCAGGTGCCCACTTCTCGAACACCGGTGGTCCCCGGACTAACGGCGCAGGCGTCTGGCCATAATGCAAAATAATAAAGGTGGGGAGGTGTAGCTGTGGGCGGCTCCTTTTGTGCATTAATCCGAATGGCGTCGAGGATGCGCTTCAAGCCCTCCATTGCTATACTGCGCCGCCCAATTTTTGAGCTGTCCCCACAGCAACGCAGGTTTTTCGATGACAGAGGCAAGCCAACCAATCAAGCGCCGCGCCATTGCACTGGTGTCCGGTGGACTGGACTCCATGCTGGCAGTGAAAGTCATGCAGGAGCAGGGCATCGAGGTGGAGGCGTGAATTTCTACACCGGCTTCTGCGTGGAAGGGCATACCCATGCCATCCGCAAGAAGGACAAGGACAAGGAAAAGCGTAATAACGCCTTGTGGGTTGCGGAGCAGCTGGGCATCAAGATGCACATCATTGATATCTCCGAGGAGTACAAGGATGTGGTGCTCAACCCCAAGCATGGCTACGGCGCAAACCTGAATCCCTGTCTGGACTGTAAGATTTTCATGGTTAACCAGGCCACGCTGATGATTAACAAGGCCCGCGAGTTGGCCGGTGATCGGGGCTTTGATTTTATCGTTACCGGTGAAGTGATTGGTCAGCGCCCGAAAAGCCAGCGCAAGGAAACCATGCCGATCATCAGCCAGGAGTCCGGTGCTGACGACCGTCTTTTGCGCCCTCTGTGCGCAAAACTTGCCACCTACGCTGCCTGAGCGCGAAGGTTGGGTAAACCGGGAGCAGTTGCACGATTTTTCCGGCCGCAACCGTAAACCGCAAATGGCGCTGGCCGCCAAGTTTGGGTTGGACGATTTTGCTCAGCCTGCCGGTGGCTGTTGTTTCCTCACCGATGAGTCTTATTCCAACAAGCTGGCCGACCTGTGGAAGGCTCGCAATGAGCGCCGATACGAGCTGGATGACATCATGCTGCTGAAGGTTGGGCGCCATCTGCGTCCGCAGCCGCATTACAAGCTGATTATCAGCCGTGAAGAAGGTGAAAACCGTTTTCTGGAAGGCTATCGTTACCAGTTCACCAGTATTACCACGGTGAGTTGCCCGGGCCCGCTGGCGCTGGTGGACGAGTTCGGTAGCGAGGCAGAGGTGGAACAGGCGGCGGCCATTGTGGCACGTTACTCCAAGGGCGTGTTGAAGACGCGGTGACTCTGGAAGTGCGCAGCCCTGACGGTGTCGCACGTGAGATTACCGTGGCGCCGGCGCAAGCGGAAGCGGTGCTGCCAAGCTGGAATGTGGGCTGAACGATGACCGATACCCTTCACGAATTGGATGTGCGCCGGCTGCTGTGCCCCATGCCGGTGATCAAGACCCAGAACAAGGTAAGAACCCTGGCCACTGGCGATACCCTGAAAGTGGTTTGCACCGATCCCGGCGCATTAAGCGATATCCCGGCCTGGTGCCGGATCAATGGGCATGATGTGCTGGAAATGGGGGAGCAGGGCAACGAGGTTTTTGTGGTGTTGCGCGTGGGCGAAGATAACGGCGCACTGTTTTAGTGCTTTGCACCCATTGAGTGCACCAGTTGCTGTGCACCAAAATGAATCATCTTCCCTGATTTCTGCGATTTGGGCGCAGAATGCGCTAAAAAAGGGCTGGCATGGTATTTGCCTCCCTATTGGCAAAGCTGGCCCAGTGGCCGAGAATACCGGTTCTTGTGTTGCGCTTCCTCAGAGTGGCACGACGAGTCAGAGACAAACCCGCTGTTCCTTAGGAGGACGCACGATAATGTCTGTTAAGACCCTCAAACTGATCAAAGAAAATGATGTGAAATGGGTGGACCTGCGCTTCACCGATAGCTGTGGTAAGGAGCAGCACGTCACCCTCCCGGTTGGCGAAATCGACGAAGATTTCTTCCAGGACGGCAAAATGTTTGATGGCTCCTCCATCGCTGGCTGGAAGGGCATCAACGAGTCCGACATGGTCATGATGCCGGATGACGAGTCCGCCGTACTGGACCCGTTCACTGACGTTGCCACTCTGAACCTGCGCTGCGACATTCTCGAGCCGACCACCATGCAAGGTTACGAGCGCGATCCGCGTTCCGTTGCCCGTCGTGCCGAGGAATACCTGAAGTCTACCGGTATTGCCGACACCGCGCTGTTCGGTCCTGAGCCGGAGTTTTTCGTATTGATTCCGTGCAGTGGAAATCCGACATGCAGGGTTCCATGTATAACATTCACTCTGAAGAAGCAGCGTGGGTATCCCACGAAGACTTCGAAGGTGGCAACATTGGTCACCGTCCGGGTGTGAAAGGCGGCTACTTCCCGGTTCCGCCGGTAGACAGCCTGCACGACCTGCGTGGCGCCATGTGTTCTGCCATGGAGTCCATGGGCCTGAAAATCGAAGTGCATCACCACGAAGTGGGCACTGCGGGCCAGTGTGAAATCGGCGTTGGCGCCAACACCCTGACCGCCAAGGCGGACGAAGTACAGATCCTTAAGTACTGCGTACACAACGTGGCTCACGCCTACGGCAAAACGGCTACCTTCATGCCCAAGCCGCTGATCGGTGATAACGGTTCCGGTATGCACGTGCACGTATCCCTGGGCAAAGACGGCAAAACCTGTTTGCCGGTGACGGCTATGCTGGCCTGTCTGACGAAGCGCTGTACTTCATCGGCGGTATCATCAAGCACGCCCGCGCCCTGAACGCGTTCACCAATGCGTCCACCAACGCCTACAAGCGTCTGGTGCCCGGTTTTGAAGCGCCGGTAATGCTGGCCTACTCTGCCCGCAACCGTTCTGCGTCCATCCGCATTCCGTTCGTGAACAGTGCCAAGGCTCGTCGTGTTGAAGCTCGCTTCCCTGATCCGTCTGCGAACCCGTACCTGTGTTTCGCCTCCCTGCTGATGGCTGGCCTGGACGGCATCAAGAACAAGATGCACCCTGGCGATGCCATGGACAAAGATCTGTACGATCTGCCGGCTGAAGAAGCGAAAGGCATCCCCACCGTGGCGCATACTCTGACCATGGCGCTGGATTGCCTGGAAGAAGATATGGACTTCCTGACCGAAGGTGACGTGTTCACCAAGGACATGCTGGACGGTTACATCGAGCTGAAGCGCAGCGAGATCGAGCGTCTGAACATGACCCCGCATCCGGTTGAGTTCGATATGTACTACTCCTGCTAATCTCCTTCGGGAAGTAGCAGAAAGAGGCCCCCGCTAGTCGGGGGCTTTTTTTTGTCGGAAAAAAGCATGCTATTTTGTGCGCTTACCCCTTTTCTGGACGGAGTAGTCAGGCCAGAATCAAGGACAGTCATAGGGAGATAATAATGAAGAAGTCGCTGATTGCGGTTGTAGCCTTGGGCCTGATCTCTGGATTCAGTCTGGCGGCCACGGCGGAAGATGAAGACGGCGCTAGCCGGTCAGAGGCCTCTGACGCGCCGGCGTCGAAGATTTACCGGACCACCGACGAACAAGGCAATGTGGTCTTCACTGATCAGCCTGGTGAAAACAGTCATTCCGAGGAGGTGAAGCTGAAAACCACCAATACGGTGCCGATCGAGAAGGTGGAAATGCCGGAGGCGGTATCGGCGCCAGAGGAAGAGGCGGCGGACCCCGCGGTGGAGGAGTACACATCGCTGACCATTACCGCCCCGGAAAATGGTTCCACGCTGCGTAACCCGACGGATGCCGTGTATGTGTCGGTGAATTTGCAGCCTGGGCTGCAGCCCGGTGACAGCCTGGTGTTGCTGGATAATGGCACGGAGCAGCCTGCCTTGCAGCTGGATGCGCCGGAGCGTGGGGTACATAACCTGATCGTGAAAGTGGTGAGCGAGGAGGGCGAAACCCGCATCACCTCCGAGCCGGTGGAAGTGTACATTCATCGCAGCACGGTCAGTGATTTCCGCAATGTCCCCGGTGGCGGGAGTAACGGTGGTGCTGCGCAAGTCGGTGGTGCAGCAGACCGTGGCGGTTCAGCCAATGTGGGAGGCAGTGCTTCAACCGGGGGCGCTGCCAGCGTGGGCGGTGGTGCGGATCGGGGCACCGCGGCCCAGCCGGCGCAACCGAATCGGAGCATTCGCAGCAACTAGCAATGCACCTTGGTGGTGCATTCCTCCCCTCCTTCCCTTTAAACTCATCTATAGCAGGCTTTTACGCCTGTGCTGCAGGCCGCTGATCTCCGCTTTTCGGGCTGATCTACAGATGGCCTGATAATTGCTTATGCCCTGTTATGGGCCAATTTTGATGGGTGACATTACGTTGCACAAACGACTACTCGATCATCTGCGTACTGCAGTGATCATGCTGGACGATGCCCTGTGCGTGCGCTACCTGAACCCGGCGGCGGAAATGCTGCTGGCGACCAGTGCCAGCCGTGCAGTTGGTCAGCCATTGCCCGATTACTTTTTCGATGATGAAGAGGCGCGCCTCGCCATTCAGCAGTGCATCGATGATGAGCACCCCTTCACCCAGCGTGAAGCGCGGCTGTCTGTGGCACCGGGTCACGAAATCATAGTGGATTACTCGGTCAGCCCGATTAACGAGCCGGGCCAGCCTTTATGCCTGTTGATGGAAATGCAGTCACTGGATCGTCTGCTGCGGATAAACCGTGAAGAGGCGCTGATTCATGCGCACCAGGCGACTCGGGCTTTGGTGCGCGGTGTCGCCCACGAAATAAAGAACCCGCTGGGCGGCATTCGTGGTGCAGCCCAGTTGCTGGAGCGGGCGCTGCCGAGCCCGGAGCTGACCGAGTATACCAAGGTCATTATCGATGAAGCCGACCGGTTGCGATCAGTGGCGGACCGCATGCTCGGGCCGCGTAAACCGCCGGAGTTCCGGGCGGTGAATGTGCACGAGTGCCTGGAGCATGTGCGGCAGTTGCTGCTGGCGGAATACCCTCGGGGTGTGGCGATCTGGCGCGATTACGACATCAGCTTGCCGGACGTGATTGCCGACCGGGACCAGCTGATTCAGGTGCTGCTGAACCTTATCCGCAATGCCACCCAGGCGTTGCTGGAATCGAAGACGCAGGAACCGCGTATCACCATGCGCACCCGTGTGTTACGCCAATTTACCATCGGCTCACAGCGTCACCGGTTGGTGCTGCGCATGGACATTATCGATAACGGCCCAGGCATTGCCGAAGATGTGCAGGAAACCCTGTTCTATCCCATGGTCAGTGGCCGTGCCAGCGGTACCGGGCTGGGGCTTTCCATTGCACAGTCGATCATCAGCCAGCATCAGGGGCTGATTGAGTGCGAAAGCCAGCCGGGCAACACCGTATTTAGCATTTTGCTGCCCATGGAGCAGCTGGATGAAACCGACATAGCGTAAATTGCGCTGCTTTGCACAGATCGACGCCATACAAGCCGGCCGCTGATTGCGGTGGTGATGGAAATAACAGGAGTAGCAGGTCATGAGTGTCAGTATTTGGGTTGTGGATGATGACCGCTCCATTCGCTGGGTGTTGGAAAAGCGCTGGGCCAGGAAGGCTACGCGGTGACCTGCTTTGAAGATGCGGATGAAGCGCTCAATACCCTGGAACAGGGCGGGCAAGAACCGGAAGTGCTGATCAGTGATGTGCGCATGCCTGGTACGGATGGGCTGCGTATGCTGAAAATCCTGCAACGCAAGAACCCGGATCTGCCGGTCATCATCATGACGGCGCATTCCGACCTGGATTCTGCTGTGGCGTCCTATCAGGGCGGCGCGTTTGAATACCTGCCGAAACCGTTTGATGTGGATGAAGCGGTGGCGTTGGTGCGCCGGGCCATCAAGCACCGGGAAGAATCCCGTGGCGACTTTCCTGAACCGGTTGAAGAAGCGCCCACCGAAATTATCGGTGAAGCCCCTGCCATGCAGGAAGTGTTTCGTGCCATTGGCCGGCTGAGCCATTCCAATGTAACGGTGCTGATCAATGGTCAGTCCGGTACCGGTAAAGAATTGGTAGCCCGCGCGTTGCATCGTCACTCTATGCGCCGGGAGAAAAATTTCGTTGCCCTGAACATGGCGGCGATTCCCAAAGACCTGATTGAGTCAGAGTTGTTCGGCCACGAAAAAGGCGCGTTCACCGGTGCCAATAATCAGCGCGTCGGTCGTTTTGAGCAGGCTAATGGTGGCACCCTGTTTTTGGATGAAATCGGCGATATGCCGCTGGAAGCCCAGACCCGGTTGCTGCGGGTGCTTCAGGAAAGTGAATTCTATCGCGTGGGCGGGACCACGCCGATCCATGTGGACGTGCGGATTATTGCCGCCACCCACCAGGATCTGGAAAAACTGGTGAAGGAAGGCGACTTCCGTGAGGATTTGTTCCATCGCCTCAACGTAATCCGCATCCATATTCCGCGTATGGCGGAACGCCGCGAAGATATTCCCCGCCTGGCCAATTATTTTCTGCAGCGAGCCGGCAGTGAACTGGGGGTAGAGCCGAAAATCCTGCACAAGGACACGGAGAAATACCTGGCTGCGCAAACCTGGCCGGGCAATGTGCGGCAGTTGGAAAACACCTGTCGCTGGCTGACCGTAATGGCCTCCGGCCGGGAAGTGCTGGTGGACGATTTGCCGCCGGAGCTGAAAGAGAGCGGCGCGGCGAAAGGCTCGGATGTCAGCGGTGACTGGCTCAAATCCCTGCGCAACTGGGCAGACAGGGCATTGTCACAGGGCGAGCGAAATATTCTTGAGCAGGCGGTTCCCGGCTTTGAGCGCACCATGATCGAAGTGGCCTTGCAGCATACCGGTGGGCGCAAGCGTGATGCGGCTGCATTGCTGGGCTGGGGGCGCAATACCCTGACCCGCAAGATCAAGGAGCTGGACATGGAAGGTCAGCTCAATGGCAGTGATGAGGATTAAGAGCCGTTGAAAGTTAAAAGTTAAAACGCGTGCCAGGCTCATGTCCGTGGGACAGGTTCTTGGCCGCGCTCCTTTCCCTGCCTGGCGATCTATTCACGCACGCCGTTCGTCGTGAGTGAATCAATCTTCCAGTCTCCGTCCAGCTGCCAGTGGCTGTCTACCTGGAAGCTGTCGGCATCATCCGGAAGCACATTCTGTCCGCCCCAGGCCAGCGCGGTAAATTGCACACGGGCTTTTTCTGTGTCACCGGGTCCAGCTCTATCCGGGTGTGGGTAAAGGTGATGTTGCGGTTCGGGTAACGAAAGAAAATGCCCACCAGGGTGCGGTGAATGTCTTGCGCTGCAGAGTTCTGCCGCGCCGTTCAACGGCGATGTCATCGCTTAGTCGATCCATCACGGTGCCGGCATCGCCGTCTTCAATGGCGGTTTCGATTTCAGCCAGGGCATCCTTGATCGCTTGCTCCGGGGGTGTGTTGTCGCAAGCGGCCAGCAGGCCTTGCAGCAAAATCAGCAGCAGGTATGCTGAAATTCTTCTTCCTGTCAGAACCTGACCCATGGCGTTATTTCCTTATCTCGATACGTATCGACAATGCTACCTTCCGGTGGGACAGGGGCATCAGTTGTATGTTGAGGAGAGTGGCAATCCGCAGGGCATTCCCGTGGTGGTGCTGCATGGTGGCCCCGGTGGCGGCTGCTCCCCGGCGCTGCGGCGTTTTTTTCGATCCGCAACGCTTCCGCATTATTTTGTTTGATCAGCGCGGCGCCGGTCAAAGCCGGCCACTTGCGTCCATTGATCATAATACCTTGAGCCATTTGCTGGCAGATCTCGAACAGATTCGACAGGCGTTACAGGTTGAACGCTGGATGGTGTTTGGTGGTTCTTGGGGCGCCACCCTGGCGCTGGCGTATCTGGCGGCGTTTCCGCAGTACATTACCGGCATGGTGTTACGTGGCATTTTTCTGTGTCGCCAGCAGGATCGGGATTGGCTGTATTGTGAAGCGGGCGCAGCGCGGATGTTTCCGGAGGCCTGGCAAGCCTTGCAGCAACAGGCGCCGCCGGGCAGCGGCTGTTTGCTGGCGCGTTATTACCAGGGGTTGCAGGGCGATGACGCTCCCCGTTATGCCCGCGCCTGGTGTAATTGGGAGTCCACTTTGGCGCTTATGCCAACCCAGCCGCCGGGGCCGGGCAGTGATGACGAGTTATGTATGGCCCGCCAGGAAACCCATTACTTTCTTGCTGATGGCTTTGTGGAGAAGCCCTTTGCTTGAGGCTTGCGCCGGCAGTGTCGTGCCGATAGAAATTGTTCATGGGCGTCGGGATTTTGTCTGCCCACCGGAGCAGGCGTTGGCGTTGCATCAAGTGTTGCCAAACAGTGTTCTCAATTGGGTTGATCAAGGGGGGCATTCTTCCATGGATCCAGCGGTTGCAGAGGCTCTTGTTAAAGCGGTGCTTCGAGTTGAGGGGAGAGGTAGGCGTTGAAAGTATTGATGCAAAGGGTTTGCGAAGCCCGTGTTGATGTGGAGGGAGAAACTGTAGGGGCCATTAGTAATGGATTGTTATTGTTTATTGGCATAGAAAAGCATGATGACGATGCCTTGGTAGAGCGGATGGCGGAGCGCATCGTCGGCTACAGGGTTTTTGCGGACGAGCAAGGGAAGATGAACCGGGATGTGAGAGAGGTTGACGGAGCGCTATTAGCCGTTTCCCAGTTTACGCTCGCAGCCGACACCCGCAAGGGGCGCCGGCCAAGTTTTAGTGATGCGGCTGATCCTGTACTGGGTCGGCGACTGTACGAGTATTGTGTGACGCAGCTTCAGGCCCACGGCGTGTCCGTAGCGACCGGAGTTTTTGCCGCTGATATGCAGGTTTCTTTGGTCAATGATGGCCCGGTTACCTTTATGCTTGAGATGTGACTCATTCTGAATAAGCTTATTGCAAAGCTGTTCGCCTTGTTTATGATGAGTTCAGTTGCCTGAAAAGGTAACGGGGAGAGCATTGCCGGCATTTTGCTGACAGTCGTTGTAGCCGATCAATATGATCGCTGCATCCCCAAGGAAGATTCATAAAAACTTGGAGGAATTCAGGATGAAAAACACTTATCGCTGCCGCGCTGTTGGGCGCTTCAACTTCCGCTATGGCCGTTGCTCCGGGTGGCCCGGGCTGTGGTTGGGGTAACATGATTTTGAAGGCAAATCCGGCATGCCGGTACACCTTCTGGCGACCATTGTGAATGGTACATCTGGTAACGCTACCTTCGGCATGACTACCGGTACCAATGGTTGTGACACCAATGGTTCTCTGACCTATAGCGGTCAAAGCCTGCTGGGCATGACTGGCGTAATGGAAGAAGTCGCACAGGATATGGCTACCGGTGACGGTGAAGCCCTGACCGCCCTGTCTGTTTCCATGGGTATTCAGACTGAAGACCGCGCACGCTTCAATGCGCTGATGCATGACAACTTCGCGGCGATTTTCCCGAATCAGGACGTGACTGCTGCTGAAGTGATGGCGAGCATCACTGACGTGATGAAACAGGATCAGGCGCTGTCCAAGTACCTGGCCTAATCAGCACAAAAGATCCATCAGAACCCCGCTTTTGGCGGGGTTTTGTTTTTGGGGCCCTCTTTTCTGACATTTTTGTCGGCTTGTAATTGAGACGGATGAATCCGGATGCGCACTGGTCTTTTCTGTGTGCTGCTGTGCTGGTTTATGCCAGCGTTTGCTGCAACTCCCTCCCTGTCCGAACTGGCGAAAACGCCTCGCTGGCAGGCGTTATTGCATATCAATCCCGGTGCGACCCTGCGTGACAAGCATCAGAGTTATGTGGATGACGACACTTTTTTTCTCGCCGATTCCGGTAAGACCGATCCGTTAGCTGAGCTTGAGGCGACCGAACGGGCTCTTCGTGCTGCGGATTCCCTGGCCCGTTGCCGTTTTCCGGCGCGCTATCGCTTTCTGTCCGAGCAGCTGGGTTGGCAGGACGCAGCCCCCTTTTCAAACTGTGATGACTACAACGAATGGCGCGGCGCAATTCATGCCAAACGCGCGGTGCTGGTTTTCCCCGCAGCCTATTTGAACAGCCCTTCTTCCATGTTCGGTCATACCCTGCTAAGGCTGGATCAGGGCGAAGACAGCGCCGTCTGGTTGTCGTGGGCGGTAAACTTTGGCGCGGTTTCAGCCGAAGCCGATAATTCTTTCTTTATATGTATCGCGGTCTGGCGGGGGGCTACCCGGGGCGCTTTGCCCTTGTGCCCTATGTGCAGAAGATCCAAGAATATTCTCACATGGAAAACCGGGATATGTGGGAATACACCCTGGATCTGGATCAGTCAGAAATCGATTGGCTGATTGATCATCTCTGGGAACTGAAAGACATTAATTTTGATTATTACTTTTTCGATGAGAACTGTTCGTTCCGGCTGCTCGAACTGGTAGAAGTAGCGCGACCGGGATCCGAATTGCTGAGTGAATTGCGGTTTGCCGAAGTGCCTGTCAATACGGTGCGGGCATTGGATGAGCGCGACATTATCAGCAGTCGCCATTATCGCCCATCCAAAGCTGTGGAACTGGATAATCTGCGTCAACAACTCGATGGCCGTCAGCAAAAACTGGCGAGGGCGCTGGCGGATGATCCTGGCCTGGCGGAGTCGCCGGCCTTTATGGATGAATCCGAAGAAGACCGAGCGATTATGGCGGCGGTGGCCTATCGCTACATCAGGCTGACCCATCGTAAGGAAGAGCGAACACCAGACGTGGCGAAACGCTCCTTTGCGTTACTGACGTTGATGAACAGCCTGCCCGCAGCACCGGTACCGAAAACCGAGAACCCTGAGCCCCCGGAAAAAGGGCACGGTACCCAAATGCTGGGTGTCAGTGGCGGTCAACGCGAAGGCAACCAGGATTTCGGCGAGCTGACTTACCGGCTTACCTACCATGATTTGCTTGATAACCAGTACGGTTTTCTGCGCGGGGCGCAGATCGAAGGGCTGGACCTGACCTTGCGGAGCACTGAGTCCGGGCAGGTCAAACTGGAAGAGCTGGGTTTGGTGAGCATTCGTTCCCTCGCGCCGCGAAACCGTTTTTCGAAACCGCTGAGCTGGTATGTAGAGGGTGGCCTGGAGAGAGCTTGGGCCGGGCGTCGCCGCCTAGTGCGATACATCCAAGGCGGTGCGGGTGGCAGTTGGTTGTGGGGGAACTGGCAGCCGTATCTGTTAACCAGCGTGCGAATGGAGAATAATAGCGAGTTCGGCACCTTCCTGACCCCGGGGGCTGGTCTGGACGCGGGCATTTTGTATCACCGTGGCGACTGGCAGTGGCAGTTAGGCAGTGTGGGGCATTATTTCACCAACGATGAATATCGAACCTCCTCCCAGTTTGCGGTGCAGTGGGCAATGACCCGGCAGCACGGTTTGCGTGCTTCGCTGGAGCGCGAGAACCGGCGGGGCGGTTACGATGACGAGTTCAAACTCCAATGGCGATGGTATTACGATTAAGCGCAGCGCTGCTGCTGACTCTGCTGCTGGCGGGCTGCAGCAAACTGTTTTTTTAACCCATGTCTCCGTGGGTGCAGAACCCGGAAAACCAGGGTCTGCAGTACGAGGACATTGTCCTGATTCACCCGCGCGGCATGCGTATTCATGGCTGGTGGTTGCCGGCAGCCAATGATGCGCCGGCCCGGGGACGGTCTATTTCCTCCACGGTAACGCCCAGAATATCAGTACGCACATGGCGAATGTGCAGTGGCTGCCGGCGCGGGGCTATAACGTGTTTCTGCTGGATTATCGCGGTTACGGGCTGTCGGAAGGGAAGCCGCGCCTGCCGGACGTCTTTGATGATGTGCAGCTCGGCTTGGACTGGTTGCGTCATGCCGAGCGCACGGACGGTGCGCCGCTGGTGGTGTTCGGCCAGAGTCTGGGTGCCTCCATGGCCACCAGCGTATTGGGTGAAGAGGACAATGCCGGGGCGGCAGATTGCGTGATTCTGGAGGCGGCATTTGCCAGTTACCGGGATATTACCAGTGATGTGATGAAGCGAAGCTGGCTGCTGTGGCCGTTGCGCTGGATGGTGGTGCCGACCATGCCGGACCGCGCATTGGACCCGGAAGAGCGGGTGGCTGGTATTGCCCCGACGCCCTTGCTGGTGATGCACAGTGAGGATGACCCGGTGATTCCCTATGCCCACGGCGAGCGCCTGTATGCGGCGGCACAACAACCCAAAACCTTCCAGACGTTGCGTGGTGGACACACACAGAAAGCACCCGGGACCCGGCAGTACAGCAGCGCCTGGTGGATTTCATGCAAGACAATGATTGTGCGGCCGAAGCGCCGCCGGGGCCAGCGGCAGACTCGCAGCCGTCTGGTGGTGACGCGTCAACTCCGGCGTTGCCGGTGCCTGCGCCCATTACCACGCCTGACAATGGCTATCGATTCTAGTGGGCTCTGTAGGTTGAGTTAGCTTTGGATGTCGGATTACGCCTTTAGGCTCTCTGTGCCCTTGGGTGAATTCGACCTACGGATCTACGAATGTAGCGGCACAGAGAGCCTAAAGGCCCCTGTTCAGGGGCGGCTTCCATCACCTAGGCGGGCGGGTTCTCTGCCTGCTTCTTGATCATCCGGGCGGCGAGCAGGCCCATCTCGAACAAAAAACCACATGGGGATCGCCAGCAGGGTCTGGCTGATGATGTCCGGTGGCGTCAGCAGCATGCCGAGCACGAAACAGCCCACCACCACATAAGCCCGGGCCTTGCTGAGTTTTTCTACGGTGGTGGCGCCGGTGCTTACCAGTAGCACGATGGCGATGGGTAGCTCGAACGCCAGCCCAAACGCCAGGAACAGGGCAAGCACGAAATCCAGATAGCTGCTGATGTCGGTGGTCACGGCCACGCCTTCCGGGGCGATGGCGGTGAAGAACTGGAACATCAACGGGAATACCACGAAATAGGCAAAGGCAGCGCCGCCATAGAACAGCAGCACGCTGCTGGCCAGCAGGGGGATCGCCAACTTCTTTTCATGCTTGTACAGGCCGGGCGCCACGAAGGCCCAAGCTTGATGAAGAATGAAGGGCATGGCGGCAAACACGCTCAGGTACAGGGTCAGCTTGAACGGCGCCAGGAAAGGCGAGGCCACGCCGGTGGCAATCATGTTGGTGCCGACGGGCATGGCGTCCATCAGCGGTTTGGCCACCATGGTGTAGAGCTCACGGGAAAACGTGAACAGGCACAGGAAGACGATAAAGATGACGACCATGGCCTTGAGCAGGCGATTGCGCAGTTCCAGCAGATGGGCAATCAGTGGCTGGCCTGCGTCGTTGCTGGCATCAGTCATTGCGGGTGAGGTCCTGGGGCTGGTCGTTTATGCGCTGCCCGGCATCGTCGTTGGTGCCTGCGTTCAGCGTGTCGGCGTGGGATTGTTCGCTGCGAGGAGTCCGTGAGCGGGCGATCTGTTCCGGGCTCAGCAGGCTATCTTTGGCTTCGCGGATGCTGTCTTCATCCAGCCCCATCTGGCGCATCTGTTTTTCCATGCGCTCCTGCATGTCCTGGGTGACGGCTTCACGTTCCAGCTCGTTCTTCAGGTGGTTGAAGGTGGAACGGGCACGACCGATCCAGTGGCCAAGCGGGCGACGGTGGGCAGCCGCTCCGGCCCCAGTACCACCAGGCCGATAATGAAGATCAGGGTGAGTTCGGCAAAGCCGATATCGAACATCGCAACCTCGGTGTGGCAGGGTCTTGCCGGAAATGTGCCGATGGAAAAGAGGGCCAGGAATCAGGCCTTGTCTTTTTCCTTGTTCTGCTCAGCTTGCTGCTCATTTTCGGGTTGTTCGTCGTCGGCCAGACGCTTCTGGTCCTGCTCGTCTTCGCCATCTTTCATGGCGCTCTTGAAGCCTTTTACCGCGCCGCCCAGGTCACCGCCCATGTTGCGCAGTTTCTTGGTGCCGAACAACAGGACCACGATGGCCAAAAGAATCAGTAACTGCCAAATGCTGATGCCGGAAAACATGGCTTTCTCTCCGAAAAAGTAGGGGCCGCGTTAATGTGTGCTAAATGTGCGTCAGTGCTTACTGCTGCGTGCGGCTTTCTCATCATGGCCGGACAGGCCAAAGCGCCGTTGTAGTTCTGCCAGAACCTTGTCCGGGTGTTCGCCTAGTTTGGCCAACATTACCAGGGAGTGGAACCACAGATCAGCGGTTTCGCTGATCAGTGCCTGATATCGCCACTGACTTCGGCATCCCGGGCGGCAAGAATGGTCTCCACCGCTTCTTCGCCGACTTTTTCCAGGACCTTGTTCAGGCCTTTGGCGTACAGGCTGGCCACATAGGAGCTGTCCGGGTCGGCGCCCTTGCGCGATTCCAGTACCTGGTGCAGCTCGCTGAGTATCTCTGACATAGTGTATTCCTTATTGCCCGGGCCC
>UEXL01000361.1_pt1 | contig 14436 bp, 14 predicted proteins | sample 1796671 | NCBI WGS metagenome assembly UEXL01 (sample SAMEA4772471, study PRJEB27181) | metagenome
CCCACTAAGCAAGGAACTCGTGTTTCTCGAAAATATGATCGCCAGGAGCAAACGATGAATCAGCAAGAAAATAACGGCCATCCTGGCGCCGGGGATCCGGAGATGGAAAATATTTCCAATTCTGAAGAGGTACCGGAGGCAGGTACCGAAGAGGAGGGTGGCTGGAAACCCAATGTTTCCCGCAACAAGCTTATTCTGGGCATATTCGTGATATTCGCGGGCGTATTGATAGCGCTCTTTGCCTGGGGATTGACCCCGTTCAACAGCGGCAATCAAACGACCAATAACGCCTATGTCCGCGGCATGACCACAGTGATCAGTCCGCAAGTCTCCGGCTATCTGACCGAAGTGCCGGTCAAGGATTTTCAGCGCGTGAAGAAAGGGCAATTGCTCGCACGGATCGATCCGGCACCCTATCGCCAGCGCCTGCAGCAGGGGCGAGCAAATACCGCAGCCCAGGCCGCCAATCTTGCCAACAGCCAGCAGAGCCTGCGCTCGGGTCAAGCACAGATGCGTCTGCAAGATGCCTCTGTTGCCGCCGCCCAGGCAGGTCTGCAGAAAGCACAGGCCGATATGCGGCGGATCGAAGAGCTGGTTGGTGAAGGATCAGTGTCGCTACGCGAGCGGGATCAGGCGCGGGCAGCGCTGAAGCAGGCAGAAGCCGGCGTTCTGCAGGCCAAAGCACAGCGCGCGATTGCGGCCGAGCAGGTGCGATCGGTTCAGGTCGGACGCAGCGCGCTCGAAGCACAGGTTCAAGGCGCCGATGCCTCGGTCGAACTGGCGGAAATCGAACTGTCCCGCACCAATATCCGGGCGCCCCGCGATGGTCGGCTGAGCAAATTTCCCAGCCCAAGGCCAGTTGGTAACCGGCGGCACCCAGCTGATGTATCTCGTCCCCGACGATCTCTGGGTCACGGCCAATTTCAAGGAAACCCAGACCGCCAAAATGGCGGTCGGCCAGCGGGCCACATTGACGGTCGATGCGCTCGGCGGAGCGGAACTCACCGGCACGGTGCAAAGCATCGCGCCCGCCGCGGGCAGCGAGTTCAGCCTCGTCAAGCCGGACACCGGTGCCGGCAATTTCGTCAAGGTCCCGCAACGCATTGCAGTGCGCATAAAGTTCGATGCTGATCAGGATCTGGTCAAGCGATTGGGGCCGGGCATGTCGGTTGTCGCCACAGTGCATACGAACAAAGGGCCGTAACCAGATGATCCTGTCATCCCGTCTCGTCCTGACTGCAGCCACATTGGCTGGTGCAGCCGCGGTCAGCGGCTGTGCGCCCACCCTGCGCGCCCTGCCCGCGTCGGCCGTCGTGCAACCTTCACTCGAATGGCGGACCGAACTTCCGGCGACAGAAAAGCTCGAGCACAGCTGGTGGCAGAGATTTGGGGATGCCCGGATGGTGGCGCTGGTCGAGAAAGCGCGAGAGAATAATCCCGATATTCTATTGGCTGCTGCGAGGGTGGAGGAAGCCCGGGCGACGGAAGCCGTATCACGCTCGCTGCTATTGCCGACCATCGAAGCCGGAGTGGCGGGAGGCGCGCAACGCGAAGTGTCGGCATTTGGCCTAGGACAGAACGCGCTCGTTGCAGAACCCGCCTTCCGCGCATCCTATGAAGTGGATCTGTTCGGCAAAAACCGCGCAAATATAGATGCGGCGCAGGCGGGTGTCGCGGCGAGCGAGGCAAGCCGGGAAGCAGCATTGCTATCGGTCAGTGCCGCGACGGCGAGCGGCTATGTCAGTTTGCTGGCGCTCGATGCCCGACGCCAGGTCCTGGGCAATACGCTGGAATTGCGTGCGCAGGCACTGAAGTTCGCCCGCGACCGGGCGGAAGTGGGCTATACATCACAGCTGGAATGGCGCCAGGCGCAGGCGGAATATCAGGCGACTGCGCAGCTGGTACCACAGATCGAGGCGCAAATCGCGCGGCAGGAAAACGCCTTGTCCGTGCTGACCGGTGAGATGCCCGGTGACATCATTCGCGGCGGCTCGCTCTCCGACTTGCAGCAACCATCCGCTCCCGATGTCATCCCCTCTCAGCTCTTGCGGCGGCGCCCCGATATCGCGGCCGCAGAATATCAACTGGCGGCATCCGACGCGCAAATGCGAGCGGCGCGGGCAGGCTTCATGCCGAGCCTTGGTCTCAGCGCATCGGCGGGTGCGGCAATCTCCGATCTCTTGGGCGACCCGATCTCGATATGGTCGATCGGTGGCAGCCTGCTCGCGCCAATCTTCAATGCCGGCCGGCTACAGGGACAGTTTGACGCCGCAACCGCACGGCGCGACCAGGCCGCCTTCGCCTATCGCTCGACCGTATTGAACGCATTCCGCGAAGTGGAGGACCGGCTAGCAGTCGTGGCCCGCCTCGGCGACCAGCAACGCGCCGTGGAAGCCCAGCGCGCCGCGGTGGCCGACGCCTTGCGGCACGCACGGAACCGCTACCGGGCCGGCTACACGCCCTATATCGAGCAAGTTGATGCGCAGCGCAGCCTGCTTGGTGTTGAGCTGTCTCTGGTTCAGCTGGAAGCCGACCAGATCAACGCGATAATCGGCCTGTATCAGGCGGTCGGCGGCGCGCCCGATACTCGAGCAGCGGTCGATTGAACAGCGGGACAATCTGGAGCAGTCTGGCTTTACGCAACCTTTGCCTGTTCAGGACGTAATTCACACAATGCAGGACTATTTGCCAATATTCGGCCATAGCTGCAGGCATCAAACGGGTGGGCATGAAACATTTGAAATCCATATCGCGAACGTCGGACAAGCTGCCAAACAATGACATAGTCGCGAACGATCGCTGCCGTGTCAAATCGGCGGATCTTTAATCAATGGACGATACGGCCAAGGATTCGCCTGCATTTCCCTATCGAAGGGTCCGCAATATTGTCGCAGTAATCCTCGTCATTATGATCCTGGCAGCATTGCTGCTGGGCGCGGTTCCGGCGAGCATATTCAAAACCGTGATCAGCGAGAAACTGCAGGGCGCTTCGGACCGTGAAGTCGCAATCGGCTCTGTCAGCAGGGACAGTTTTTTTCTCCTACACCCCCGTCATCACCATCCACGATGTCAGGGTCGCGCAACCGGCTTGGGCGGGAGAAGGCGATTTTCTCAAATTGAAATCAATATCGGCGCGGGTTTCCGTATTGGATATGCTCACGGGCAGCGCAAGGCCTGATCGTCTTCAGGTCGACGGGCTCGACATAGCGCTCATCCGGGACAAGAACGGTCGCAGCAACTGGAATGATGATGATCGTGATGATGACACAAATGATCGCGGCCCCGTCTTAACCGATCTCGATGTCACCAATTCCCATTTCAGTTTTACAGACCACAAACGCGACCTTTCGCTTGATGGTCCGATCTCCGTCAGTTTAAAAGACGGCCTGCGCGCCGAGGGCAGCGGGACATTCTTGCAATCCAAAGCGACCATGTTGTTCACCGGTGGCGCCATTGCCGGGATTGATCCCGAGGCTGATTATCCCTTTACGGTTTCACTGCAATCACCAGCCCTGGAACTGACGGCCAAGGGCAACATGCAGGGCGTTTTTGAACACCGACCTTTTCGCCGCCTCGCTATCTGCCCGAGCGCCAACGCTTAAAAATCTGGACCGGATTATCGAAGCAGGCCTGTTCGGTACCCAGAGGATCGATCTGCGCGCCGATATCCGTCACAAAGACAAGGACTGGTTTGTCGATAAATTGAACGGGTCGATCGGGAGATCGAACCTGTCTGGCAAAGCAGATATTCTCAAACGCGATGGCCGGACCAAGATTGACGCCAATATAAAATTCGCCACGCTGGATTTCGACGATCTGGCCGATGATGCCGGACTCGCAAAAGCGGCGGCTCTGACCCGGCGCATCGGTCCCCGGGTGCTTCCCAACACCCGTATCAATCTATCGAAAATGGGGCCGACCGACGGGCAGATGATCTTCGCGGTCGACCGCCTGCTCTCCCGGCGAGAGACTGTATTTCGGCGCGTGCAGGGCAAATTGTCACTGGATCACAAGCTCATCAACATTACAAATCTGGTTATCGGGCTGAAAAGCGGTCGAATGACCGGCAGCGTCCAGGTCGATCACCGCAGCGGCGCACCGAAATTGTCGACGGATCTGACGCTGACGGGCGCTTCCATCTCCGACCTTATCGGCAATGGCGACATCGTGACGGCAACCATGCGGGGCCGGATCACATTATCCGGTACCGGCGACACCTTCAGGGAAGCTTTGGAAAAAGCCAACGGCAAAGCCGCGATGGTCGCCTCTGACGGCAGTGTCCGCGCAACTGTCGCGCATGTTCTGGGACAAAATCTTGGCGGGGCGGTCGAGGAAATCATCGGCGATCCGAAAGCAAGGGTTCCGTTGCGCTGTCTGGTTGCCAATTTCGACGCGCGCAACGGGATTCTGACTCCGTCACCCCTGGCTATTGATACCAAAGTATCGATCGGACGCGGCGAAGGGCGGATCACCCTGAAAGGCGAAACAATTTCTCTGATATTACGCGGCGGCGCGAAGGGGAAAAGCGCATTACGCATTGTCGATCCGATCAAGATTTCCGGAACCCTCAACGCTCCGGACGTTTCCGTAGCCGGGCTCGGCACGGCCAAGGATGCCGAAAAGCCATCGCTCGGCGATGTTCTGAAAGTCGCGACAAAATCTATCGGCAGCGCCCTCGGGATCGGCGACAGCGACGAACAGAAAAAGGCTTTCATTCAAAAACCGAAGTCGCTGAATTGCGATGCCATCGTCGCCGCAGCGATGCGCTAATTTCTGAAGGCGACTATATCCCCCCGCTTCGATTGCGCTTGACGGGATCGGTAATCCAGAAAAGCACCGAGTGATCTTTACTCCTCCGGCGCTTTCTGCGGAGCCTCGATGCGGACAAGCAGGGCATCATGGGACACTTGATCGCCAAGGGCCGGGCCTATTTCGCGCACAACGCCATCAAAAGGGGCGGTTATGCTATGCTCCATCTTCATCGCTTCCAGCACCATCAGCTTTTGTCCCGATGCTACTGTCTCATCCAAGGCGATTTCGATGGAGATTACCTGTCCCGGCATCGGAGAGAATATCTCCCCTGCGCCCGCCTCGGCCTCGATATCATTGTCGAACCGGGGAATAGTGAAAAGAAACGGCTGTCCGTTTTGAAAAACCAAATGCCCTGCACTTACTGCAAAAGTTTCCAACGAGGCCTCTCCGGAAATATCCACCAGTCGCCGATCTGTTTGATCGGAAATCATGATCGCCGATTTAGGCGAGGCATTCAACCGGAACCCGGACAGCCTATCAAACAGGGACTTTTGTCAGATTGATTGTCCAGCGCCAGCGCTTTCGCCGGCAAGCCATGAATCGTCCGATGCCGAAACAGGTGGGTGCAGATCATCGGCGCATCGCTCGATAAAGCCTGTGGTCATCTCCGCTCTGCGAAATACCGGATGATTGCAGCAATTTATCAGGAAGCCGGCGTTGGAATTGACCGGCCAAATCCTGAGTCCATCCAGACAGTCCGACAGCGCATCCAAAGCGGCATCCCGGTCATCCCCGTGCGTTACCAGCTTTGCGATCATCGGATCATAGAAAGGCGAAACTTCGTCGCCTTGCTCGACTCCCGTTTCAACGCGCATGTCCGAATCAGCGTTACCGCTGGCTAAGCTTAACAAGTCCAATGGTCCGGTGCTGGGGAGAAAACCGTTCAGCGGATCTTCCGCATAGAGGCGCGCCTCGACGGCATGCCCGGTTATTGATAGTTCATCCTGCGTTTTCGGGAGTGTTTCACCGGCAGCTACACGCAATTGCCATTCCACCAGATCAACGCCGGTAATTTCTTCCGTCACCGGATGCTCGACCTGCAACCGGGTATTCATTTCCATGAACCAGATTTTATCGGCACGCAGGCCTTCCCGACCATCGGCGATAAATTCGATCGTGCCGGCGCCCTCATAGTCAACCGCCTGCGCTGCCCGGACCGCTGCACCGCAGACCGCCGCCCGCGTTTCCTCATCCATGCCGGGTGCCGGCGCTTCTTCGATCACTTTTTGATGGCGCCGTTGCAACGAGCAGTCACGCTCGAACAGATGTACAACATTGCCATGGCTATCGCCGAACACCTGCACTTCTATATGCCGCGGACTTTCAATCCATTTCTCGATAAGCACGATATCATTGCCAAAGCTGGCTTTCGCCTCGCGCTGGCAGGACGTTAAATCATCGGCAAAGCTGTCGGCGGCATAGACTTTGCGCATGCCTTTTCCGCCGCCGCCCGCAACCGCCTTGATCAGCACCGGATAGCCGATTTTCTTAGCCTCCTGTGCGAGATGGTCCGGGTCCTGATTATCACCCATATAGCCAGGCGTTATCGGCACGCCGGCTTCGGCCATCAGTTTTTTGGCAGCATCTTTCAGACCCATGGCGCGAATGCTGTCGGGTTTCGGTCCCACCCAGATCAGACCGGCATCGATCACCGACTGCGCAAAATCGGCATTTTCGCTGAGGAAACCATAGCCGGGATGGATGGCTTCTGCGCCGCTTTGCTTGGCTGCAGCGATGATCTTTACGCCGACCAGATAGGATTCTGCCGCCGGTGACGGCCCGAGATGAACCGCCTCATCCGCTTGGCGCACATGCAACGCACTGGGCATCCGCTTCGGAATAGACTGCAACCGTGCGGACGCCCATTTTGCGGGCGGTTTTCATTATCCGGCAAGCAATTTCGCCGCGATTGGCAATGAGAAGAGAATTGATCATGTCTGGCCCCTACATCCGGAACAGGCCGAATTGCGCCCTGTCCTCTATCGGCGCGTTTCAGGTCGCGGCGAAGGCCAGGCCCAGTACGTCCCGGGTTTGTGCCGGATCGATAATACCGTCATCCCAGAGCCGGGCCGTTGCAAAATAGGGATTGCCTTCATCCTCATAGGTCTGCCGCACCGGCGCTTTGAAGGCCTCGACCTCCTCTTCAGACCATTTGCTGGCATCCCTGTGGACGGTGGCGAGCACGCTTGCGGCCTGTTCGCCACCCATCACGCTGATTCGGCTATTGGGCCAGCTGAACAGGAAGCGGGGAATAGGCGCGGCCGCACATGCCGTAATTGCCCGCTCCGAAAGCTTCCGCCGATCATGATCGTGATTTTCGAACCTGGGCCGTCGCAACCGCGGTCACAAGTTTCGCACCATGCTTGGCGATGCCTTCCTGTTCATATTTACCCCCGACCATGAAGCCCGATATATTCTGCAAGAACAGCAGCGGGATTTTGCGCTGGCAGGCCAGTTCGATGAAATGCGCGCCTTTTTGGGCGCTTTCACTGAACAAAATGCCATTATTCGCGAGGATGGCGACCGGCATACCGTGGATATGGGCAAAGCCGCACACCAGGGTTGTACCATAGAGCGCCTTGAACTCGTGAAACTCGCTGCCATCCACCAAGTGAGCGATCACTTCCCGCACTTCATAAGGCGCGCGAACATCGTCGGGGATGATGCCGTATAAATCAGACGCTTCATATTTTGGCGCTCGACTATCCTTCAACGAGATGTCGGGTGCGCGGTTTTCCGGCAGAGTGGAAATAATATCACGGACGATCGTCAAGGCATGTTCATCGCTATCGGCAACATGATCGACGACGCCGGACTTCTTGCCGTGCATATCGCCGCCACCCAGATCCTCGGCGCTGATCTCTTCTCCGGTGGCCGCTTTCACAAGCGGCGGGCCGGCGAGAAAAATCGTACCCTGATTGCGCACAATGACGGTCTCTTCCGACATGGCGGGAACATAGGCACCGCCTGCCGTACAACTCCCCATGACACAGGCAATCTGCGGAATTTGCTTCGCGCTCATATTGGCCTGGTTGAAGAATATACGTCCGAAATGGTCCCGATCCGGAAAAACCTCTGCCTGATTCGGCAGGTTCGCGCCGCCGCTGTCGACCAGATATATGCAGGGCAGCCGGTTCTCGAGCGCGATTTCCTGCGCCCGCAAATGTTTCTTCACGGTAAGTGGGTAATAGGTACCACCCTTCACGGTAGCGTCATTGCAGACGATCATCACATGCCGACCGGACACCTGCCCCACGCCAGCAATCATTCCGGCACCAGGAACGGCGTCATCATAAAGGCCATTGGCTGTGAGCTGGCCGATCTCCAAAAACGCAGAACCCGGATCCAGTAACCGTTCCACGCGATCCCGCGGCAACAGTTTTCCGCGCGAAACGTGACGATCGCGGGATTTTTCAGAACCGCCAAGCGCATTGGTCGCAACCTTGGCGCGCAACTGCTCGACAAGCGCTTTGTTATGCGCGGCATATTGCTGAAAAGTGTCGTTTTCAGCGCTTATTCTGGTCGGGATGATCGGCGCAGTCATGGCGTCTATGCTCCCCCGATCAATTCGCGGCCGATCAGCATGCGGCGGATTTCATTGGTGCCGGCACCAATGTCCATGAGCTTGCTGTCGCGCCAGTAACGTTCGACCGGCCAGTCGGTGGTATATCCTGCGCCGCCGAGCGCCTGAATGGCTCTTCCGCCACCCGAACGCTATTTTCACTCGCCAGCATCACCGCACCGCCGCATCGAAGCGCGTGGTCTGCCCGGCATCGCAGGCCTTGTTGACATTGTAGACATAGCTGCGCGCTGTTGAGCCGGACATACATGTCGGCAATCTTGCCCTGCATCAGCTGGAAGTTCCGATCGGCTTGCCGAACTGTTTGCGATCACGAACATAAGGAATGACCGTGTCGAGACAGGCCTGCATTAGCCCGAGCGGGATCGCGGCCAATACGGCGCGTTCATAGTCGAGGCCGGACATAAGCACGCCAACGCCGCCGTTGAGCGGTCCCATGACATTTTCTTCGGGAACCTCGCAATCGTCAAATACCAGCTCTGCGGTAGGACTCCTTTCATGCCGACTTTCTGGATTTTCTGCCCGATGGAGAACCCCTTCATGCCTTTTCGATCAGAAATGCAGTGATCCGCCCGACCCGGCATCCGGGCGGGTCTTGGCGTAGACAACCAGTGTATCGGCGCAACTGCTATTGGTGATCCAGAATTTTGTTCCGTTCAGGACATAGCCGCACTGCACGGCTTCGGCCTTGAGTTTCATCGAAACAACATCCGACCCCGCTCCCGCTTCCGACATCGCCAGCGCGCCGACATGCTCGCCGGAAATGAGTTTCGGAAGATATTTGGCTTTCTGTTCCGGCGAGGCCCAGCGACGGATCTGATTGACGCATAAATTACTATGCGCTCCGTAGGACAGGCCCAGAGCCGCACTAGCCCGGCTCACTTCTTCCACCGCAATTGCATGTTCTAAATAACCAAGGCCCAGCCCGCCATCTTCTTCCTCGACCGTAATTCCGTGCAGGCCCAGATCACCCATTTGCGTCCAAAGCTCGCGCGGAAACCAGTCTTCGCGGTCTATCTTCTGCGCCAGCGGCATGATTTTCTCTTCGGCAAACCGGCGCGCCGTATCGCGGATGTGATCGGCCATTTCGCCAAGCTGAAAATCAAACTGGGGAGTTGCGAGCATGGGATCCTCATCCTTTGGTTATTTTGGCAATTTCGAGAACCCGTCACATAGCGGCTGCTTAGCCATGCATAAAATTGATTTTATGAGAATTTGGTATAGGATAATTTTATGATAACACGCACCCAGGTCCGTCAATTCCTCGCTGTCGTCGACGGCGGTAGCTTCACGCGAGCCGCCGCGCTGATCAATGTCACGCAACCGACATTGTCCACCGGCGTCGGCGAGTTGGAAAAGCATCTCGGTACAAAGCTTTTCATTCGCGAAAAGCGGCGCATTCAATTGACCGAAGCCGGAGCCAAGTTTCTGGTTCACGCCCGCAAAATCCAGCGGGAGTTCAGGCTTGCCGAAGACGAGACCGTAAAATCCAGTCCCCCCGCAAAAGGCAATCAAGCTCGGGGTTCTGGAGAGCATCGCGTCGCACATATTGGAACCGATAATCGCGGATTACCAAAGCCAGCAGCACGATAATCCGCTTTCCCTTTTGGAAGGCAATGTCTCCGAACTTCAAAGCGCTCTTGCAAAAGGGAGGATCGATGCCGCCATTACCATTTCACCGGCAAATATCTCGGCAGGCCGCATAATTCCCCTGTTTGAAGAACCCTATTTGTTGATGGCGTCGAGCCGTCACAGGATTGCTGACCGGCCAATCGTATCACCGGAGGAAGTCAGCAGCGAGACAATGATCGCCCGACGTTCTTGCGAACTTCTGTCCGAAACGAGCAAATTTTTCACGTCGCACGGCGCTCGCCCGCCCTTCAGTCTGCGATCGCCTCATGATGACCGAGTCATGGCCATGGTGCGCGCCAATCTGGGGATTACCGTTGCGCCGCGGTCGCATCAGACCAAAGGCGTCTCCGCCATCCAGCTCGAAGGGTTTTTGCACGATCGAACCATCACGCTGGTTCTGGGCGACAGCTGGATGCGGAAATTCGGATCGGACCATGTTCTGGTCGAGTCAATCAAGCAAAACCTGGAACTTTCAGCAGCCATTTCGTGAAAGATGCTGACCGGACACATCTACAAAGGTCAGGAAGCGTCGAAAGCACGTCTCGCGGTCTTCGCCGACACATCAGCGCCGACGATTAAGGCGGACGGATATAACGCGAGAGGCCGGCCTCTCAAACAGTAAAGAAAAAGTCGCAAGGTGATGGACAACCCTATACTTTCACGGTGCTCTACTCTTCGGCCAACCAGCTCGGTTTCCGTTTTTCGAGAAACGCGTTAATTCCTTCGACCGTGTCGGCTTCGAGCATATTCTCGGTCATGACCTTGGCGGTATAATCATAGGCATCACTCAAATGCATTCCCTGTTGATGGTTGAATGCCTTCTTTCCCAAGGCGATTGCAGATGGCAATTTCCGCGCAATGATCTCGGCCATGGCCAAAGTTTCATTTTCCAGCTCTTCCATTGGAACAGCCCGATTGACGAGCCCGATTTCCGCCGCCCGGTCTGCACTGATAAAGCCTCCGGTTGCCAGCATTTCAAACGCCTGTTTTTTCGCGATATTGCGGGTCAGAGCCACCATCGGCGTTGAACAGAACAAGCCGACATCAATGCCGTTAACGCCGAATTTCACGACATCCGCAGCGATCGCCAGATCGCAGCTCGCTACCAGCTGGCATCCGGCCGCGGTCGCCACCCCCTGGATCTGGGCGATTATCGGCTTGGGGTGTTCCACGATTGATTGCATCAAAGTCGAACAATTGGAAAACAGCTCCTGATGAAATGCGCGACCGCCATCCGCATCTTGCGTCGCCCTAGCCATCTCGCGAAGGTCATGCCCTGCGCAGAATGCCTTGCCATTGGCACGTATGATAATGACCCTGACTTGTTCATCTTCGGCAGCATCTTTTAACGCATGTCCCAATTGACCCAGCATCTCGGTGGATATTGCGTTATAATTTTCCGGATCGTTGAGTGTGATGATGCAGATCGCGGAAAGCTGTTCTTTTTCGATCAGCGCTTTCAATTCAGCCTCCTTCTTCAGGTTCCCTGAGTAGTAACGCATTTAGTGGATCGAGGAAAATATAACCTATCCTTGTTCAGCAGATTTGCCTCATGTGGGCCAGCAGAACAGGCCGGTCGCCCTTCCCTGACCTCACAGGCGGAGACAGATGCTGCCCGTCAAAACAAAAAAACCGGTCCCGGCCAAGGCTGCGGCAGAGTGACTCCGTCTTCTGTTTGTACAGGGAAATTCGTCCCGATAATCGCAAGAGGATCTATATGCGTAAATATCTACTCGCGTCGACCTGCCTGGTCGCTGTCATCGCCATACCCGCGCAGGCGGAAACAACCATCGGGACAGCTACTACCGCACCGGTCCGCACTTCGACGATCAATGCCGGGGCCGCCGACGACATCAAGATCACGTCGGCCGGGTCGGTCAAGCCGACGTCTGGCGTTGCCGTTACCGTCGACAGCGACAATATGCTGATCAACGAAGGTACGATAGAGATCAGCAATGTCGACAATGCGACCGGTATTCTCGCAAATGCCGGCGTTACCGGCACGATTACCAATAGCGCTACCGGCAAGATCATTCTGGATGAGCCCTACGCCCCCCACCGATTCCGACAATGACGGTGACATTGATGGCCCCTTTCGCGATCGGAACCGGCCGGACAGGCATTGCGACCGCTGGCACCTTTACTGGCAATATCACCAATAGCGGCGCCATTACCATCGAAGGCAATGACTCGGCCGGTATTCGTCTGGGCGGCACATTGACCGGCAATTTCGTACATGACGGTACAACAGGCGTGCTGGGTGACAATGCACTGGGCGTGGGTCTCCAAGATGTCGACGGCGATGTCCGTCTCGCTGGTACAATCAGCGCGCAGGGCGTTAATGCCGTGGCGGCGCGTATCGACGGAAATATTGACGGCGCGCTGGTTGTACAAGGCAAGCTCGAATCCTCTGGCTATCGCTATGTGACGGCGCCTGCAGATAGCTCCAAGCTGGATGCCGACGACTTGCTCCAAGGCGGTCCGGCACTGTCAATTGCAGGTGATGTCACCGGCGGCATCATTCTCGCAGTACCGCCAAAGGATAACAGCACGACGGACAATGATGAAGATGATGACGGCATCGAAGATTCCAAGGAAGGTTCCGCACTCGTCCGCTCCTTTGGCGCTGCGCCGGCGATGCGTATCGGCGATAGCAGCAACGCCGTGACAATTGGCGCGGTTGCCGGAACCGGCACGGGCTTTGGTCTGGTCATCGATGGCGGCATTCTGGGCAGCGGCGACTATTCCGGGATCAACGCAAGCGGTCTGCAAGTCGGTGGACTTGGCGGTGCGGTCACCATAGAGGGCGGCATCGGCATCGGCGCAACTGGCTCGGTCAAGGCTGTCTCAAATGGTGGATCGGCAACTGCCATTCAACTCGGTTCCGGAGCCACTACACCGGAAATCCGCAATGCCGGCACCGTCGAGGCGACCGGTGGCAGCAGCGCAACATCCATCAGCACGGCGCTTTCAATCAACGCTGGCGCAGACGTCCAGACCCTCCGCAACAGCGGTACGATTGGCGCGAAGGCGGGCGGCGATGACGCAACGGCGATTGCGATTCTCGATACATCGGGCACCGTGGGCCTCATCGAAAACAGCGGTACAATCACTGCCACCGGTGCGCTTGCGACATCGGATCGCAATGTCGCTATCGATCTGTCGGCAAATGGCTCCGGCGCTACCGTGCGTCAGACAGCTGTAGCCGCGACAGCCAATGCTCCTTCGATCATCGGTAACGTTCGCTTCGGCAGCGGAAACGACATATTCGACATCGCCGATGGCAGCGTAAAGGGCAACAGCAGCTTCGGCACGGGTGACAATCAACTCAATTTGTCGGGTGATGCCATATATACCGGCAATACCAGCTTTGGCGCAGGCGCGGACATGTTGGCGCTTGCAGGAACATCTGTGTTCACCGGCAATGCCGATTTTGGCGGCGGTGCGGACATGTTGACGCTTTCCGACACGTCCCGTTTTTCCGGCTCGCTTACCAATGCGCAAGGCCTCGGCGTGACAGTAGCGGGCAGCACGTTAGACGTGATCGGCTCTGCCCAGATCGCTTCACTCGCCGTTACCGACAATGGCGTGCTCGGCGTGACTCTGGGTGGCAGCAACGACACGGCCCTGCAGGTATCGGGGGGCGCAAGCTTTGCCACTGGCTCGAAACTCGCGATCAAGCTGTCCAACGTTCAAAGCGCCGAGGGTGACCATGTCGTGGTGCAGGCAGGCACGCTTGCCGGAGTCGACAATTTGACCGCCTCCACTACGCTTCTGCCCTTCCTCTACACAGGCTCGCTCAGTTCGAACGCCAATCAGATAATCGTCAGCGTGGCGCGCAAGGACGCGACAGAACTCGGCCTCAACCGGTCCGAAGCCAGCGGCTTTGGTGCAGCATATGCGGCATTGGTCGACGATGAAGATGTCGAAGCTATTTTCCTGGCGATCGCCGACCAGGAACAGTTCCGCAGCCAGCTCCGCCAGATGTTGCCCGAGCACGAAGGCGGTATTTTCGAGAATGTCACGGTGGGATCGCGCACGATGGCACGGTTCCTTGCGGACCCCAAAGGGCCGTTCAAAGATGAAGGCAAATGGGGCTACTGGGTTGCACAGGCTGGCTGGGGTAGCTCGAAAAACCTTGGTGACACAGCTGGCTACGACGTCGGCGGCTGGGGCATATCGGCGGGTGCCGAACACAAGACCGACATCGGTAATTTCGGTGCCTCTGTCGGCTATCTCAACGGCAAAAACGAGAACAAGAGCAATGGCAATGAAGTCTGGTCAGAACAATGGGAACTGGCGGGCTATTGGCGTTTGACCTCGGAAAATTGGCTGGCGCACGCCCGTGTATCCGGCGCGAAGATCGACTTCGACGGCTATCGCTATTTCATCGGTGAACTCAGCGACGAAGA
>UEXL01000555.1_pt1 | contig 14420 bp, 26 predicted proteins | sample 1796671 | NCBI WGS metagenome assembly UEXL01 (sample SAMEA4772471, study PRJEB27181) | metagenome
TAAGTGGCGGAACACATGGAACTAACGATAGTCAGCAGTTTTTGCTTAAAACAACTGACAACAAGTATGTTGCCGCGTATCAGAACGTGCTTCAAGGTTTTATGGATGATGTTACAAGTATAAGTGGTGAAACTACACTTGGTTCAACTGTTAACATATTTGAAGGCGATGATGGTAATCAGTATTTGGTTACATATGCTAGTGCCGGTGTTGGTGGTACTGATACTAAACTAAAAGTGTTTATGAGTAGATTAGATGGCACAAACTATTGCCGCAGGTACTGCAATAAACATGATACAAAATGCATGGAGCTACCTAAGTGATGCACAAGCCGCACAAGCACTTAGTGACACTGGACAATCATTTGCTGGTGGTACTATTATAGATATTAACCAAGCAATGCAACCAATTGGTACTCTTAGCATGGCTGGTTTGGATCTAAACGGCAGTGTGTATGGTTTTAATGTTGGTGATATTACTGGTCAGGCAATGGATGATATTGGTAGAAACTATGCAGTGAATCTTGCTCCTACTAACTTTGACACAGACGGTGCAACAATGTTCAACAGTATTGCTAGTTTTAACACTAGAACTGCTGATGGTGTTACTGTAGGTGCTGACAATGAGTCGCAACAGTTTACAATGGGATACAACATGTGGTCTAATGCAGACGAAGAAACTGGTGATGGTACAACATACAGTGTGCATATGTCAAAGTTAAACAGTAATCCTTGGATGGGCTTCTCTGGTGTATGGGGGAGAAGTTGAAAACACAAACATTGTTGACAGTGTTGTAAGTTACAAGCAAGGTGGGTTTACTGCTAAAGCCAGTCTAATGCATGTTAAAACAAACTTTACTAAAGGTTTGGTAACTGATGTAAGTGATCAGGTAGGTGCATGGACAGAGCTAGGTTACAAAACAGGTGGTTTAGAACTTGGTGCTGGAGTGCATCCTGTGATGCTAAAAGGTGATGTTAAAGCAAACGTTCCTACTAGTGTTGACATGAGAGGTAACCTACAGTACACAGAACATAAATTCAAGTTGCCAACACACGTAAATGGTTACTTAAAAGCAAATTACGACTTTGTCTTAGATACTAATACTAAGATTAAAGTGAGTAGTGCCGTAAGTCAAAGCGGTGATAAGAATGCTAGTGTAAAGTACACTTGGTCATTCTAATCAAAATTTGACAAGGGACTCCTATCCCTTCTAACAATAAAGTTGCTAGGTTTAATTATCTAGCAACTTTTTTTTACCAAAACTCTTTACAATGTACCAGTTTCCGTGTATAAATAATATTGTAAGTTGCTTAATAGGACTTACATTTAAATCTTGCTTTTATAAAGGAGAAAAAAATGACAAGAATAACCTCACTCGACCTAAACCCATTTTATCGTAACTCAATTGGATTCAATCAACTTTTTGATAGAATTACAAGCAATATTGATACGGCATCACAATCAGAACTATCCACCTTACAATATTATACGTACTGGTGATGAGTTGTACACTATAGAAATAGCGGCAGCTGGTTTTGTTAAAGCAGATGTTAGTGTTGAAATGGAAAATGGTACCTTGACTATAACTGGCAATCAGCCAAAGAAAGTTGACGGTGAAGATGAAGCCAACGGTATAGAATACTTGCACAAAGGTATTTCACAACGTAACTTCACAAGAACCTTTAACCTAGCAGAACATGTAAAAGTTACAGGTGCAACAATGACAGACGGAGTACTAAGAATTAACTTAGAAAAATAGTTCCAGAAGCATTGAAGCCAAAAACTATTGAAATCAAATAACCAACGATAAGTATTAGTGGAGGGCAACACTCTCCACTAAGCAACAATAGAGAGAATAAATGACCAACGCAGATCCAAATACACGTGTTAAAGTTACAGTCGATACTAAACTTAAAGAACCAAGTTTGTTTAAACTAATATATGTAAATGATAACGAAACTGCAATGGAATTTGTAATAAAAACACTTATGGAAATATTTCATTACAAAGCAGAAACTGCAGAAAGCCTTACTGTTGATATACATGAAAAAGGCAGTGCAGTGGTAGCAGTTCTCCCTTACGAAATGGCTGAACAAAAAGGTGTTGAAGTTACTGTAATGGCACGTGGAGCAGGTTTTCCGCTACAAGTCAAATTAGAACCTGATAATTAAAACTCAATTTCAATTCGTTTAGGATAGTAAACTGGCTTGCACCATTCAGTGCCGCCACGCCCTCTAGCATTGTTTAAGTAACGTATGCCATCTAGTTGTTGCTCTATGTCACTGTGATAGTGTCCAAAGCACCATGTATCAATCTTCTTCTCATGATCTTCTTCTAGACAATGTTTTAGCCAACTGTTGCCTGTTGTACCTAAACGATGTGTACTATCTAAATGTACATCATGTTTAAGCAACCGTGCGTCAGGCACAAAATGACTAAGCATAACTATTTTTGTAATGTCTGGATGTGTTTGAAGTTTCTTAACTGTTCTGCATAAGAAACCAGCATCACTCTGCGCCATTGCTTCTACCTGCTGACAAGCATACATAGATATTTTATATGCTTCTTGTGTCCATCGTTTACAATCTGTATATGCTTGACTTGATTCACCTAATCCAAAATCATAAGAGCACCATCCGTTTGTGCCTACAAAAGCCACATTGTCAATCACCAAACAATCATCTTTAAGCCATATAAAGTTTTCTATTTCGCCAATGTCTTCTGTAAGTGTTTGGTAACTGATGCGTAGATCATCTAATCCCCATCGATGTTCATCGTTACCATCAACAAACATAGTCATAAGATAATTACTTGCAATTTCTTTAAGCACAGGACGCATATCAGCACGTTCTCTACTTACATCACCAATTACCACTGCATAAGGTGAGGTTGCTTTTCCTTCCCAGGAGAATTCTTCGTCCCAGGTATCTACGTGTAGATCAGAAATTAAATCAAAGTGTATTTTCATTATAACTATACTTAACTCAGGAGAACAGCATGAACATAATTATTGGCAAAGAAGACGCAGAAAAAATGGAAGGCAAGTACACAGTTCTTCCTTTAGAAACAATGAAGTGGAAAAGTAATCCAGAACTACCAGCCACAACTGCATACTGCTTGATTGAAAACATACCAATCACTGAAATGAACAAGATTGATGAACAGAAAGATTTGCACAACAAGTTCTATGAAAACTATCAAAAAGGTGACTTTAATTTTTGCACAAATGCCCTAGAACATCTCAAAGGCAAATGGGGTGGCGAGATTGACAGCTACTATGCTATTATGGAAGATAGAATTAGTAAATACAAAGACGCAGAAGATTTTGATCCAATACTTTACAAATAGGAGCATGGTATGTGGGAAATGATAGAACGTATGGCTAGCGATAGGCTTTGGATATACACTGGTATAGTAGGAAGTTTATTTGGTGCAGCCTTTTTAGTATGGTTTCAAGGCACACGTGCTGGTTTGTGGTGCTATGCACGGTTTGTACTGGTTATAGATTACTTTGTACAACGTTACGGATGGACATGGTTAGAACCTCCTAAGGATGCTTGGCGTAAAAAGTATCCACACGTAACAAAGAAAATTGATGAGCTAGAAGCACGTATTAAAAAATTAGAGAAATAGTCCTTTTTTGGTGCTATTTTTTTTTGATTAAATACTCAGTTGACAATATTAAGGAGCAAAGTATTGATCTGGGTTTTAGTCGTAGTACACCTATTAAAGGTGAATCCTCATGTTGAGATGATTGGTGTGTTTGAAACACAAGAAGTTTGTAACGTTGCAGTCAACAGTTATAAAAATGTAAGCAGTAGATTTGAAAAATACTGCAGCGGTGTGTATCCTTACAGAAAAAGGCATAGTGCCTGATTTATAAACACACATTTATATTCCTACAAATATAAATACAAATGTCCAGGAGCTAGATTGTTCCTACCTGGGAACAGAAAGAATGATATGCCAGTAGCAGAAATACTAGCAGGTATCGCATTGGTAAAATCAAGTGTAGACTTTATCAAGTCTAATATTGATACTTGTAAAGACATAGGTGAAATCGGTAGTGCTATCGATGGATTACTTCGAGGCAAAGACGAAGTTGAAAAACGTGCAAACAAAAGAGGCTTAGGTGTCGCAGAACAATTTGACACCGCACATATTGCACGTGAAGCAATTGATGCTAGACTTGCCGCAGAACAGTTACAAGAAATCTCAAATATGATTAACTTGCGGTTTGGTCCAAACACCTGGCGTGAAATAATGGAAGAACGTGCTAGACGTATACAAGAAGCAAAAGAAGCACAAAAACAAGCCAAAAAAGCAAAAGCAAAAGCAAATAAAGAACTAATGGATGACCTCAAAATGGTTGCGAAAGTTATAGGCGGAATACTTGTAGTCTTTGTTGCTATTGGCGCCGCAATCTATTATTCATAATGTCGCATGCTTTTTTGTTAATAGTGTATCTTGGCTCTAAGATTATTAGCCAAGACATGTATTTCAACAATATAGATAACTGCAAGTACTTTGCAAGTCGTTTTAACAACCAACCGCCTGTGCCCAATCCAGTTGCTGGCGAAGATCAACCAAAAACACGTAGTTACACAGCAGTATGTGAACCTAAACGCATAGGCAAAAATCAACCAAGGTACAATTAGGTACAAAATTTTGACGGTGTTGAAATTTTGACGGTTGTTTGGTACAAATTTCCATGTTGTACTGCATCGGCAAGAGTGATTATACCCATATAAGTAAAATTGAGAGCTAGAATTTTCATCTAGGATGAGTAACGTAAAAAGAATAGGGGGCTGTTCTTGCGTTACTCTGCAGGCAAAATTCCGAGGATGCAGATGCAACAAAAGATAGAAGAATTAGAAGCACAGATTGCAACACTTGAAAATACACTTGGTGAGATAAAACTAGTTCTACATAGTCTCGCAGAACGCGAAACTAAAACAAAAGATCAAGCAGAGTAATTAAAAAATGTACTATAAATACAGCAACGAAGAGCTAGAGAGTAAATCACATATATTTTGGAGACGCCCGTGTTAAGAGTATTATTGACACTACTAATAATGACGACTGCAGGAACTGCATTTGCACAGACAACAAGCAATGTAAACACCGACAGTAAAAGTAACAGCACAGTGACCACAGATGCGGATACAAAAACCATTGTGATCTCGCCTCCAGGTAGTGCTATCACACCTAACGTAAATGGCTCTGGCAGTGACCTTTGTACAGTAGGAGTTGCTGGTGCAGTACAAACACAGATACTAGGAATAAGTTCAGGAGAAACTGTGCGAGATCCTAATTGTGAAAGATTAAAACTATCAAAGACACTATATGACATGGGAATGAAAGTTGCCGCAGTAAGTGTACTGTGCCAAGATTCTAGAGTACATGATGCGATGAAGATGGCAGGCACACCATGTCCTTACTTAGGTGCAATTGGACAGGCTGCACAAGACAAATGGGACGCCAATCCAGATGCAATTCCAGAACCCGTAGTATTGGAGACTAAACAAGATGTTCAAAATAGAAATGGTGCGATCGCTGCTGGTGGCATTAGTCTTGGCTTGTTGCTACTCCTCTTACTCTAACGCCCAGCAATATTACAGTAATAACCTATTACAAAATAATAACATGGGTTACGATTACAACTATTTAAAGGCTGAAAACTGGTCAGGTGATTATGGTATAGGCTATTGGGGCGGAAGCATGGCCTCAGGTGGTGATAACCCAAGTATTCTAACAGGCTGCCAAACAATTCAGGTTTTATTTGGGAGGTGAAGACAGTACTGTTGCCGCAACTATTGCACTGAACACTGCACTACAATTAAGTGGTATACAAGTAGAAGGATTTAGATACCAGTGGAGGGTTAAAACTATAACACAACTGCTACGTATATGCAATCACAAGTTGATCCCTTTAAAATAACAGTAGATGTTAAAAAAGCAGATGGGTCGCTCTTTGCATCTTATAATTACGAATATGGTAGAACTGGTTGGGGAACTTTTACTGGATCAGAATCGTTTGGTGTTGCTCACTTGCCTGTATCGTTTTTTGGCGATATTGTAATATCAGCACAAGCTCAAGATATTGAAAACTTTGCAGGACACTATGGTCCTGAATTCAACGTTAGTGCAAGTTCATTTAAAATGATCTATAGTGTTGATCCTTGTCAGACAAATCCTCTTCATTCGGCTACCTGCCCTGGTTATGCAACTGCATTTTACAATCAACAATGCACTGCTAATCCATTGTATGATTCAGGTTGTACGGGCTATGCTGCCGCTTATTTGACGCAACAATGCAACAGTAATCCGTTGTACAGCACCAGTTGTTCAGGATACACAACAGCGTATTACAATCAACAGTGTGCTCTAGATCCTTTATATGATAAAGGTTGTACAGGTTATGATCAGGCATATTTGATAAACAGTGTCTTGCAGATGGTACATCAGATCCTAGTTGTCCAGACTATTTTATAGCCATGTGCAAAGCAGATCCATTATACAACATGGCTTGTACAGGATATGCAACTGCTTACTTTGATCAACAGTGTGGTTTAGATCCACAGTACGATCAGGCTTGTGCTGGATACGTAGATCTATCAGGTAACGATGGTGACTTTGTGGTTCTTGATCCTGTGATCAATGATGCTATTAAAGTTGAACCTCCAGTGGTAGTTATAGAAACACCGGTAGTAGTTGAAGAAACTGTTGTTGAAGAAACACCAGTTGAAGAAGTTATTGAAGAGGTAGTAGTTGTTGAAGCAGTAACAGTTGACCCAGTAAAAGCAAAAACTAAAAAAATTAAACAAATACGGCAAGAAATTACTCAATCACTTGCGGATAAGATGAGTACTGCGGCTAGTTTTGAAGTACAACAACAGATACAAACTCAATTGATCAGCATGATTGGTTATGTTCCGGACTATGCCAAATATAACAAAGCAAAACTATACGGCGGTGAACTACAAGAAGAAGTTAATCTAAAGGGCGGACGCATAGTTGATAATGCATTTGCAAGATGGTTTGTAAACGATCCTAACTATGAACGTTTAGAAGCATTACAATATAATTTAAAAGGAAATTAAAATGGCAGAAATAGAATATGGTGGTATAAAAGTAGGAGGTTCAAAACTATTATTAGTATTGCCTATAGTAACCACACTTGGAGGCGGGCTATGGGCTGGTTTTGAATTCTACAAAGACTACAGATATGAAAGCAATTATCTCTAATATAGATACACAAAAGATAGAATCACAACAGAGGCTAATTAATCAGCAACTAGCAGATGCGATAGACTACTCACGTGATATTAAAAATGGGCTACGTGAAGACATTGTAAGACTTGAACGCATTGTTGACAAAGTAGAAGATGATATGAACAAATTGGAAGACAAAACACGCACCTATGTTGATGATGCTGAAGAACGGTTTGATACCAAACGTGACGCACTGTTGAACCAATATGTTGCACAAAAGGATTTGTTGGTAAGCAAGGTTGAACAACTTAAGAAGTACATGGACAACAAACTGCAACGTGCATTGGATAATCCTCTTGCTAAATAGATGATGGAACCATCACAAGAATACTACGACGCAGTAGCAAAAGGCACACTTTCAAGAAACTCAAAGTGCTTGGGCAGGTGCTGACAGTAAAAACTATATTGAACAAATACAGTGTTTACGAAAGCATCACCGAGCGAAAACACTGTTGGATTATGGTTGTGGCAAAGGTGAACAGTACACACTAAAACTCCACCATTTGATCAACGCTGTGGATTTACCAGCAGTTACCTCTATGATCCATGTGTAAGTTACTACAGTGAACCACCACGCAGTAACAGAAAATTTGATGCTATTATTTGCTTGCAAGTTATAAGACACATACCCAATCAAGACATCAAATGGTTAAAAGAGTATTTTGAACGCACTGCAAAGAAGTTTGTGCTTATTGGTGAATTTGATCCTACGTTTAAACAAAAGCCAAAGAAAGTTACTAATAGTGATTCAGAAAGTAGAACCATAGACTTTTATCGCGAGGCGTTTGCAGACTGGAACAGTCCAGCAGAACTATACTTTCATTGGCGTAAACATCAATGTAAACACACACGTAAAGACAATGATAAAATTATAAATATCATGTAGTAAATGGAGAGCTAGAATGGCAGAAGAAATCAAAGAAGCAGGTTTTCATCCAGCAGATACAAACGGTGATGGAAAAGTAACTAAAGCAGAACAGGCAATGTATTTAGAGTTCAAACGCAAAGAACTAGAAGATGCAGATGCTATGCGTGATGCACAACGTAGTATGGCTTGGTTTGCACTGTTTGGAATGTTACTGTATCCATTTGCAGTAGTATTAGCAGTGCTGATAGGACTTACAGAAGCAAGTAAAATACTTGGTAGCATGGCAAGTGTATACTTTGTATCAGTTGCGGCTATTGTGGCAGCCTTTTTTGGCACACAAGCAATGAACACTAAGAAAAAGTGACCCACACATACTATGCAAGTGAACCAGTTGTAGACAACTTTTACTTTGTAAACATACCTAAATGTGCAAGCCAAACTGTACGTGCATGGGCTGCACAGATGGCAACTAAGGATGCAGACATCAAGAACCATTTAGGTTTTGTATCTTGCGTGAGCCTTGGGGCAGACTTAAAAGCACATTTGCATATGGTTGTGGTGCAAGATACAGTTATAATTTTACCATCGATATGATTGGTGAATGGTACTTGGGTAACCCGCCAAAGAATCCAACCTTTCAACAAGCAGACTTGCTAGTTCATTTTGGCACACAACGTTCATTTGTAGATAATGCACCATGTGCTATAGATCATTGGTACCATACTGGCATGATGCGTGAGCTTCGCAAGGATCTAAGTGCAATAAGCGGATGCACAGTAGGTTGGCAAGAAGAGAATCGCAGTAACTACACACAAGATTTTACAGTTGCATATAATGATGGTTCAGTGCAAACGAAACTAAACTGGATCAACTGCTTGAGACAGACCTAGAACTATACAGTTCGCACGGTTTTTCTTAGTTCTGTTCTACACGCCAAATAAACTTATCGTCAAAGAATAGACGTTTGTTATGTTCAGCAATTTGCTGACAACCATCCCAAATCCACTGTTGATATTTTGCACTCGAACTGTTTATACGATTCATTTCTGTTAATACCATGTCCATACGTTTAACTGGATCTTGTTCCTTGTCATAACTTTCATTTATATAAGGTTGAACGTCTCAAATCCATAACTGCGTATTGTTTCTAATGCACCAGGACCGTTTAGAATCATAAACGGATGGCCGCATGCCAACGGACGCAGTGTTTTTTCTGTAAGATGTATGCGTTGATCGTAAACAGTTTCTAACACTATGCTACAATTGGTATGTGCAAAATCATATGCATCATAAGTTGCACTGTTGTCACTTGTTACTTGATATTGTTTAAAACTGCCAATTTGCACGTTTTTTAAGCTCTGCAATTGTTCTAAGAATAAATTCCTATATGCACGTTTGCCAGTTGTTCCGAGTGCATAAACTAAAAAATTTGCCTTTATGTCTTGACTTTGTCGTTCTAATAGTGTATCATAAAGAGCAAAGCGATACCAATCAATAGCAATAGGAGCATGAGCCCACCAATAAGCACACTTAAATAATTTGGTGTTTTCATATTTTTTTACTTCCGGTGAATTCAATTCACTGTGTAACAATGTCCAATATGGTTGATTACTAGCAGGTTGAACCCAACGTAAATTTAAATTTGTAATACCTTTATCTATATGTTCTTGGATTATGTTACGTAATACAGGAGAGAAGGTATCTAATTGTTTTACAAGATTTGTATCCTTATAAAGATCAAAATCCAATGGCTCTTGGTCGTGACATAATATCACTGGAACTTTTTTATATAGTACATCTGGACGTGCATCTTCTTCGTTATCAATAATGTTTGTAAATCCTTTTTCACCCCAAGGATAAAAGTGTTTTACTAAAAACTTGTTTTCTAAGGCCTGGGCGACAAAATTGTATAAATTATTAGTAGGAATAGACATTAGAAAGGTTACCTCAAATGAAAATTGGATTCGTTGGTCTTGGAAAACTTGGACTCGATTGTGCTGAAGTTATGGCTGAAAAAATACACTGTGCATGGTTATGATATTTACCCACGTAAGAGTGGTAGTGTAAATGTTTGCGACACTCCAAAGGAAATGATAGACAACAGTGATTGGATTTTTATCGCAGTGCAAACGCCGCACGCAGAAGGTTACGATGGCAGTGTTCCAAGCTCGCATATGGAACCAAAAGACTTTGGACATGATGCTGTGAAAGATGCTATTAAAATGGTTAACGAACATGCTACCGAACCAAAAAAAATAGTGTTGATATCAACTGTGCTTCCTGGCACTACACGTAGAGAGTTTTTTAGTTTGTTGAACAGCGAGCACCAGTTTTTATACAATCCATATCTAATAGCAATGGGCAGTGTAAAGTGGGATTTTGCAAATCCCGAGATGGTAATGATAGGAACTGAAACCGGCGATCCTAGTGAGATGAAAGAACTTATTGAATTGTACCGTCCACTAATGCGTAACAATCCAAGATATGTAACAGGTACATGGGACGAGTGCGAAAGTATAAAGATATTCTACAATACGTTTATAAGTGCCAAAGTAGGACTCGTTAACATGATACAAGACTTTGCACTAAAGATAGGTAACATAAACGTGGACGTTGTTACAGACGCTCTAGCACAGAGTACAATGCGTATTATGGGTCCTAAATACATGACTGCAGGCATGGGAGACTCAGGTGCATGTCATCCAAGAGACAATATAGCACTGCGTTGGTTAGCAAAAGAATATGACATTGGCTATGATATGTTTGACACCATTATGGGGGCAAGAGAAGTTCAAGCAAAAACCTAGCAGACTTTTTAGTTGAAAATGCAGACGGTAAGCCTATTGTTATACACGGTAAAGCATACAAGCCTGATGTACCTTTTTGTATCGGAAGTTATAGTACACTAATTGGTTTTTATATCGAAGAGCAAGGATTATCTGTTAAATACATTGACCCAATTGCAGACAACCCAAAGGACGTAGTTGCCACAATAGACGAACCATCAATTATATTATATGCACATAACAGATACATCACATATGGATATACTGGACAGTATACCAAAGATGATACTTTTTATTGCGATATACCAGAAGGTTCAACTATAGTTGATCCGTGGAGAAACTTGCCAAAAGACATGGAAGGCATCAAAGTAATACATTATGGAAACACAAGAACACAGTAACTGGTATTCTGGACATACGTATCCGGTATGGGCAGATGCATACAAAGACCTAATGTATATCAACGAACCATTTAATGACAGAAGTCAGTTTGAAAGAATGGCGAGACTTAGGATATACTCAAACTAAATTTACTGGCGATATGTACGATATGCGACAGGAGGCGCCTGAATGGATGCACTTAATAAGAAATGTGTTTGATTGGCGTTTCTTTAGTTGGAGTGTGTATCGTATGAATCCAGGCAGTACTTTGCCTATGCACGGTGATACCTATGCTAGATTTCGAGAGTTGTATTCATGGGATGGTGACATACATCGTGCAGTTATATACATGGAAGACTGGCAAAGCGGGCACATAAGTGAATGTGAAAATACTGTTATTACAAACTGGCGTGCTGGTGATTACATAGTATGGAAAAATGATACACAACATCTAGCTGCCAATGTTGGAAAAACTCCCAGATACACCTTGCAAATAACCGGAGTTGTTCAGTGAAGATAAGAAGTTTTAACGAGTGGGACCAACTTCGAGAATGCTATGTTGGTGTTGCAGATCATGCCAACTGGCCTAGTGAAGACCCTGTGTTTGCAAACGAAAGCGAAAAAACACTGTGGAAAGAAACGCCAGTACCTAGTGGACCTGTTCCAGATTGGATTATCGAAGAAGCAAATGAAGATCTCAACCTATTAGCAGAAATATTAGAAAAACAGGATGTTAAAGTAAACAGACCAAGTACTGCACTAGACTTTCAAGGCTTAGGTGGCATGTACAACTATTGCCCTCGAGATAGATTTTTAATAGCAGGCAGAGAAATACTTAGCCCAGCAATGATGTATCCATGTAGACAGATGGAACAGTTGTGTTATAGAGACATGCTTATAGATAATACTGTAAAGCAAATGCCACTTAACGCCGGTATGGTACTAGATGCGGCTAATATATGCAGACTAGGAAATGACTGGTATACTTAGAAAGTGAAAGTGGCAACGTACAAGCATATGAATGGCTTTGCGAACAGTATCCAAACATCAACATTGAAAAAGTAAACTTCTACGCAGGTGTACATATTGATTCAACCATAGTTCCATTACGCAGTGGACTTGCAATATGCAACAAACCAAGAGTAAAAAGCAAACGTTATTTGCCAAAGTGCATGAAAGATTGGGAAATTATCTGGGTTGAAGATGTTGTCGCAAGTGTGTTTTACCAATATCCATATGCAAGTAAATGGATTGGACTTAAACATGCTGGTTGTAAATCCAACCACAGTTATAATGGATACGGCACAATTAGAGCTAAGTAAAGTACTAGAGAAAAAAGGTTTTACAGTAATACTCACACCTTAAGACATGCACGAACACTTGGTGGAGGACATCATTGTGTAACTCTTGATACATGGAGAGAAAGTAGGCCACATGCTTAAAGAAGATGCAGTCGAAAAATTAGTACAAAAAGAAGTAAAACGACAAGTTGAGAATCAAGTAGCTCAAGCAATCAACGATCCTGAATGGGTAATTGAACTAGAAAATAAGATTACAAAATTTGTACAAGATAGAATCGTTGCACGTTTTAGCAATATCAGTACTGTTCCTGATCTTGTTAGCACAGTTGGTTCAAGTGTTGAAAAAATGTTTGCGGATGGATTTGTTCCAAACATTGAACATGGTAGATAACACACTTTGGTTCAAGCAGTTGACCAAGCAATAGAACGTCTTGTAAACAAAACAGTTGACCAATTGGTATTTGATCCAAACTGGATACAAAAACACACACAGATTGCACATAAACTGGCGACAGAATACGTAAAGGACTTAAAGAAGAAAATGTACGTGGTATATTACGTGAAGTAGTACTTGATAATGCAGGTACAATACAAAAAGATTTGAACAGAGAAGTAACAATTGAAAAAGGACTAGTAGTTGTAGACAATCACCTAAGTTCCGAGACGATGGACACACGTTCAGATGTAAACATTGGCGGCGCTTGGTTATAGATGGTGAGTTAGCAGTTAAAGGACGTATAAGTTTAAGCAATCCTAGTTTTAAGGAACTTAGTGACACTATTGAAAAGAATGCTATAGATAAACTTAAAACAGATTTTATTGCAGAAACCAGCAAATACAATACGAGAACAAATACAAGACGGATTAATGTAAAAAATATACTAGTACGTGGTGAAAGTTTAGTTGATGATAACAAACTAAGCAGTGCAATAACAAAAACAAATATAGAAGAAATAGGCACACTTAAAAGCCTCACAGTAGGTACAGAACTTAAAGTTGACAACAAACGTGTAGGAATAAACACAACTGCACCACGCAGTGCATTATCCATTTGGGATAGCGAAATTGAAATTGACATTGGAAGACGCAGTCAAAATACTGCACAAATTGGAACTAGTAAAGCACATGATCTAAGTTTTATTACTAACAATCAAGAACAACTAACAATAGATAAAGATGGTTTGGTTAGTGTAGGTAAATTACGTGTTGGCAGAAATAGAATAAGCACGCATAGTGGCACACCAGGTTGGAGCGGAGCAAAAGGCGACGTAGTATTCAACTACAATTACAAGCCAGGTGAAGCATTTGCATGGATTTGTTGGTGATTATCGCTGGCAAGAACTAAAGTCAGCATAATGGAAATAGCATGGGTACTAAGTGAAGACTATGCTGATCCTATAGTAAAGTCAGAAACAATCAAAGACATTGGCACAACTTGGGGTTCGTGGAAAACATGGCGTAGTTGGAGTACAGATAATGTACTTTGTGCAGACAATGCAAAAGCACAGGATTTAATTAAACGTGCATTTCACAGTGTGTAATTTTTATATCCTCAACAGTCATATACACACTCAAATCGTCCAGCTGGTGTAAAAGTATTTGATGGTGACTTCCCAGATGATTTCGCAAAGCAGGAAGATGTCATAGTATGCATCTTTGCAGTCATAGTGAACTTGTATTGTGCATGGGATTCAATCTACAAGAAGTAACAGAAACAGACCCTAAAGCAAAATTTCTTGCAAAAAGTTATCTAGCCGCAGTACGTGGTAAAAAAACAATCCAAACACACAGTTTGTGTTTATTGATCAT
>UEXL01000410.1_pt1 | contig 14416 bp, 21 predicted proteins | sample 1796671 | NCBI WGS metagenome assembly UEXL01 (sample SAMEA4772471, study PRJEB27181) | metagenome
ATTTTATCGGTGTCCGGCATGGCCATGATGTAGCTGGGTGAGCGCTGCAGCATGGTCACCTTGGCCGCTTTTTCTGCCATTGCCGGCACTACCGTAATCGCCGTGGCACCACTGCTGCCGATCACCACCACCTTCTTGCCGCTGTAATCCAGCTCTTCCGGCCATTGCTGCGGGTGAATAATCTGGCCCTTGAAGCTCTCTTCTCCGTCGAAGTGTGGCCGGTAACCATGGTCATAGTTGTGTAATACCCAGCGCAATTCACCATGAACCCGCAGGTGAATTCACGGCTTTCGCCGCTGGCTTCATGCTGCGTATAGAGTGTCCATTGCTGCTCATTGCTGGACCAGTCAGCGTTATCCAGTTTCAAGCCATACTGCACTTTGTCGTAAAGGCCAAACTCACGGGCTGTTTCCGCCACGTATTCACGGATATCTCCACCCTTGGCCAATACCTTCTCGGAGTACCAGGGCTTGAACTCAAAACCGAAGCTGGCCATGTCGGAGTCCGAACGGATACCGGGATAACGGAATAGATCCCAGGTCCCGCCCACTTTTTCCCGTCGCTCGATAATGGCCATGCTTTTATTGGGAAACTGGCGGGCGATGTGGCAAGCGGTTCCGATACCGGATAGTCCGGCGCCTATTATCACGATGTCGTAGTGCTGGGCGCTCATGGCGGCCTCCTTGTTGTGATTATTGAATATCGTTACCCATCACTATTTCAGAAGCCGACCTTGACAATATTGACCTATGTGGACATATTTTGACATAACGCGACAAAAACGTCCGTTATTGAGTCCGAATATGCAACGAACGACATCACCAAAGGTCAACCGCCCAAACAACTGGCCTCACCATGAGTGATCTGATTCGCGCCACCAACCTGTGGGGGTTCGACGAGCTGGTGCGCCAACTGGGTGGCGACCCCTTGCCCTTGCTGGAGCGTTACCATATTCCTCCGGAGGAACGGCGGGATGACAGCTCGTTCCTGCTTTATCGCAATCTGACAGCGTTGTTCGAAGACACCGTCCAAACCCTTAATTATCCGCAACTCGGCCTCAAACTGGCGGAGTATCAGGGCATGGATATTCTTGGCCCGATTAGCGTGATCGCGCGCAGTGCGGCCACGGTAGGCGACGCCCTCGACAGCATTGCCCGCTATCTGCACCTGCACAGCCCGGCCCTGGGCATCAGCAACACCCTGTGCGAACACCAAGGCCTGCCCTGTATCCGTTTTCAGTTCACCATTGATGAAGACAGCTCCGGGGGCTATCGCCCCCAGGCCTATGAGTTGAGCCTGTCGAACTCTCTGCAGGTCATGAAGTTGCTCTGCGGGGACACTTTCCGTCTATACAGTGTCCACTTCATGCACGCACGCCAGGCTGAGCTTGATGCGTATCACGACGTGTTCCGCTGCGACGCCTACTTCGAACAGGATTGGTGCGGCTTTTATTTGCCTGCGCCAGCCTTCGCCATGCCGCTATCCAGCGCCGACCACCATACCTGGGAGCTGGCGGAGCGTTATCTGGCTTCCCAGCAGGCACCTAACGCCATCACGCTCAGCGAAGATGTCACCCGCCTGATCACCACCCTGCTCCCCACCGCCCAGTGCACCAGCGCCGCCATTGCCTCACACCTGTCCTTGCATAAACGCACCCTGCAGCGACGCCTGGCCAATGAAGGGGTCAGCTATGAACAATTGCTGGAAGAGGTGCGCCTGAAACTGTTGCGTGAGTATCTGATGGAACCCAATCTAAAGCTCAGCCAGGTCGCCGGGCTGCTGGGCTACTCCGAGCAATCGGCCTTCAACCGGGCCTGCCGCCAATGGCTCGGCACAACGCCACGGGCCTATCGCCGCCAGCTATTGAGCCAGGCCTAGACAGACGACGCGCTTACAACTCATCAAAGGAATCGTAATAATCGGCAAGGCGATCAATCAGTGTACGCACCGCCGGCAGCATGCCCCGGCGTGACGGGAACACCACATGGATAATGTCTTTCGCCAACGCCCAGCGGGGCAGTAGCTGCACCAACTCACCACGCTCCAGCTGGTGCTGCACGGTGAGAACCGGCAGTTGCACCACCCCCACACCGGCCACCGCCGCACGGCGCAGGGCAATCATGTCGGTGGTCACATAACGGGGCTGGTGAAACACCCGAACCTCACTCCCATCTTCCCCGCGCAGGGACCAGCGAAAATCCGGACGCGGCGCTCCCAACCCGAGACTCGGCCAGCTGGACAGCGCTTGCGGATGGCCCGGCATGCCGTACTGCGCTACCAGCTCCGGGCTGGCTACCAGCGCCAGCCGCCGGTCAGACAACACCCGCACCACCAAGTCACTGTCCTCCAGACCCGGTGGGCGAACCCGGATCGCCACATCCACCCCTTCACTGATCACATCCACGCGCCGATTGGTGGCTTCCAGATGCACGGTGATTTCCGGGTACTGCTTCATGAAGTCGGCCAGGAAAGAGCCGATATGCACATGCAGCAGCGTAATCGGGCAAGCCAGACGAATAACCCCACGGGGTTCCGCCGTCACAGTATCAATGGCTTCTTGGGCCGACTCGGCCTCCACCAGCATGGCCTTGCAGTGCTCATAGTATTGCTGCCCGACCTCGGTCACCGAGAACTGCCGGCTTGAGCGATTGATCAGCCGCACCCCCAGCCGCTCCTCCAGCCCAGCCACCCGTCGACTCAATTTTGACTTGGGCACCGTGATCGCCCGGCTGGCCGGGGCAAAACCACCGAACTCCACCACCTTGGCAAAGTAGAACAGGTCGTTAAGGTCCACCATCTATCGTCCATTTTTGCAACGCTGAGTTGTAATTTTGCCATCTACTCGCCCGCTCGTTCCACCCATAACATGAATCCATGACCAAAACGGAGGAACCCGCCATGAAAAAGATTCTCGGTATGTATTCCGCACCCGCCCCGCACTGGGTGGGAAACGGCTTCCCGGTTCGCTCCCTGTTTTCCTACGAAAGCCACGGCAAACAGCTGAGCCCCTTCCTGCTGCTGGATTACGCAGGGCCGGCACGCTTCCCCCTGCCACCAAGCCTCGCGGCGTTGGTGAGCACCCACATCGCGGCTTTGAAACAGTGACCATCGTCTACCAGGGCGAGGTGGCTCACCGGGATTCCACCGGACAAGGCGGCGTGATTGGACCGGGTGACGTGCAGTGGATGACCGCCGGTGCCGGCATCCTCCACGAGGAGTTTCACTCCCCCGCTTTCACCTACCAGGGCGGCGAGCTGGAAATGATCCAGCTGTGGGTGAACCTGCCCGCCGCGGACAAGATGACCGCCCCGTCCTATCAGGGCATCCGCAGTGATGAGATCCCGGTAGTGCCACTGGCGGATAACGCCGGGGAAGTGCGCGTCATCGCCGGGGAGTTCCAACAGCACGCAGGGGCGGCCAGCACCTATTCGTCCATGCAGGTCTGGGATATCCACCTGCGGGCGCATGCCAAGGTGACGCTGGACCTGCCTGAAGGTTGGAACACCGCGGTCATCACTCGCAAAGGCAATGTTCAGGTCAACGAACATACCCAGGCGGCTGCGGCACAGATGGTGGTACTCGACGCAAAGGGCACGCAAGTACAGCTCCGCGCCGAGGCGGACAGCGATCTGCTGCTGATTGCCGGTGAACCACTGGATGAGCCCGTGGTGGGTCACGGTCCTTTCGTGATGAACACCCGGGAAGAAATTCAACAGGCCATTCATGACTTCCAAAGCGGCAATTTTGGCCAGATCCCGGCCTAACCCTTAACCAACGGGTGGCGCTCAGCGCCACCCCTCATTCGCAGGAGAAAGACCATGGGTAAGCAATACAAGCGACTCGACAAGGACAACGCAGCGGTACTACTGGTCGACCATCAGGCCGGCCTGCTGTCTCTGGTGCGCGACATTGATCCGGACAAGTTCAAGAACAACGTGCTGGCACTGGCCGACATGGCCAAGTACTTCGAGCTGCCGACCATCCTCACCACCAGCTTTGAAACCGGCCCCAACGGTCCACTGGTGCCAGAACTCAAGGAGATGTTCCCCGATGCGCCCTATATCGCCCGCCCCGGACAGATCAATGCCTGGGATAACGAGGACTTCCTCGCCGCCGTAAAGGCCACCGGCAAGAAACAGCTGATCATTGCCGGCGTGGTCACCGAAGTCTGCGTGGCGTTCCCGGCCCTCTCGGCCCTGGAGGAAGACTTCGAGGTGTTCGTGATCACCGACGCCTCCGGGACCTTTAACGCCATGACCCGGGACGCCGCCTGGGACCGCATGAGCGCCGCCGGCGCCCAGCTGCTGACCTGGTTCGGCGCAGCCTGCGAGCTACACCGTGACTGGCGCAATGATATCGACGGGTTGGGGGCGCTTTTCTCCAACCACATCCCGGATTACCGCAATCTGATCACCAGCTACAGCACCCTTACCGAAGGGAAATAACCCACAGGCAGCGACCTGCTGGCCGCCCTGACAGGGCGGCCAGCAGACTGCACCACAAGGGCAGATCTACGCACCACCAAAGTAAACACACCGTTCATCATTGAACCTTCTTCACAGCAATAAACAGCTTGTTTCCCGCAAATAGTCGTTTTTTGCACGATTTACCGTCAATTATGACGATAAACAGCCTGTAATATTTTGTGACTGAATGGTAACTTGCGCCGGCAAAATCATAACTCGGGAAAGTTACCATGAAGCATTCAAACAAAGCCGTGCTGGCAGCCGCGATTGCTGCTGCGTCTACCCAAGCCATGGCCAATGGCCTGGCCCTGAACGAACAGAGCGCCAGCAGCGCCGGTTCTGCCTACGCAGGCCGCGCCTCTACCGCTATCAACGCCAGCACCCTGTATGGCAACCCCGCCGGCATGAGCCGCCTGGACCGCGCCGAAGTCAGCGGCGGCTTGGCCTTTATTGATGCCAGCACTGACATTAGTGATGCTCAAGGCGCCTTCCCCGGCACCAACGATGGCGACATGGTGCCCTTCACCGCCGTGCCCTTCGGTTACTATGTCACTCCCCTGAACGAGAAATGGCATGCCGGCATCGGCCTGTACGCTCCTTTCGGCGTGGAAAGCGATTACGAGAGCGGCTGGCAGGGTCGCTACGAAGGCCTGAAAAGCATGGTGCAGGTTGTCACCATTCAGCCCACCCTCAGCTACGCGTTCAACGATCGCATCTCTGTAGGTTTCGGTCCCACCATCAACCACATTTCTGGTGAGCTGACCAGCAATGTGCCAAACGGCAGCATCCCACCACTAGGCGTTACTGGCTCCGGCGACGCTGAAGTCGCGATTGAAGGTGACGATATTGCCTACGGCTTCAACGTGGGCACGGCTGATTGCTGTCAACGATCGTCTCGATTGGGGCCTGACTTACCACTCGAAGACAAAATTCTCCCTGGAAGGCGACACCAAGGTAACCGGAGGCAACGGCACCCTTGGCGCACTGCCACCCAACCCCATGTTTCCTGCTGGCACCCCCGGCTTGAACGGAAAATATGATGCAGAACTGGACATCACCATGCCGGAATCTGTCGACACCTCCGTCAGCCTCCAGGCAACCGATGATCTTGATCTGTATATGGGCGTCACCTGGACTCGCTGGAGCCGACTGCAAGGCATTGAAGTCCAGAACAGTGGCGTCAATGCTGCCTATGCGCCTGCCTTCGGCACCATCACCGAAGAGCTGAACTGGGAAGATACCTGGTCCTTCGCCGTTGGCGGGGCCTATCAGCTGAACCCGAAATGGGTTATTCGCGCCGGCTACGCCACCGACAAGTCTCCCACCAGCGATGCGGATCGTACCGTGCGCATCCCGGTGAGCGATCGTGATATCTACACTCTGGGTGCCGGCTGGAGCCCCACCGCTGACCTGACCTTTGATGCCGCCTACGCCTACATCAATGAAGAGAAAGGTCGCGTGGCGCAGGAGTTCTACAGCGCCGATTTCGAAAACAGCGCTCACGGCCTGGCCCTGCAGGCGACGTACCGCTTCTGATTTCAGGTGCGCTAACGTCACATAAAAAACGGCGCCCCAAGGCGCCGTTTTTTTTATGCCGCACTGCGGCCGCTACACGGTTCACGCGGCGCGCCCAACACCAAACATTACTCTTCACCCTCTCTTTTAGGTCGATTTAGGCTTAGCCGTAAACCGACAAACCCGCAGCGATGAAGACAAGCCTCTGAGCACTGGCCACTTAACCAATACGCAACGCCGCATTAACCCTTGATCGGCAACCGAATCAGCTCACCGTTTCCCGTTCCGTTTCGGTGAGGTGTTTGGGATGCCCCTCCGTCACCTTGCCTACCCAGAGCGGATGAGGCTCAGCCAGGCGCACGCGCTTGCGAAACTGGCGGCGCACCACCCACAAGGATAACGCCACCAGCAGCAACAAGCTGTTGATCAACAGGTTATCTGCCTCAAGAGCGTGGGCACTCTCCAGCGCCACCTGCAACAGCGGCACCGCCAAATAACACAACGGCGCCACCATGAGCATCAGGCCACTGAACCGCAGCGGCGAGGCTCGCAAACTCCACAGCACTAACAGCAACACCACCACACCGCAAACCGCTCGCTCCGCAGTGGCGACCCAGGCCGCCCAGGGCGTATAAGGCAGCCCCTTGCTGACCAGGAAACTGCACGCCACGCCGATCACAACGCCAAAACAAAGCCCAAGGGTCAGACGCAACAGAAACGCCGATCCACGACTTGGCCCCTGGCGATCACTGCGACGCTCGCACCACAGCACATTACCGGACACAAACAACAACGCCCCCAGCAAGCCCATGGCGAAGTACAGCCATTTCACCAGCATCCCGCCGTAATCGCCAAAATGCAGGGAGTACACCGGCGAGAAGGAATCAAAGTTCAGGCTGCGCTGCCCCGGAGCGATCACGTTCAAGATGCCCATCGCGGGATCCAGCACCACATGCGCGTGATGCCCCACGTAACCGGGCACGGACCCCGCCACATCCACCCAGCCGGCGGCATCGCCGTAACCGCGGATTTCCACCCAATCCACGCTCATCTCAGGCAACGCATCGCCCGCGGCAGACAAGTAATCCGCCATCGGCACCATGGCAGCGGTTTCGCCCTGACTTTGCACTGGCGGCCAGACCGCCGTTTCCTCTTCGATGACCCCGCGCAACTGGGGACCAAACACCAGGGCACCCAGCACCACGGCCACCAGCGTAAAGGCGCCCATGGCCGCCCCGGTGACCGACATGATCAGGTGGAACGGCAAGCTGACCACACCGATCAGGTTATGCATGTTCTTCCAGTAACGGCGCATGTTGCCCTCATGCTTGAGGGCAAAAATTCCTTGCGCAGTTTCGGCCAATGAATCACCAACCCCGTGAACAGGGCCGCGCCATACAATATCGAGATCAGCCCCATGAAGGTCATGCCGAGGTTGATGGGCAGGCCGCCACTGGGGATCGCCAACTGGTAATGCAGCTGATTGATGAAATCCGCCAGCGCCGAACGGGGCTTTTCAACATACTTTCCCGCCTCGTCGAAATCCGTGGCATGGGCCGTGAGCCACTCCCCCGCACCAGAATCACTGGACTGAAACCACATTACCGCCGGGTCTTCCTCAGGCAGGAAAAAAAGGCGTTTACGCGCATCCGGATATTGGGCGGTAACACGGTTCAGAAGCGCCTGCCCATCGATGGCGTCTTGCGACACTTGCGTTGTGGCCTGTGGCGTCTGCCAGTGGTGCATTTCGTGATGGAACACGTTGAGAGCGCCGGCAAAAAACGCCACAAACAGAGCCAAACCACTGACCATGCCCAGCCAGGCATGCAGGTCAATAAAGCGTCGCAAACGGTCCGCCTTCATGCACCACTCCCATACAAAGCCGTGGTTTGCAGCGCCATCCAGGCCACCCCATTCATTACCAGCAAGGCCACCAGCGGCGGCCAGGTGCGCTCAGGCAACGCCACCAAGGTCACCAACAACATCCACAACAGGGTCACCCCCAGCAGCTGCAACACCAGCCAGGACTGCCAGGGCACCGGGAGCGACGCCGCCAACAGCCCCATCAGCATCCCCGACAAGGGCAGGCTCAGCAGAAACGCCAGAAACGCTCTCATCGATTGCCCCTCCGGCGCTGATAACTATCGCGATAATGGCTGACCAGTAATGGCACCAGCAGGGCCGGCAACGTGAACACCCACAACCCCACAAACAGACCCACACTGGCGCCCAGCTGTAGCGACAACAGCCACAATCCACCAGCCAGCAGGGCCAAGGCAATAAAACGGGTAAAGGCGGGAAGGGGCTGATCTAACCAGCGCTGCTGGCGATCCGAGAGATAAAACAGCAACACACTGGCAAGTGTGGCCAGAACGGCAACCAGCATAGGGAGAAAACCATTAATTATGATAATGGTTCTCATTTAATAGCAGCAGGACGTTTTCGTCAAGATTCCCAGCCCGCCCACCGGCTCAGCGGGGGCGCAGCTCGCGCAAATAATCACTGGCCTCGCTAAGACGCGCCGTGGACAGGCGGTCCCAATCCACTGATTCACGATCCGGCATCCATACACCGGCAAACGTGGACGCATCCGCCAGCACCAACTCCGCGTTGAGCATGGGCACACCGTGGTAATCACCGGCGAACCCTCCAGCCCGGCGAATCACCGACCACCAGGCCGGCGGCCGCCAGTGCAGGCGCACATCAGGCAAATGACAACTCAGCTCGGTTTCTGCCACGCAGCATTCCAGCACGCTGTCCTGCTGACGACTCAACCCCTGTCGCCACAATGCCGACCCGGCCACCATGACCAGCGACGGAAAAGCCCGCAGCAAGGCTCGACAACGATCCTCATCAGTAAGCGGATCGCCCAGCACCACTTTGTAGAATACCGGCCGCGGCGGCGCCACCTGCTTGACCACTCCGGCCTCCAGCCAGCGCAGCACGGTATCCAACGCGCCGCCAGATTCCTCCGGTTGCAGTTGCTTGAGATCCGAGAGGGTAAAAACCCGTGGCAAACTATCCAGTGCGGGAGACAACATCGTCATTGCCTGCATCAACGGTCCGCCACATCCGCCAGGGGAAGCCGCAAGCCCAGGCAGGAACGCAGGCCCATGGTCCACGTCAGCAGATGACAAATCACCGTAAGCTGCCGGGCCTCCGGCAGCCCGGCCAATCGTAGTAACACCACCTCGTCGACCTCACGCTCGAGCCTCTTGATTTCCCGGGCCCGCAGGTCATTGGGGTTTTGGCGTTGCGCCAGGCGCAACGTCAACAATCGCCCCTGAATATCATCTTCCTGCGCTGCATAGGCACGTTCGATCAGGCTGTAACTGGACAGGTGCCGCATGGCGCGGGAGCGCTGATGACGACGGGAACGGTGCCTTTGCGGCACCACGAACACAGAGAAGACCCGCGCCAGCCACTGCACAGCAGGGAGCCAGCCGGCGCCATCACGGCGCGCCATCAGGTACCAGCCCCAGGCCCGCAAACGGGACACATCCCGGCGCAGCACCCGCACCCGGGCATGGCTATCCGCACTGCCCGACGACGCAAAGCTGGCCCGGTAAACGGCCAGGTACTCCTGCAGGGCCTGCAGCCGTGTTTCCACAGCCTCCAGCTCCAACTCCTGCTGACGCCACTTTCCCACGCCCTGCTGTGTCCCCATAAACTGAAACTCCTGCATAGCCACTACTCATAGACAATGCATATAAAGTGAAGCCGGCACCGCTGTGAAACAGATTCAGGCCGGCACCGCTAACTCTAACGATGCCGCCCTGCCCACCCCAGAACAAAACCGTCCGATTTCCGTGTAGCCACGTAGCCGTTTTGTATCTTCCTGATACAGCCTCTGGAACCAGTTCACACTTTCAGTATTTGCATCATTTCACCTACACCAAAATGCATGAATATCTTATTCTCCTGCGCCACCACAGACAGGATACCCCCCTTTGCACCTACGCCCTTTCACGCTCTGGATTTGCTTCGCCCTGCTTGCCCCCGGAGCGCCCCTGCAGGCTCACCCCGGCGGGCTCGATCAACAGGGCGGGCACACTGACCGGCGCACCGGTAACTACCATTGCCACCGTGAACCCTGCCTCACTCTGCACCGCCAACAGCAACAGGCTGAACAGGACGCCGACGACGCCCAACGCGCTTTCAGTGAACTCTATGACCGGGACCGCTGGCCCCACTGGATTGATGCCGACAAGGATTGCCAGGACACCCGGGCAGAAGTCTTGATCAACACCAGTGAAATTGCGGTGACCTTCACCGGCCCGGACCACTGCACCGTGGCCGGCGGTCGCTGGTACGACCCCTACACCAACCAGACCTTCACCCAAGCCAGCGACCTGGACATGGATCACTTTGTCCCTGCGCCATGCCCACGGGCACGGCGGCGACCAATGGGACGAACGGCTACGGCGACAATTTGCCAACGACCCGGATAACCTGATCCCGGTATCCGCCAGCGCCAACCGCAGCAAAGGCGCCCGCAGCCCAGACCAGTGGCTCCCCGATAACCGTCGTTACTGGTGCGAATACGGCCAACACTGGGAACAGATCAAACAACGCTACCAATTGATGGTCACGCCCAGGAAGCGGACGCCCTGAAACAGCTGTTAAGCCACTGCCCGTTGGCGGCACATCCCTGACAGGCTTTGCAAACCCCAAACGACAAAACCCCGGCTCAAGGCCGGGGTTTTGATTGTCGCCGCTACCGCCCGAAGGCGGTGCGCTCATTGCATAAAAGTCTTACTGCTGGGCAGCATCTTTCATGTCTTCAGCTGAGTCTTCGGCGCTGTCATAGGCGTTATCCATATCTTCGCCCATTTCTTCCATCGGCCCTTGATCCGGGGTGATGTTTTCTACCGCCTTGTCTACCTTCTCGCCAGCGTCCTCAACCGGACCGTCGTTGGCATCACAGGCTGCCAGCAGGGCAGAAGAGGCGAAAATGGCGGCCAATGCCGCTTTACCGAAAGTACGCATAGAATCACTCCTTGAATTAACTGATTCGGACAGTGAGCACTCTAAGCATGTTCACGGCGCTTGGCCAAGGGGATTTGCACATTTAGCGCCATTTTACGAAGAGTTACAGACGGGCCCGCGCTAATTGGCATAGTCCTTTTCCCTTTCCCAGCGCCCTCAGCCGGGTAAGATAGCCCCGATAACAAGGAGAAAACATGAAAAAAACCGGGCGCAATGCAGGGCGAAACGTAGGAAGAAATGTGGGCGGCCTGGCACAACTGGTGACCCGTTTTGGCAATGAAATCACCCAGGTCGTACAGGACATCCACGGCGCCGTGGCCAATCCCTTCAACCTGCGCGGACACGATTACACCCCGCTCCCATGGTGTACAACCTGATCCGCTACGGCTTTCGCCAGGCCGGCAACCTGGCCGGCATGGCCGACCTGCTCACCGACCCACAGCGGGAATTGCGCGACAGCCTGGATCTGCAAAGCATCATCAATGGCATTTTCGGGCAGCTGCTGGTCGAACAGAACAACCGTTATGCCCTGCCCATGACGCTGCTCCCCAAAGCGCCGTCGGCGCCGAATGCCGACACGTTAGTGATCTACCTGCACGGGCTGTGCATGAATGAAGCCTGCTGGAATAGCCCCGCTGCTGACGCCTTCAACCAATGGGCACGCCAGAATCACAACGCGGATATTCGCTACCTGCGTTACAACACCGGCCTGCATATTTCCGATAATGGCCGCAAACTGGCCGGGCTGCTGGCCCATACGGCCCTGCCCGAGCGCGTTATCCTGATCGGCCATTCCATGGGCGGGCTGGTCGCACGCAGCGCCTTGCATCAGGGGCGCCAGCGAGGCGACAGCTGGGTCAACCGGGTCAGCCATCTGGCTTGTCTCGGCTCACCCCATCAAGGCGCCCTGCTGGAACGGTTTGGCAACGAAGCCAATCGCCTGCTGGGCCGCACCCCTACTCCCGGCCCTTGATGCGCCTGGCCAACCTGCGCTCAGACGGCATCCGTGACCTGCGCTTTGGCTATGTACTAGAAGACCAGTGGCGGGACCGCCCGCTGGACGACCCGCGCCCCACCAGCAAGGTGCCTCTGGATCCGCAGGTACAGCAGTTATTTATCGCCGGCAGCGTCAGTGAACCCGACCATGCCCAACCCCGGGGCGACTGGCTGGTGACCACGGACAGCGCACTGGCGGAGCATCTCTACCCGCAAGCGGACCATCTGACCCGAGAACTGTTTTTCCAGATGGGCCACATGACCATGATCGAGGAAAGCCGCACCTACGCTCGGGTACAGCGGTGGCTGGACGAATCGATTCCCGCCACAACGCAACCAACGGCTCAAGTCACTGATTGAAGGCTCGATCTGAAAAAGCAGCGTGAGTCGGTTTTTATTTTTGCGGCGCCACTGCCTCAGCGAGTCCCGCGGTCAGCCGGCGACCAGCACGGCGACAGCCAATGCAAACAGCGCCAGTGGAAGGATAATGATGCCATTGCGGATAGCGCGCTCACGCCAAAGTGCCCAACGATAGTAACGGTGCATATGATTTCCCCTGTTTCCCCAAATAAACAGGAAGTATAGGGATGTCAAAACAACATCAAATCGCCCAAATGGGGTATATGCAACAATAACGCCAGGGCTTTACAGCGAGTGCAGCCAGAATTGCATGGCTTTGCGGCTGGGGGCATTGCCCACATCAGTCCAGTCGAAATGGGCCACAAGCTGGTTCTGTGGGAAGTAATCCCGGGCGCGCCAGAATGCATCCAGCGGCTGGTAATCCGCAGGGCGAGCAGGGTGCGACTCTTCCCGCGCTACTGCGCAAAAGGCGGTATGGCGAAACCCGAAATCCGCCGCATATTGCTCACGCAGGTCAAAGAACCGGTGGCCGACGCCCTCACCGCGATAGGGTTTGAGCAACACCGACTCACCGAAATAGAACACCGAATCCAGCTCCGCCCCCAGCTGCCGGAAAGGCGCCTGAAACTCATCATCCGCTTCACGTAATGGCAGCGCCGTTGCCGCCCCGACCAGCCGGTTGTATTCAGCGCCAACACAAGCACGCTACGATCAGACTGGGCATACGATCCAGGTAACGGCGCTCGTAGCTCAGATCCCCGTCGTAGAGGTAGGGATAATCCCGAAACACCGCAATGCGCAATTGCGCCAGCGCATCCAGCCAAGGCTCGACAGCAATACCGGTAACCGGGCGAATTTCCACAGCGGACATGGCGACTCCTGAATACCTGCGAACAAGGAATCACATGAATACCACGTCCAAGAGACAGCGACGAGCCTCTAGCTTCCAAGCTCGCAGCTAAATCTCAGCCCGGCCAGGCCAGAATAAGCCCGGTGCACCAGAGCACCACAAACACCGCCTGGCGGAAACGCTCTTCATTCACCCGGTGATGCAGCCATTCACCCAGCAGCATGGCCGCGATAACCACTGGTACCAACAAGCCGATGCGCGGCGCGGCCGGCAGCAAGGTGCCGTCCAGCAGGAACACCACCGTCAGCAAGCTGTTCAGCGACAGCCAGACCAGAATCAATGTGGCGCGGAAGGCTTTCTTTTCCAGTGACAGGCCGCTCAGGGCATACACCAGCAGCGGCCCACCAGAGGCAAACAAGCCATGGGTGATCCCTGCCAGAAACATCCAGCAGCGCGACCACCAGGTACTGTGGGCGCCACCTTGATGCCCTTCCACATGCGCCACAGCTCACGGCTACTGAACCACAGCACTAACAGCCCGAAGCCATTCTTCAACAACTGATCGCCCATCCAGCGGCGCAATCCATAGCCACTCAGCGTACCCAACACCATCGGTGGCAGGATCAGCCGCCAAAGCGTTGGCCAGTGAATATGCTGACGGTGACGCCAGCTCAAGGTGGCACTCATGACAATATTCAGGGGCACCAGTACCGGCAAAATTTCCGGAATCGGCAACAACAATGCCCCCAAAGAAAGGGCGATTACGATACTGCCGAAACCGGTCATGGCTTCGGTGGTAAAGGCAAAGAAAATAAACAACCCCAGCAGTAGCCAGGGCAAGGTCATCAGGTCAGCCACGAGCGCTCCTACTGGTTCAGTTCACTGGCAGATTTACGCTGCATCATGCGTTGATACAGATCCGGCAACAGCCGCCATAACAGGCTGGCAAACCAGGTGAAGCGGTCCGGGAACAAACGTTTCTTTTTCTTGCTGTAAGCCTCGAACACCAACCCCGCCATCCACTTCGGGCTGCGCATATCGCCGACCATGGAACGTTTATGGCGTGCCGGGCGGCCATCATGCCCCAGTGCGTTGGTTTCGATCGGGGTATCCAAAAAACTGGGGTACGCCATCAGAATATGGACGCCATCACGGGCCACTTCGCCCCGCAACACTTCAAAGAACTGGCTCAAGGCACTTTTCGCGCTGCAGTAACCCGCACGGCCGAGCACCGGCATCC
>UEXL01000508.1_pt1 | contig 14392 bp, 17 predicted proteins | sample 1796671 | NCBI WGS metagenome assembly UEXL01 (sample SAMEA4772471, study PRJEB27181) | metagenome
AGGTTCCCTTCATCAAGGGTGATATTGTCACCTAGCTTATGAGCTAGCATGGCGATTTGTTCTTGAAAAATTAAGAACCCATGTGTTTCCTGAGTCACGGAGCGAACAACTTTGTTGAGATACTGACTGATTCGGGTTCTTCCTTGGCTTTTACATATTGCTTATCAACGCCAGCCGATAAAGGGCCGGGACGGTATATGCTAGTAATAGCAGATATATCGATAATGGATCTTGGCTTTGCTCTTTGGGCAAATCTTTGTGCGCCTTGTTCCGCGAACTGGAAGATCCCAACCACTTCCCTTTGTGGAATATGTTTTCATAAACATTCTGATCTCCTAAATCTATAACGTCTGGGTGTAACTTGGTGTTTTGATCTGTGCAAACGTGGGCTCTGGTATGTCGTGGTGTCTCTTGAGAATGAGAGAATGCAATCCTCAACCATACGAAGAGTCGATAGACCGAGCAAATCAAACTTGATGAAACCCATAGGCTCAAGGTGTCGAACATTCATGCCCTCGCTCCACGGAGTCTGGCTGACTCCCTTGGATGCTATAAGTGGCATGTACTTATCCAAGTCCTCTCCGATCACCACACCACCTGCGTGACGGGAAACCTGCCGGACTTGCCCTACAAGACCCAACACATGATCCTTAATCTTGGGGTATTTGGAAAAATTTTTGGAGCGACTCGCTGTATTGGATAACCTCGTCGAATGTAGGATTATACCACCGCTTTGATGCCATGCTTGGCTTTGGCTAACGGTGTAGCCTCAAACAACATCTTGTTTGTTACTGCGTTCGCTTCCACGAATGGCACGTCATAAAACTTACTGATGTCTTTGATGAGCGACTTAAGTTGTAAGGTGCTGAAGTTCGATATAGGAACAACAACATTGCTCCCCCAATCATCGATCAGTTTTTCTTTTAGAGCCATCGGCTCAGACACATCGTAATCGATATCAGGGTAATCAGTAGCATCAGCACGTAAAAACCGCGAGAAGAGGAGGTCGTAAGAAACTGGGTCCACTTGAGTAATGCCAAGAGCATAAGCAACAAGAGAACCAGCCGCAGAGCCTCGACCGGGCCCAGAGATTTGTATTTCATTTGTTTTATCCGCGATTGCCTTCATGGTTAGAAAGTATTTAGAAAACCCACGATCAGCAATAACTTTGAGTTCGTGGTCAAGCCTGAGTTTATATTCAGTGTTGTGCTCCAAGCGAGAAGTCTTCTTAAGTAAAGAGAACAAGCCCTCAGTGGCTATACGCTTGAGATAATCGTCGGCAGTATATCCAGCAGGAACCACAAAGTCAGGTAAACGAACGGTATCATCAGGATAAAATCTTTCAATCCGGTTGAAAGCAATATCGTGAGTTCTTCAATGCTATCAAGTACAAGTTTGTCATCATATTTCACTCCACAATCATTAGAATATTTCTTATAAGCTTCCCACATTTGATCTCCGTTCTTTGGATAAAGCTCATACTCTATCTTGAACTGATGTCGGAAGATTCATGTCAAGCCATTCGGGTTTTCCTACCAAGCCAGCCAAGTCTCTTATATAGTTCTCTGTCGTTCCAAGCGTCTGGTGTTGGGTAATGGGAATCTGCTGTGGAAACTAACGGGATTCCATACTCTTCGTGCATTTGGATAACATAGTTGTTGAGTTCATGTTGCTCCGGGACGTTATTCCATTGAAGTTCTCCGTACCAACGGTCTCCAAGGATTGAAACCATTCTTTCGGTGGTGTCTCGCATAGCCGCAAGAACAGCCTCTTTGCCCTCTTCGCGGTTGGCCCAATAGCAACCAGCATATATACCGCCAAGACAAGCGGAAAGGCAAATAACGCCGCTAGAATATTTGTTAAGTAGTGCATAATCAATCCTTGGTTTACGATAGAAGTAGTCTCCGGTATAAGATTCTGAGACCATCTTATAAATATTGTTAAGACCCTCTTGGCTCATTGCAAGAAGAACAATGTGACGAGAGCGATTAATTGCAGTCCCCTTGCTCTTACTGGCACCTTCGGCTTCAATGTTAGTGCCTGACCGTTCCTTTGAAAGGGCGCGAGCTTTCTTCTTATCAGCCTTGTGTTCTTCGTAGGTCTTGCGCCACTCAACAACATCAGAGATAAAATACGCCTCGACGCCGAATATGGGTTTGAAACTCTTTCCTTGTTTTTGCATCTTCTTGGCGTGTAGTACTTGGTAACTTGTCCCGTTCATATTGCCATGATCTGTCAAGGCCAGAGCTTCGCAGCCATTCTTATGTGCGAAGTCCATGTGGTCAGCGGGGAATCCGAAACCGTCAAATGGAGAACCAACTCCACAGTGAGCATGAAGCCCAACGAATTTAATGTTGTTCATATTTACCTCCGATGTAAACTCTATAATATATAAATAACAAACCCCCTGACAAATGTCAAGGGGCTCTTACGAAAAACTTAAACTAAGTTGAACTTCTTGTTTTTTGAAGACCACTTATATTTTATTGGGATTGACTCCTTCTCTTCACCGGTTAGTGCTTGGTGCAAGAAGTCAACTTCCGTAACCAAACTAACCTTTGACGGTCCCCAGACCATATTGTTCATTACGGTCAAATCTTTTAAAGCATTTTTTCTAAAAGCTTTTAAATCTTTAATCCCACTGCCGACATATTGTTTTGGGGCCCAAGTAACAAGCTTAATATCCAACCGACTTGACGATGTTTTGTCGTGAATTTGATTTGCTCGATCTGTACTCTTAACATAAATCGACTTTCTAACAACATTATAGTCAGAAGTAATATAGCAAGCATCACCTTCAACGGCTCCACTTTTGTGGGGCTTGCCGTGAATTCTTTGGACTTCGACTTTGGCTTCTGAAGGGGTCCAAGTTTTCACTTTCTTTGTTTTAAAATTCAAAGCTTCTTCAAAAATTGATGCTTTTGTACTTGTTTTAATTCTAGGATAATGTTTCGTAAGCATTTGATAGACTTGATTCTGAATCGCTTTTTCATCTTTACCGTATTTGTCAAAGTGTCCCATCGATTGCATCTTTTTAATATACGCAACAGCATCACTTTTTCCATGCGATTTTGATGGGCGATGATTATTACAGTGTTGTAAAAATTCCCACCTCTTTATACTATCTTGAAATTCCAAGACAATGGCTGGGAATTTATTCTTTGCTGATTCTGGATTATCATTGTTTTTGTGCAGTGCCAACATACGATGAAACCCAGACAAAACACGATATTTTACCTTTACAGGGTCAAATTCAACAATCGGAAGTGTTTGGAGTCCGATATTTTCAATATCAGCAGCCAAAGTTGCGATATGTCCAAGATCTGCATCGGCCACCCGTGTTTGATATTGCCTATCGGAAATTTCCAATTGATCCCAGTCAAACCACTTAGCAGCGATATATTTAGCACCCATACTTTCATATGTCGTGATGTTATTTTTGTAGTCTCCAACATTTAAGGTTGTTGTTCCATTTGTTTTTTCTTTTAACATTTTGTTTCCGTTTTTGTATGGCCTAAACGGCCAGAAATTAGTTCCTAAGCGGAACCATATACAATATAACATGTTTGGATCACTTGTCAAGAGATTATTCTTAAATAACTGCAACAAATAAAACAAATACCGCTACCGTCTAGCCAGTGAACTTGTGCAGCGCTATCGCGGCCCAATTCTACAGATATTTTCAGAATTACGCCATATGATCCGGGAGACAACCATGCACCATCACCGTCAGACATGGCGTAGTATCGAACCAGATCACCAACTTTAAAAAATGTAGATTTTTCCGATATGTTTTCTTGAGATGGCAAATTCATTAACTCCGAATATAGACTGAATCAACCATATTCTGATTGTGTCTGTCTGAAGGCACTCTTCTGTGCAAAGTCCCCTAGCTCCTTTTGGTATTGGCCCACAAGCTTCTATAAATGCTATCGATTTTCCCTTTATCCGCCTCACTCTATGCCCCACTCACAATCACACGGGTCACAGTCGAAAGCCACACACGGCTTGTAATCTATCGGGTATTCTCTCAATTCTTCCTCGAACAGCATGATCTCTGTACCATTGACTAAAACCAAATAATCAAAAAAGAAACTGACCATAGATAAAGGCATTTCTGGTACTGGTAGTGAGATAACTTCGACTATAACTCCAAGCTCGCCATTGATTATGTGCTTGTACCCTATCACACCGTCTAACCCCGTTAAAACAACCAAATCACCAACTTTAAATTTATTTTTATGCATCTAATCAAGAGACCCTATAACCTCTAAACCATTTTTGGTTGCTATATTAACTAGGGTCTGCATGTCATAAATGTGCAACGACTCAAGTAAAAACTTGATTTCCGTGAACATGTCACCCGTTGAAAAAGGTTTATAAACATCATGGATATTGTCTGAACCTATCGCTACAACCAAATCGTTACTCAACAACTCATCCACTGGTGTGACCGCATTATGGGTTGGCGTTTCCTCCTCTGATCTTCTTGCGTCAATCCAAGCAGTTGGGCAGGTTATAAATGATAGGCCCGCATCTTTTGACATCTTGTACACATCGTCCCGGTAGTGTTTAGGGTGGCACGACAAACTAATCGAATGAACAGCCGTAACTCGGTTTTCCATACCATGTTTTATCGTCATTCTGGCTAGCATTTCGGTTTCCTTTTCCGCTCTGGTGTTTAACTGGTCGACATGAACATGGAGTCTCTTATTGTATACCTTGGCTAGCCGCATCAGATAGTCCATATGTTCTTTTTCCTGTCCTTTGTCGGCTCCGGGCAATGATCCAATGATATCAATCAAGTTATGCTCCAAACACTCAACTAACATGATCTTACATCGTTTATCCAAAATACCTTTTAGTGTCTGACACGCTATCTTGAAGTCCAATTGACCTTCAAAGTCTTTTTTTACAGAACGTGCGGCCCGCAAAGCTCGATAGCCCGCAACGTGGTCAATGTCTATAAACGACAAACAAGAGGTGGTTCCCATGGATATTTGCCCGACCAAAGCTTGAGAAATATTATTATAGTATTGAGCTTCTGATGCAGACGCCTTGTAGCCATCAATGTAAAGCCATTTTTCGTGAAGATGGTTATAGACTACATCTTGTAAGTTTTTCTCTGTGACAGTATGAGCGCGGTCTAAGTGGGAATGGGCATTAACAAAACCACCATTCTTGGTGATTAGGCTACGTAATTTTTCATTTGGATCGAAATGCATATTAACTCCTATGCTTTGTATTTAAATAGCTGAAATAAAAAGTCCTTGATTACCTTGTCTTTGCAAGAGTCGTCTTCTTCGCATTCATATAGCTTCCAACTAAACGCTCTTTTGCCATTGACTATTTTTTTGTTAATATCTGAAATTTCATCTCTTATTACTGAACTAACTCCTTCGTATCTGGTTGGCATTATATCAAGTTTTTCACAAATATCAAGAAATTTACCCCAGTTTCTATCGTTATAGGATTTCGTACAATCCTTAAACATCAGAATCTTTTCTTTTATTTCTGGTGTCTCTTCGCGACCAGCAAACTTATCAGGGGTGGATTCTCGAAGTTACCATTCTATACATCTTTGTGAAAACTTTATGTATTTTTGGCGGTGGAGGTTCAGGTGAAGCCTCAACTTTTATTATACCTTCTTCGTCAACCTCTTGTTTTTTTGGATGCGGAATTACTTCCTCTATTCTTTCTTTGTGTTTTTCGTTTAAATCAGTAAGGGGGACATCGTTTTCGGCACAAAACCTCTGGTAGTATGCTTCGAAATCAGAATGGGCGTCTGCTAGGACTTCCTTAACAAATTCCAATTCAGTATAAACAAAAACCAACTCTTTAACTAATTTTTTGTATCTCTTTTGTACCAAGGACATACCTTAACTAGTCTCGGTCTTCTGCAATCCTGTTGAATTCTCTGTAGGAAAACAATTCTTTTGTTGGACGCTGTGTTTCTCTAGCTAAATCGGACAACATATATTCACGATAAGCATCCCAGCCATCCAAATTATAAAAGTTTTCTACATTGTGTTGGTACCCATTGTTAACGTTCACACCGTAAAAAACATCTTTTGGTTCAAAAAATCTAGCACTCCATCTTTCTTCTACTGGCATTTTACTTCTGGGGAGCCCCTCGTTCGTCAACAATTTCTGTAGTGTACATTCCGGTTCCTTTTCTAGCATTACGACGATAGATTATAAATTCTTCTTTACCAAAAGTAAAACTAGAATACATATTATCCTCCACAGTCTTTCCCTCAGAGACCACATAGAAGTTGTTTTTATTTCTTATTTTACCTCTAACTTTTTGTAGTTTTCTTGGGTCCATAATCCCATAAGGAAATGAAACATAGTATTTTTCTGGTATTAACCACTTAGATAATTGACTGGCGATCTTCAAGCAAGAGATTGCCCCGGTCAGAACTGACCACGAAAGACTATCTCTTCTGTATCTATCTTTTGCGTGGACCGGGACCCAATAGATTGGTATACGCTTTCTACGAAGACTCGGCAATGCATCAAATTTATTATAAAAATGCACCGGATCTTGGATAAAGTCTCCGACCCTATGCCTAACTACAGGTGCCAAATCATCATTGCAAATAACCCATATCGTATCGCAGCCAGCAAATGCCGCTTCAATGATAGCAGCTTCGATCATCGTGTAGTCTGGTGCTATTGGGACCAAACAATCAGGGTATGGCATACCAAAGTCTAAAGGCTGGCCGGCAACCGGTATGATCCCTGCAAGATGGAAATTTGCTTGTGACGAGTAAGGCTTTTCTTCAACAAGCATGAGACTCCATTTTATTGCTTTTATCATTCATAAATAACTAGGCAGTTTAAAAGTATCTTGTAAAATCTTAATTTGATTATGTCGAAAAAGTTTCTTCGCTAAATTCCATGCTTTACCTTCCTTTCTTTTGTCTTGTAAAATTTCATCTAATGTCCTAGTGGGCGTATAATCCTCTATAACCTCACGGTGCGTGTGCTCAATTTTGATCGGCATATGAACCTGTTGTCCCTTAGTACCGTAACCATTGCTTTGGCCCCTTATGCCAGACCCAAGCATCATCTTAATAGTTTTCAACCTAGCTATACCTTCGGTATGGCCCACATCATTCAAATATCTTATCGGTAATCGAGATTCTGCACACACGTCTCTCATGAAACTGTTGGTCCCGATTCTGTTTGCTTTATAAAAATGCAGTGTATGAACAAAGTCACTCTTTTTGTCCTCGATAACATCATAGGTGTGATTATTGCCAGACCTAACATTAAACCAATCGTAAACACTAACGTGGGAATCTCCCAATTTTTCAAATATAGTCAGTTCGTCATAAGTAATAATAATTCTTTTGTTGAACTCGGTGACAAGAATAAACCTATTGTTTTCCTCTCTATATGTCTTTACTATGTTAGGAAATATAATCTGCCCTGACATTGATAAAAGGAAGGATAGTCTGTCCCACATCTCTGATTTGTAAGTCTTTCGATTGTTGTCATATCCTAAAAACTTAAGACTATTAGTATATTCTACAGTTGATAGTTGGAAAGGATACAGCGGGTCGATTAATAGAACTTGCTCATTATTTATAAACGAATGAAGCAAACACTCCACAGACCCACCAACATTAAGCTTATTAAAGTGATATTCAGTTATCATTTACCACTCTTTGGGGTCTCGAATGACCATTTTTTCCACTGATTTATTATTTTCTTCATCTTTGTCCATCCTCATAATAAATTGAATTGGTATCCTCTTAATTAGTTCATCACCCAGCATTATATCATATGCTATGTAGTATCCCTCTGGTTCTTGGCCTCCCGGTAATCCCATACTATAAGGCCCTTTTACTATCACACCGTATTTCATCTCCCAGTCTCCGGCCATAACTTTTCCGAAATCACTTAGCTCCACAAGATCTCCAACTTTGAACTTATGTCCCACCTCGCAGTTTCCTGTATGAATTAACAGTCACAGGCCATAGATCTGTTGCTATTTCCAAGCAGGCCTCCGCCACTTTTTTGAATCTCCCATTGCGCTCCTTCGTGTGTGCGAAGGTCAATAAACTTCAAGAGGTTGGATAAATTGACTGTGCCGTAGTATTCAGTGTAGAGGTTCTGTGGTAGAACTCCGCGAGCTTGTTCTCTACATACTCCTTTGTCAATGAGTGTATAAAAAAGCTTTAGACTTGATTCGTGATGAACTTTTACCACTTCAGACGCGGTTCTCGTTTTAGTTGGGATAACTGAATTGTATATACGACTCCAATTAGGATCTATTAACTCGTCTGGGTTGGAAGCTTGTCGGTTTGACTTGTGTTGCGTTCTGAATTGCTTTGGTTCATAAAATTGTAGATCCTTGTCGGTATATCTTCTAGAAATCTCATTGTAGGACCATGTTCTATGGCGATGGTGCTGAGAACGAACGAACAAAGGCACAACAAATTTAAAGGTAACAAGATTATGTTCCAATGTAGAGGTGTGTCTATGCTTGATAAGGTAATTAATAAGTCGCTTGTCACGCCCATCAAGATCAGACTTTTGCACACCAAAACTAACCCTTGCGCTGTTAACAACGGTAATGTCGCTGCCCATATGATCAACGTAACATACCGAACCAATACTGTCACTATATAAATTGATACTTTTATCATACTCTTCCATCATTTACCTCATGTAGGATTTTATTTCACTTTCAGGATCAGAGGCGACTACGCCAGATTCATCACCCATTTTATGTTCAGGGGCTTCAGAGAAAAACGGAATATAAAACTTTCGGCCACCGATCTCGCTGTAATAGTCTTGTCTTGTGTCATCAGATACAACCATGTCTCTTGAATCAACTAGATAGTATTCTTGAGGGCCATAATCTGGATCTTTTTCTCCATCTGGTTCTGTTTGATAATAGTCAATTCTAAAATATTGAGATTCTTGCCCTTCACGATAGTTTCTCTTTAGCCTTTGGCCGTAAATTACAGCAGCTTGACCATATTTCTTACCGAATGATATAATGTCCATCTTGGTTGGGTTTAAAATTAACAAACTGTTTTCTGGGCTTCCGTACTTTTTTCCACCCATCTCAACATAGTCCAGTGAAGATCGATCTAGAGTTTGTTTGAAATCTTGTAACATTTTCATGTTTGACTGAGCGTCGCTCTTAACACCTCTTGGATTTTCAGCAGTCATGATACCCACTCTCTGCAAGGTCGCCTTTGGGTTTTTGTCTTTCAACATATTCATGATATTATCAAGGCTGAGATCTACTCTGGCCTCAGACAGGATCATTGTGTTCTCTCTCATAGTCTCAGTAATAAGTTCTTTTAAAAGCTCTCTAGTTATTTTCATCTGTAATACTCCCATAAATGTAATTTTCTAATACTAAATAGACTGGTTTTTCTGTTATATCAACATTACAGAGCATTCTTCTTTCAATTATGATCTCATCTCCTTTCGAAAGGAGGGAGGAAAGTTTGGAATCCCTAGAAACAGACAACACTACGCACCTAAGATAAGCAGATACGGGTTTGGTATAATTTTCTGGTAACACTATTGTCGCTGTAAAGTCTTCTTCTTTCTCCTCGACTGGTTCCACTAAAATATAACGATTAAACGGCTTAAAGTTCATAATAACCTCCAAAAAAAAACTCTTAACACATTATACATTATAACATGTTAAGAGCATAAAGTCAAGTAATTTATTTTACTGTTATTGATACACCTATATTAATTTTCATAGTGGGGAGTCGCAAATGATTTACAAGGTTATGCTTCTTAGCTTTTTTCGCTGTTAAATACCAATCGGCTCGACTCTTCTGCTGAAGCTTATCCAAAAAGAACCCCTCGGGTTTTCCGCAGTTCTTATCCATCATCGAGAATATCTTTTTGTTAAGTCTGTTGGCTTCCTTTGTTTTGGACTTAAGATCTTCTACTTTCCCCATTGCTCCAGCCGCTACATCATGAATCATGATTGTCGCAGTAGGGGCCGCGAATCGCATTCCCTCCGATCCATACGACAGCAAAACAGCACCACAAGACATTGCCTTACCTTGGGCGATTGTCATGATCGGCAGTGATGAATTCTCTATTTCTGCAATCATATTCATAAGAGAATAGACCTGACCGCCATAGGAATCAATCACGATAGGTATAACTGGTTGCCCTGTGTTGTGTGCAAGAGTCATCTTCTGTGAGAACTCTTTGGCAGATTTTTCATCAAACTCGTTGACAGAGATAATAATTGGGCGATATCTCAATTCATGGTCCTTAAGTAAAGGTGATACATTCATTATTGCTTTCATTTTATCCTCCGGTTTTTAAAATGTTATTTTACTATGTTTTGATACTTTGATACACATGTTTATAAAGTAGTGTAGTGTGTGAAGTAGAAAGTTGCCCTATAGAAATTCAATGGTGCAAGCTCCACCTGCGCAAGCAATTTCACCCTTAAGATCAGTTTCGTCTTCTGTCTCTACAACTTGCGTCAAATCTATATCAACAAGGTGTTTTAACATTTCATTGTATTTCTCTTCTGTGCAGTCTTCAAAAGGAGCTTGCCGATAGCTGCCGCCATCATGGGGTAAAATGGCTAAACCATTATAGTTTTTCCTGTTATCCCACATCCACTCTCCGACTTCATCCCATTCTGTTTCTTTTATATTGATTGTGGCTGAAACATTGTTTGTGTTCTGGCCGCTACGGTGCCCAGTCTTGACCCACTTTAAATGAACGTTCTTAACCCTCTCCAAAAGATTTAACGCGCTTTCTACCCTTGTTGTGGCGCCCAACGGAGCCTTTTGTGGAACTGATATAACTGCTGTATCGTGTGGTCGGAAGTATTCATCCTCAACCAATTCTGGATGATTTTCTAGTAAATAAGAATAAATTGCCTCATTCTTTCCAACTCTTAATCTTCTGATGTAAGTGTCGTTGTGCCATGCATGAATACCACTCGACGTTCCTAAAACCAGCGAAGTTGTTCCGGCTGGCTTTGTGGTAGTGCAGCGGGCAGCAGGCTTTATCCCGATAAGGTTGGCCACCCTATCGTTCTCACTAGCCACTACTCTGGCTGCTTGTTCCATGTCCAAGCCTTCTACAAAGCCTGACGCTATCCCTGTCATTGAAACCCCAATTAAATAATCTTTTTCTGTGTTTCTTTGCCACACTGGTCTTAAATAATGAAAGTCAGTATAAGATGCCTGCAAGGTCCCGATGAAAGATCCGGCTCTCGCTCTATCTTCATATTCTTTTTGTGAGGCCACATCGCTAACATTTACTTCTGTCAAATTGCAAAACTGATATGGGCGAAGCGCAATCTCGCAGCAAGGGTTGCAACCATATTCTTTATCATTTGTTAAATATATACCGGGCTCTCCGCTGCCTGACGCCCTGATTCTTTCCCATATTTTCATAAATGTATCTTTATCAATGCGGTGACGCATAATGACAGCAGAATTATTAGCCCGGCCACGCTGGGGGTTAGTTTCCCACCAGTTACCCGACTTGGAAGCAAGCATATTCTCATCGTCAATACTAAACAAAGATATGAGAGCAGCGCGACGAATACCACCAGCCAAAACAGCATCTGCCACATGACATACCACGTCATGAACCTCGATAGAACTGAGTCTTTCTCCGTTTTCTTTTGCATCAAGCATACCTTCGATTTTAACCAAGCACTCCCGAAGAGGTCGTGGTCCGGGAGCTTTGCCCCCACTTGTAACTAGTCTCTCGCCCTTTGCACGTATGTCTGAATAATCGAATCTCAATTGGGAAGTTCCTTTGAAATAAGATTTTATCAGCGCTGTTACGGCATCTGCCCAGCCCTCGATGGAATCTCCAATCAAAAACCTTCTTGTTCTTTTCTTATTTGGCTTAAGAACGGGTGGTAATTTCTCCACATGGTGGCTTTGCACTGAAAATCCAACACCGGTTCCGCCTAATAATAAAAACATTATTTCACCAAAAACACGAACATCGTCTATAGGAGCGTAGGCACAGTTAAACACCCGATTGGGACTAATCTCAATAGGTTTTCCTGCAAACTGCATTGAACGCATAGAAGGTAATACCTTCTTATCATATACGAATTTGTACGCTTCCTCAATCTCATGTTTCAACTTAGGAAACTTTTTAAGATGCATATTCTTGTTTCTTGTTACTAATTCATCCCAAGTCTCTCTGCGATTCTTTTCCGGTAAGTATCTTGCATACTTCATATGCACTGTTATATCCGATAATATTTTATTTGCTATGTTCATTGTGGGTCTCCTATTTTCCTCGAACTTCTGCGTACTTGTCTCTCAAATATGTGAGATTGCTCTTTGCCGTAGGCTGGGGCTTATCATCACTTGTCATCTCTGTTCTCTCTAATGCCTTAATCGATACATTTGATGTGTCCATAAAAATAGGGAACACCAAACCATCAGGACCGTTTCTATTCTTGGCAATAAAGAATCGTCCTGTATTTGCCTGTTTGTCTTGTGCTGTTCTGGACAGCGAGAATATAAAATCTGCGACAAAACATTTATTAAACGCTTCGGAGATAGACTCCATAGTAATGACTTCTGCATTTAGGCCGCCACGATTAGTTTGTGAACATGTCCAAACTGGACATTCATAGGTTTGTGCGATGGATCTAAGTTCTTCATATATACTCTCTAGGTCGTGGCGTTTTTCTCCGTAGCTTTTAACCGGACGGAGTAAATCAGCGTAATCTACTATTATCATATCAGGGTTTATGCCCCTTTTCTTGAGGCGTTCTATATGACTTTTTATTGTTTGAGTACTTGCTGACTTCGTTGGATATTCTTTAATAATTAGATGCCCTTTAATGTCTTTTACTTGTTCCACAATATTAAATTTGTTTCTTAATAAATCATTAAGTTTAATCCCTGTTATACAGGAATCGAACCTTTGGCCAACTACTGTATCCGCCAACTCTAGGGTATAATAAACAACTGTTTTGCCCTCCTTCAGGGCTGTTGCACCGAGATGCACCATAAGCATACTCTTCCCGGCACCAGTTGGCGCTATGGCAACACCAAGCTCTGATTTACCAAGGCCACCCTGACAAATCTCGTCAACTCTCTGCCACCCTGTTGTAATTGGGTTTCTGGATTTAAGCCTGAAGCGGTCATCAATATCCATATGATAATCGTGCCCAAAATCAACGTTTGTGCCAAGCTTCATTGCGTCCTCAATAACAGTAGCAATCTCCTCGAATGAAGATGATTTGAGAAGTTTAACAGACTGTATCATCGCTTTTTTAAGTACTTGTTTGCGACAAAAATCAATAGCGTGTTCTTTAATAAAATCAGACCCATCGATCTCATGAGAATTAATAACTTTAGCATAAAATTGTCTTATTTGTTTCTGTAACGCCTCTGTATATGATCCTAAGCCAGAGGTTATGTTAGTCGCCATAATCTCATAACTTGGATGTTGTCTGTATTTTGACCTATACTCTATAAGCATGTTCGCGAATACCTTAAGGTGTTCGTATTGCAAATATTCTACGTCAAGAACCTCGCATATCTGATCACAAAATGTCCTATCCTGAAGCATCAGGTGGCACAAATTCTCTTGAAACGTCTTTCCAAACCTTTGAAAAGTTTCATGTTTTAATTCCATATCATCCTCCGAATGTTTTATAACTACTGTACAATTTTCCTAAAAGCAACCCACATGTCAGTCAAGTTCAACGATCCTTGTCCATCTTCCATGAGCATTTTACTAATGTTTATCTTACTAAACAGGGGCTTATAATTAGATAAAGTATAATCAACCTGTTGTTTACCTTGTAAAGAAATATTTGGCTCGTATAACTGCATAATAGTATAGTTACTCTTAACAAGTTCTTTGTGTTCTAGCAACTTATTGTGAACAGATTTCTTGTTTTTTTCCATTTGACAATGTGTGAATATCTCGGAACAAGAGATCTTTTGTGGTTTATCAACAAAAGGAAAATACTTAACAACAGTTTTCATACCTATTCTTGGTACACCTTTGAGATTGTCTGACGAATCTCCCTCAATAGCCCTGACCAGTGCAAAATTAGCTGGGTGTACTCCAAACTTATAAACTAATTGTTTTTGATTTATAAGTTCTTTCTGGATAGGTCTCCATATATATGTTTGATCATCCTCGCATAGTTGATAAAAGTCTTTATCAGAGGATACTATTATTTTATCCCAGCCTTTATATTTACTTCTTGTGTTAACATACGCTATGATGTCGTCAGCTTCAACATAATCAAGCTGCAACTGTACAACAGGCATCTCATTCAGATATTCATGTAGTCTTAGTTGTTGATCTCTTCTGTTTTTGTAAACATCTTCTTCTGGGAGTTCAATCATTCTGCGGTTGAAACGCACAGGTCTTCTACCTT
>UEXL01000531.1_pt1 | contig 14374 bp, 19 predicted proteins | sample 1796671 | NCBI WGS metagenome assembly UEXL01 (sample SAMEA4772471, study PRJEB27181) | metagenome
TAGCCTACCTTTTGCTACCGTAGCAGGTGTATCCAAGGTGGGAAGCTATACTGGGAATGGAAGCACATCAGGCCCAACTGTTGACTGTGGATTTTCTGGATCACCACGTTTTGTTTTAATAAAAAGAACAGCAAATACAGGAAGTTGGTATGTATTTGATAGTGTAAGAGGTATAGTTGCAGGGGCTGAATCTCAATTATATCTTAATAGCACTGCTGCTGAACAAACTGCAACTGACCAAATAGACCCAACATCCTCTGGATTTCAAATAGTGACAAACGCAACTGGTCTAAATAGCAACGGTGAAACTTACATCTTCTACGCAATCGCATAGAGTGATCAAGATAACAAATCAACTGACGAAAGGAGAATCAACTAATGTCAGAATATCGTGAACGAAAAACAGGTGAAGTTAAAACACAAGGCGAATGGAGAGCAGCCTTTAAAAATATGTCTCTTCCAAAAGTGTGGAACAGTAATGTCTGTGACGCAATGAACATTGATCCAGTACTAGCATCTCCTGCTGCTACAACCAGTGCATACCAAACAAGTGTACGTGATGGTGTAGAGCAGAATAGCAACAAAGACTGGGTTGAGAAGTACGTAGCTAAAGACATGTTTGCTGACACTACTGTAGATGGTAAGACAACTACTAAAGCAGACCACGAGAAAGCTTATCAGGCTACACTAGATGCAACCACTGCAACTAATAACCGTAGTACACGAGACAGCAAACTAGCTGAGACAGACTGGACTGCTATGTCGGATGTCACTATGGCAGACAACATGAAGACCTACAGACAGGCTCTACGTGATTTGCCAACGCATAAGAACTGGCCTAATTTGGAAGATGCTGACTGGCCTACAAAGCCGTAATAAATAGAGGATAGACAATATGGGTAAACCTAGAGATTTAGCAAACGTAGTTGCTACTGGAAATATACTTGCTGACGGTGCAGTAGCTCCTGCTGAATTGACAGGTGTTACGTCTACTGCAGCAGAGATAAACATATTAGATGGAGTAACAGCAACTGCAGCAGAGTTGAACCTGATGGATGGCGTCACTGCTACCACTGCAGAGCTTAACTATGTCGATGGTGTTACCTCTGCTATACAGACACAGATAGACACCAAAGCTCCTGTAGCAGGTCCAACGTTTACTGGAACTCTAGCTGCTCCTACAATCAATGCCTCAACAGCATTACAGATAGGTGGTGCAGCAATAACAGCTACGGCTGCAGAGTTAAACAAGATGGACGGTGTGACTGTTAGTGCATCTGATATAAACTCTGTAACAGCAAAAGCTCTACTGCTGATCCTACATTTACAGGCACTGCAACTGCACCTACCATTAACGCTTCTACAGCTTTACAAATTGGTGGTGTTGCTATAAGCTCTACAGCAGCAGAACTTAACATATTAGATGGGGTCACATCTACTGCTGCTGAACTAAACATACTAGATGGAGTAACTTCTACTGCAGCGGAGCTTAATATACTAGACGGTGTTACATCTACTGCAGCGGAGCTTAATATTTTAGACGGTGTTACATCTACTGCAACAGAATTAAATTTGTTAGATGGTGTTACTGCTACAACTGCTGAATTAAACTATGTAGATGGTGTTACATCTGCAATACAAACACAATTAAACGCAAAAGCCGCTACTGCATCTCCAACTTTTAGTGGTACTGTAAGTGATGGTGATGGTAAAATAAGAGCCATCCCTCAGTCTGGTTCTGATAAAACATCTAGCTATACGTTGACCACTGGTGACATAGGAAACTTTATAGGCATTGGATCAAGTGGATCAGTAACTGTTCCTAACAGTACCTTTGCAGCAGGAGATGCTGTTTCTATATTTAACAATACATCAGGTGATCGTACTATTACTCTATCTATTTCAACAGCGTATCTTGCAGGTGAGGATGGAGATAAAAAATAGTCTGACACTTGCTGCCAGAGGAGTTTGTACAATTTTATTTATAAGTGGAACTATCTGCGTAGTATCAGGGAATGTAAGTTAATGTCTGGCATTATGATGCAACTTTTAGGTACAGCAGGTGGTCCTAGTGTAGTAGCAGGTGCTGTTGCACAGACAATTATTGGTTCAGATAGAACTGACAATTGGGGTAGATCCGTTGCTATGAGTGAAGACGGTTCAACTATTGCTTTCGGAAATTATACAGAACCCAGAGGTTATAGTTACGGAAGAGTGTTTGTTTATGTTAGGGGTAGCGGTGATACTTGGTCATCACAAGCAACAATTACTATTTCTAGTAGTGTAAACGCAAGATCAGGTAACTCTATAGCTCTATCTGGTAATGGTAACACCTTAGTTATTGGAAAATATTATGATAACAACAACTCTGGTAAAGTTTATGTTTACACAAGATCAGGAACTAGTTGGTCACAAGCAACAGATTTTGATGGGAGTAATACAGGTAGTGGTGATGAGTTTGGCTCTAACGTTGCTATAAGTAAAGATGGCACTACAATAGCTGTAACTGCTCCTTATGAAGATACTACCGCTAGTAACTCTGGAGCATTATATGTTTTTACAGGTTCAGGTTCTTCTTGGTCGCAACAGTCTGGAGTTTTAAAGTCTGATACTCCAACTCAAAATGATAATTTAGGTGGTTATTATAGTGACTTTGATCATCAATTAGACATTTCAAATGATGGAAATACAATTGTTGTTGGTGAAGCAAATGACCATCAAGGTCAAGGTGTAGGTCGTGCAGTTATATTTGTAAGATCAGGAACTAGTTGGTCACATCAGGCTAGTTTAGCCTCATCAGATCAAGAAACAGGAAATCAAAGTGATCGTTTTGCCAATCATGTTGCAATATCAGGTGATGGAAATACGGTAGCAGCAGGAGCACCATACCATGATAGTAGAGAAGGGGCAGTTTATGTTTTTACTAGATCGGGTAGTAGTTGGTCAGAACAAGCAAATATAGAAGGAGAAAATGCTGACGATTATTTTGGTTCGGCTGTATCTTTAAACGAAGATGGAAATGCTCTTCTTGTTGGACAACTAAATTATAATAGCTCTACAGGTAGAGTTTCTTTATATGAAAGGTCAGGCACTAGTTGGTCTAATTCTTGGAATGTAGATGGTACTGCGGAAATTCAAGCAGGAGATAATGGTTATTTTGGCTCTCAAGTTGAAATATCAAATGATGGTCTTGTAGCTGTAGGAGTAGCACCAGGTTGGGATCAATCTTATCCAGGCCATAATGCAGGAATGGCAAAAATAATTATTTAATAAATGTACTTGCCCGATAAAAATATAGCTATATTAACAATACCTAAAAATGGAACACATACTTTTGTTAATATTTTTATAAGATGTATCCAAATACACATCAAGTCTGTGAATACCATGATCGTGCCAGTCGGGTTTTACAAATGGTTTCAAAGCATTTTGGTAAAGATGCTGCTAAAAAATGTAAAATACTTGCAATAATTAGAGAGCCAAAAGGACGTTTTTTATCCGCACTAAATTATCGTTGGGAAGAAGTCTTAATTAAAGAAACAGAAACTATTAAGCGTGTAGGTGAGAATGTTACATTTGATGAATTAATAGATTTTTCTTTTGTAAACTGGCCTTGTAATGAAGACTTTATGTTTAACCCACAAGTATCTTGGCTTGATTGTAACTTAGACAGAGTAAAATTATTTACAAAGTATGAAGAACTTTTATCACATGTAGGTTATACAGATAAAGTTACTAAGTATAATGAAAGCAAAAAATATTTTACTATAAAAGATTTAGAAAAAAGCAAGTATTACGATATAATTTGTGAAAGGTACTACGCAGATAATCTATTGTATAACAAGCTAAGGGAATAACTAATGAACAACATCACCCTCACAGTAGAACAGATAGAAAGAGATGCTAGACAAAGCAGCTAGGCGTGGTGCTAAAGAGGCACTACGTTCTATTGGGCTACTTGACGATGATGCTGCCAGAGATATTATAGAGATGAGAAGTTTGCTAGAGGCATGGCGTGACACACGTAAGTCTGTCTGGTCAACTGTAGTTAAAGTAACCACTGTCGCACTGCTGACATTTATTGCAGGTGCAGTGTGGATGACAATGGGAAAGTAAGGAAATAGTATGGCAGGTGAATTAACAATACAACAAAACACAGATGGTACAGCCACTATTAATTTTGAAGGTGGGGGAAGTCATACCGTAGGTACAGCAGGAGATAATGTAGCGGATAATGTTGCTGCTTTACAGGGTGCTTATGGAGATCGAATTGGTAATATTGTATCATCAGGAGCTAACAGGAGCAACACAAATATCAAATGCTAATGCTGCTGCAGATACAGAGAAAAAATTTTTAGACTTGGCTGATCAGCGCTTATTCCCTGTTGGACCTATTCCCCTACCAGACTGGGTAGACCCTGACTATGGGTATGATGTAAATAATCCACGTAAACCTAACATGCGTGAATTGTCTGAAGCTATAGGTGGTAAACCACTAGAAGATATGACACCTGAAGAATACTCAAGTGTTACAAGTCAAGCAAGTAATATGCTTTATGGTGTTGTAGGTTCTAATACAGACACTCGTGATTGGAATAAGATTATGGGTGCAGGTAAAGTTTCTACTGGTGGTCCTCTTACAGACACTTTTGAATTTGAATATCAAGGTGATCGTATTATTGCTGCTGCTCAAATTGCTACGTCACAAATGTATGGTGGTACAACGGTTGCTTATCAGGCAGGTGGTTATCAAACTGATGAAGCAGGTAATACTGTTATAGGAGCAGACGGTAATCCTGCATTATTACCTGCAGCTTTGTACGTTGTTGGTGGTAATGGTACTATTTTAACATCTCTTGGCACTAATGCGGATTCAATGGCATCTACACTACAAAATTTTGGTGTGCAAGATGCATCTTGGATTGATACTGTAAGCCCAACTATGGGTAATGCATTAGGCAATTATCAATCTGCCTTTGATACGTTAAAAGAAACATATAACCCTTTTGCAGATTATCAAGACTTATTTAATGTACAAGGGTTGACTACAGGTGTAGCACCTACAATAAATAACTTTCAAATTGTGTCAGGTCAAACACTTAGTGGTACAAGCACAGGTACAGAAACTACACAGGAAGGTACATCAAGCACTCAAGTAACTGGCAATCAACAACAGCAACAACAAACAGCAGATAACACATCTAATGTAGTTACACAAGCAATTCAAACACCTGCACAATTACCACAAACAGTATCATATCAAATGCCACAAGGCTATCAGGGGTCAGGTTTTATGCCTACATACATGTCTCAAACAGGAACAGGTATGCAGATGCCCCCTATGACTGGTACTTTTACACAAGGAACTATGGGTAATTTATCAAATCAAACAGGTCAAACTTACATGATGGGAAATAATACACAACAACAAACAACTAGTACATCTACACCACAGTACGATGTACGTATGTATCGTAACAATGCAGGTATGACAGTTAGTATTACCTTTGTAAACGGTAAACCCCAAACACCAATTCCTTCTGGTTTCTATCCTGTAGGACAACAACCTGCAGGGCAGATGCCATTTCAACCACAAGTTCCTACTACACCTGCGCCTACAGTTACACCTGTAACTGGTTTTAACCCCCAGTTTAATATGGCGCAGGGTGGTATTGTACCTGAGTTACCTACACCGTCAGGTAAAAAGTTTGGTGGTTTTAAACCAGAGGCACAAGAACGTATTGCACAGAGCCTTGGTTACTCAGGTCAGATGGAAGAGTTTGATAAGTTCTTAGAGGAAAACCCTGAGAAAAAAAGAAGAGATGGACAAGTACACAGAGAGTGCTAAACAGATGGCAGAGGGTGGTGTAGTACAGAAGTTTAACCCAGGAGGTATGCCTCAATCTACAACTGTGTCACTACAACAGTACGATCCTCGTGTACTTAATCAACAGTACATCCCACAGCAACCACAGTTTACAGGAAATATAACAGACGTACAAACTACTTTAGCTAAAAACCCTGCACTACCTTTAGGTGCAACTGTAGTTCCAACTGGTACTCAGGTAACAGCAGAGCAACTTGTTTCTCCTTACTCAGGACAGGTAGCAGGATCACTAGCATTACCTACCGCACTAGCCTCGACACAACAAGCATTTTTACCAAATCAAACTCAAGCTAATATGATGTCACCTGTAGAGGCTTCAGGTGCAGTAGCTGCAACTGCAGATCAAACACAGGCTGCACAGTTAGAACAGGTAGCACAAATAAATGCCGCACAAAATGTAGGTACATCTGTATCTAATGTAGAGGCTGCACAAGGTACAGGAATATTAATGAACAATCCTGTACAACGTCAGATACAGGACGGTGAGTTAATATCTGGTGTAGCTAATGCTCAAACTGCAGCTAGGTTTAACGAAGAAATACAGGCTGCTACTGCACACCTACAAAGCAAGCTACAGTACAGGGCAGCTAGAAGGTCTAATGGCTCAGTTTGAGGGTGGTGAAACACCTGCATGGGCAGCAGGATCAATGAGAGCAGCTACAGCTACAATGGCTGCACGTGGACTTGGTGCATCTAGTATGGCAGGTCAGGCTATTATACAGGCAGCTATGGAATCTGCACTACCTATAGCACAAATGGACGCACAGGTAACTTCACAGTTTGAACAAATGAACTTGTCAAACAGACAGCAACGTGCTATACTAGCGGCACAGCAACGAGCACAGTTTATGGGTATGGAGTTTGACCAAGGCTTTCAGGCACGTGTAGCTAATGCGGCTAAAGTTAGTGACATAGCTAACATGAACTTTACCGCTGAACAACAGGTAGCACTAGAGAACTCACGTATAGCAAATACAATGGAACTATCTAACCTGTCTAACTCACAGGCAATGATAATGGCTGAAGCTGCTGCACTGGCTAATATGGACATGTCTAACTTAAACAATAGACAACAGGCAGCAGTACAAAATGCACAGAACTTCTTACAGGCTGATCTAACTAATTTAAATAACAAACAGTCTACAGAATTGTTTAAAGCTCAACAACGTATTCAGTCTTTGTTTACAGATCAAGCTGCACTTAATGCTGCACAACAGTTTAATGCAACGTCACAGAATCAGACAGATCAGTTCTTTGCTCAACTAGCAAATAATGCTCACAGTTTAATGCGTCACAGTCAAATGCACAGGCACAGTTTAATGCAGGTCAGGTAAATGTTATTGAAAGATTTAATGCTGAAATAAACAATCAACGTGATCAGTTTAATGCTACAGAACAGATTAGTTATTGATCAGGCTAATGCTCAGTGGCGTAGGCAGATAGCTACAGCAGATACAGCAGCAGTTAATCGTGCTAACGAAATAAATGCACAGGCACTGCTAGGTTATTCACAGTCTGCATATAGTAACTTGTGGCAGTTCTATGCTGACAATATGGAATGGGCATGGACATCTGCTGAGAATGAACGTGGTAGAATATCAGCACAGGCTATAGAACAATTAAGAGCAGATACAGAATTTGATGTTGCTAAATTTAAAGCTGACGCTCAGTCATCTGCAGGTATTGGTGGATTTATAGGCGATCTACTTACATCAGATTTAAAGTCAACTGTAGCAGGTAGTTTGTTAGGTAACTTTGGATTTAGTTAGGATAATATAAATGTATAATGTAGGATTTCAAACAATGAACAACTTGGTTCTGCCAAAAGATAGTGAACCAAAAACAAATGGGTACTAGTTTGTTATCACGTAATGTTGCTAAAGATACACACCTAAAGAACAAGATGTTAATCAACGTATAGCAAAGTACGTTAGTATTATACGTAAAGACAGAATGGAATTAAAGAATGGTTGAGACATTAGAACCAATGATAGACGCCCCAATTGCAGGGCAGTCTCTTACTGCAGAGTTAGGTAACAGACCTTGGCAGCAACCACCTCAGTACACTACTGTAGAGGAAGCGTTGCAGTATTACATTCCTCGTTTAACTAATCCAGAAATGTTAGACGATTTATTTAATGTAATGGAAACAGGAATACCTTTAACAACTCTTGCTAATGCTATACAGTCTAGTGGTGTAATGGAAGGTAAACATAGCCTTGATGTAGGAATACTAATACTACCTGTGCTTATGGAAACAATGGCGTACCTAGCTGAAGAGTCTGGTATTGAATATGTAGCAGGTACAAACAAAAAAATAGGTAGTGATAAACCTAGTAATGCTGCAGTTGCTAGAGCATTGGCTATGGTTAAAAAGAAAAAGGTGAAGTTTCAGAAGAGCCTGAAGAAGAACAGGTAGAGATGGAGCTAGAAGAACCTAGTGGTGGTTTAATGTCTAGGAGAAATACAGATGGGGTTTAATTTAATGGCGGCACTTGGCGGTGCAGGTACAGCAATGTCACAAAATATACAAGAGGGCAGACTGCAAATGGACAAGATAGAACTAATGGATGCAGAAGCAGCCACTAGAGAACGTCTTGCTAGGTCTGAGAAAAAGAGAACAAGATAAAGAAAATGATAGAATAGCAGAAGGTTTAAGTTATTATTTAACTAGTGAAGAAGTTGCTGTAGCAATGAAAAGAGGAATAGGTTCTGCAAAAGAATTGTTAAACAGAGCACAGAATTATGATGGAGACTTTGGTGCTGCATTTAATTTACCAGAACTTAAAAGTGCTCCATATGGAGAAGACCTATTAAATATAGAAACTGAAAAATTAAATGCCGTAAAACAGGCTAAAGTTTCTAGGCTAACTGATCCCCTGTCTACGTTTATTACAGAAACACCAGAGCCAGATGACCTTGCAAATACTCACGCAGAGTTTGAATTAAATTGGGGTTATGATAAAGCAAAAATAATTAAGTCAGGTGAGTCACAAGCTACTATAGACGCACAACTTGCAGTCCACGATAAAAAATGGGCTGACTATTTAGTGAGATTAAAAGATGTAGCTGCAGCTAAAAGAAAAGGGGAAACTGGCGAAAATACAGCACCAGATTATACGGATAAACAATTGAATGATCAATATGAACAGTCAATAGATATTGCGTATGCTTATCATACAGGATTAGCAGGAGATAGAAAACTATTAACAGAGCAAAGAGGCGGCACTAATTCGTATGCTGTTTCATCTGTATTTGCAAGTATAGATATGCATAATCTAAACAATATGAATAGTAAAGTACAGTCTGAACAAAAACAAAACTATATAAACACAAGAGTAAAACAAGGTGTAATTGAAGTAAACAAAGCGGCTAAAAATAAATACTTTACTTTTAAAAATAAACTTATAGATTTAAGAGAACAGCTTAGAACTATTGAGACAAACGATGATCTAACTGAGGAAAAAAAGATCGAACAAAAAAACGAACTGATGAGTAAAGGTGCAGCGGCTCTTGGATATCAACCCCTATCTGATAACCCACCTGCAGGTATTTTAACTAATACAGAATTTCTTAAAAAACAAAAGGAAGGGAGTTTGAGAACAGGCGGTATTTATTTAGTAAAAACAAATACAGAAAATGGACCTAAAATTACTGTTGTTACTAGTTTTAATACCGAAATACCTGATTTTGGAGAAGGCGTTATAGCGGCATCAGGACAAACATACATAGGTGCTTTTGATTCAGGGGTTTTAGATAAATCTTTGTATAAACTTTTTGATCCAAAATTTTTAAAGTTTAATAGTAGCAATTAAGGATAAACAAATACATTGGAAGACTTTGATTACGAACAATTTAATAAAAATCTTTTAGGGGAAGGGCAAAAAGAACCTTCTTCTGATAACCCTGTTGTACAATCTGATAATGTTAATATAGTCATAGAGCCTGACTTTGAAAATGATACAATAGATAACAGTGATACTACCGTTATACAAGATGAACAAGCTGATCCTTTTATAACTATCGAAGACACATCAGAATCATCTGACTTTGACCCCACTGACGATGAAATAAACTCAGTTAACACACAAACTAAAATGGTATTTGGTGGGGAGTATGATGAAATAATTGAAGGGTTATCTACACGAGATATAAATTTATTAAATAAAAACATAGACCGACTAGAGTCAGGTAAGTTAAAAAAAGAAGAGATAGAAAAGTTTGCAAACTTACAAGATAAAGTTTTAGCTAATTTAGATTTTGCAGAGACACAAACATACTATGCTTTTAAAGGCAATGAAGCAATGGGTATAAAAAGAGAACCATCTTTTTTACAAACAGGTGAGATGGATATACTTCTTAACGAAAAAAGATTAGACCCTAAACAATTTGTTATTGATTATAATAAAAGATACATTAAAAAAATAGATAGTGCTAAAGTTAATTTACAGTATGAATTAAACAAGACAGGCATATACGCAAACGAAGCTAGAAAGGCTAGTATCAAAGCGTTGATGCAACAGGCACAAGATAATCCTGCACTAGATTTAAACACAATAGACTGGATAGTATTTGGTGGTGAGTTTGTACCTTTTTATGGTGCAGGTTTAGCACTTAGGGACATACCAGAAAATGTAAAAGAAGCACGTAAAGCTTGGGAAGAAGGTAGAACAAAAGAAGCTGTAATGTATGCAGGTGCAATGACATTTGAAGTAGTTGCAAGTTTATTTAGTGCAAAAGTAGTAGCAAAAGGTCTGAAAGGTAAAATTGGTACTAAGTCAGAAACTACTATAGAAAAACTAAATTCAATTAGGAGTGCGGATAAGGCAGAGCTTGAGAAAAGAATAAAGGCTGCAGATGAAGCAGCAGAAAGTAACCCAGAAATATCCGAACAACTAATTAAAGAGTATGAAAAAAGTATTGGCGGTAACTCTATATCTAAAATGGTAGATGGTAAGTTAGTACTTGACTTTGACGCAGCTAAAAAACAAGGTTTACTAATAGCAAAAGAAGTACATAACCTACAGGATGATAGGCTTAAAGAGTTTGTAGATGCTATAAGAAAGAAAGATACAAAAAGAATTGCAGAGTTAGAAAAGAAACATGGTATTGGTAGTGAACAAGTGTTTGCTATACTAGAAGAAAACTCAGAGGGTTTAATGAACCCTTTATTAAAAGCCGACAAGTTTAATTCTATAGTTGCTATTGCCGCTGATCTACAAAAGAAAAACCCAAAAGCATTTAGTAAAGATAAAACTATCATAGAAAATTTATTTGAACTGGCAGTTAGACAAGACATCACAGAAAACAATGAGCTTGCAGACGTTCTATCTAAATACAATATTAATTTTGATGAGTTTGTTTTAACAGTCGTAGGCTCTGGTTCAGAGGCAGGTAGAACACTACAAAAACTAGGACGGTTAAGAAGTGGTGGTGCTATTAAAATAGATAATAGAAAAAATAAAGCATTGGAGAGTAGTCAAAATGCCATGCTTTCCTTCTGGAGAAGGGCAGAAAACATAAGACGTGGCGGTATGGTTTCTATGATTAAGACTGCGGCTAGAAACTTTCAGTCTGGTACAATACGTATGGGTTTAGAAACATTAGAGAACATATCTGACACTACAATACTAGCAATGAGTGATGAGTTTAATAACTTTAAAAACTCAGGTAAATTAAGGGCATCACTAAAAGCTAATAGGTGCAGGTGGTAAAACTGTAGTGTCTCCTGCGAATTGGAAAGGTAGTATGGCTGCGCTTAAACGTATATATGCTACACCTGGATTATCTAGAGAGTTAACAGAATATCTATTAGACAGACCAGAATTTGTAGATCAATATACTGCATTGTTTGATAACGTCAACGAGGTTAGAAGAAACACTGGTGCAGGTAAAGGTATGGTTGGAGACAAACAACTATCTGCAGTTGAAGATGTAGTGTCACTTCTTAATACACCTAACAGGATACAAGAATTTGTTATACGTAGGGGAGTATTTATAGGTGAACTAGAAAGACTTGTTAAACGTGACTATGGTATAGACCTAATGGAATCACTAGAAGGTGGTAACATGTCTGACTTAATAAATAACGTTAGTTCTATAGTACCAGAAGGAGCACCAAAGTTTGAAGAATTAATTGAGTCAGCAACTAAACGTGCTCTAGATGTAACCTATGCTAAAGCACCTGACGTTAGCATGTTTAATGAGACATCTAACTTCTTAACTAGGACAGGTCTTACCGCTGTAACTACACCATTCCCAAGATTTATGTTTAACTCAATAGAATTGATGGGTCAGTATAGTGCAGGTGCATTTAACCCTGCAATAAAACATGCACTAGGAATGAAGAAAGGTCCGTTAGATGCAAAGGACAGGCAGAACATAAGTCGTAACTTATCTGGTCTTGTTGCTATAACTATGGCTTATCAGTATCGTATATCTGATGGTGCTCCCAGTGATTATAAATTAGTGGAAGGTGGAGAGGATGCAGTTATAGATACTACCGCACAGTACCCCATGAGACAATTCTATGGATTGCAGAGGCTATGAAACGTTTAGATCCTGCAGCAGTAGACTTTATACCACAAACTAGAATCATAAAAGAGGTAGGTGCTATAGGAGAAGGTGACTCTACGTTTGATCAATGGTTTGATGGACGAGAAGCAGCAGATGTTTTTCTAGGTCAAAGTGGTAGAACGGCTAACGCTTCTGTATTTGTAAGAGATAGCAGATATACTAGGAGGCTATGGTACAGAGGACATGGTAAAAGGTGAGGCATCTAAAAAAGCAATAGGTCGTGCTTTAGGTAATTACCTACGTACTTATTTAATACCCATAAATCAAGTAGTAGAAATACAACGTATGGTAGGGGTACGTCCTTCTGAATATAAGATTATTCTACAGATGAAACAGCAATAAAACTGTCGGTGGAATAATGAGAATTCCTAGATCAAAGTGGTGTTACCACTATATTTAATCCTGAGATGAATTTGATATACCTAGTCAGAGAATTTGTACTGACACCAGAACGTAAAAGAGAATACGACAAATTCTTTTGCTTTGGGTATAACTTCTTTACAAAGATAATGAAGACGCAGAGTTTTTAATTAAGTATGGTTTTGAGGAAAAGATTTAATAGTAGAAAAAGGGTTCAGTAAGAAGAAGAAAATCAATTGATGTCTGAGTATATTCCTATGATAGCAGAGAATGTAGAATAGCTGCTGAAGCTCAGAAAATTACTCTAAACAAAGCAAGAAATATAGAAAAATAATACTTGAAGAACAACATGTATTTGCTGCTGTTCGTGCAGCCATTGATGTACAGGTTAAAACTACAAGAAGTAATTTAATAGGTGAGGAAAATATGATAATGCTCCAGAGCATGTAAAAAAGAACAATGAGTTTACTAGATTTTCCTGCTATCAGAGCACAGGCACAAAGAATGTATTGGGGAGATATGGAGAGACCAGATCCAACTGATATAATGACATAGAATCATTGAGATTTTATGCACAAGATTACATAGATATTTAATAATACTGAGATAAACAAAGGGAGCATTTAGCTCCCTTTTTTACCTAGTGTCTCCGCTTCCACCCAGTGTTCCCTTGTCCTTACGTTTATCTAGCTTGATTAAGTTCTGTGCAGCTATCATACCCAACGATAAGTTAAGATCACTAGCCAGTGCAGCGCAGTACCACAGTACATCTCCTATCTCACTGGCTATGTCCTCTCGCCATGTGTCAGGTCTATTATCAGGTCCATCACGTATAAGTTTCTTTACCTTGTTGGCTACCTCACCTGCCTCACCTGCCATACCCAATGCAGGATAGGTAATCTTATGTTGATCAGGATAGATTGCTGTACCTGATGCTGACCTTTGATATGAATTAAAATCAGACATGCCGTACCTCTCCTCCAGAAATTGATCTGCTTCTTGCTTTAAGTTCATTCACCTTTACCCTTTTCAGTTGCTCAAAGTAGGCTTTATTAAACCCACGTAACCACTCCCGACACTGCATAGTATCTTTATGGAATGGATTAAACACACGCCCATGTTTAAAATCAGTGTAACCTTTTCGTATTGAAATTTTAACGGTGCATCATACTTGCCAAGGCCACGTTGTTTGCGAGTTAAATGTTTCATATAATCTCCTTATACTAAGTTTACTAGTTCTGCTTCTTGGTATGGTATGTGAAAGAAGTATTCATAACGTCTAGCGTTATCTAACCATATCTCCTTTGAACATTCTTTGGTAAGTTGGTAGTCCTTTATTCTCCAAGCCTTCTCACAATCCCTACGTATGATATAAAAGTTACAGAATGTTTCGTTACCCTGCATCTGTTTATATTTATTAATGAGTCTATACTTTCGGTACGGTATACGTATCTCTGTCCATCTAGGATTCCAATCACCTGTCCATTGGTTCTTCATCTCTACTTCACTGTAATATCTACCACCATTCTTCTCACTCTTTATATCAAAAGA